>OGJJ01002235.1_pt1 | contig 12926 bp, 10 predicted proteins | sample 1572081 | NCBI WGS metagenome assembly OGJJ01 (sample SAMEA2582122, study PRJEB24529) | metagenome | biome: Human gut stool | place: China | collected 2011
GGCTCTGCACACTTTTGCACACTTTTTGCACACCGGCGGGAAAGCCGTGTTTTTCTTTGCATTGTCTGCATTCTGTGCATCGTGGCGGAACTTGTCGGGCCTCGCCCCGACAAGCTCAGTGGAATTTGTGACAGAGAGTGTCAAGGTTTACAAGGTGCGTCAAGATGGTTTTGCAAATTTTATTGTGATAAAGCGGTGATCGTAGGACTTATAGCATGGCGTTCAAGTGCTTTCCCGTTCAATCAATGTATTTCTGCATTTTGACAACCTGCCTATAAATCCCCCATGAACGTTGTGGAATCTTCCAAAGCATCCATGGATGGTTTCTTGCGCCGCATCAAACGTTCAGCTTATTACAACGAAATTCCATATAGCTGCATTGCATCTTGCGGAGGTTCTTGCTATACTTTGTATTGAACGCAACTTTATCCGATAAAAATGTTGCGCAATTTGCGCAATCAAAGGAGGCCGCTATTATGCAGCAGCTCAGATTACTTCATGGCGGAGACTACAACCCGGAACAGTGGCTGGACCGGCCCGATATTCTGGCGCAGGACATCGAACTGATGAAAAAGGCACACGTTAATACTGTGACGCTGGGTGTGTTCTCATGGTCCACATTGGAACCGCAGGAGGGGGTATTTGAGCTGGATTGGCTGGCAGACATCGTCCATAACCTGTATGCCAATGGAATCTATACGATCCTTGCAACGCCCAGTGCGGCCCGCCCTGCTTGGATGGCACACAAATACCCCGAGGTGCGCCGAGTCCGGGCAGACCGGGTCCGGGAGCTGTACAACCGGCGGCAGAATTACTGCTATACATCGCCGGTTTACCGGGAAAAAGTCCGCATCATCGACCAGAAGCTGGCACAGCGGTTCGGCAATGACCCGGCTGTCCTGCTCTGGCATATCTCCAACGAGATGAGCGGCGACTGCCATTGCGAGCTGTGTCAGGCCGCGTTCCGCTGCTGGCTCAAGGAACGGTATGGCTCTTTGGATGCCTTGAACAAGGCATGGAACGCCCGGTTCTGGAGTCACGACTATACCGCTTGGGAACAAATCGAAAGCCCTGCCCCGCAGGGGGAAAATGCCGTGCAGGGTCTTGCGCTGGACTGGAAGCGCTTTGTCAGTGACCGGCATATTGATTTTTTGAAATATGAGCGTGATACCGTGAAAGAATTTGCGCCGGATGCAAAGTTCACGGTAAACATGATGTACCGGTTTGATGGCATCGACTATTTCAAAATGTCCAAGGAGATCGACGTGGCTAGCTGGGACAACTATCCCACATGGCACAAGCCCAGCGAAACAGTGGAAGAAACGGCGTTGGATACGGCCCTGATGCACGACCTGTATTACTCCATGAAGGGCAGGCCCTTCCTGCTGATGGAATCCAGCCCCAGCTTTACCAACTGGCAGCCGATTTCCAAACAGAAGCGCCCCGGCATTGCGGAGCTTGCGGCTCTGCAGACGGTTGCACATGGTTCGGACAGTGTGCTTTACTTCCAGTGGCGAGCCAGCCGCGGCGCTGAAGAAAAGTTCCATGGTGCAGTCGTCGGCCATGATGGGCGGGAGGATGCCCGCCCGTTCCGGGAAACGATGGAAGTGGGACGGAAGCTGGAAGTTCTTTCTGAAATTGCAACGACTTGCCGTGAAAAACAGGCGGCAATCGTCCACGATTGGGAAAACAAGTGGGCGCTGGAAGGTTCCTGCGGCCCGCGCAATGCAGGGATGGGCTACTGGGACGAGCTGAAGCTGCACTACAATGCTCTTGCGCGGGAAGGCATTGCGGTGGAGTTCGTGAATCAGGAATCCGATTTGACGGGTTATGGCTTGGTCGTTGTTCCGATGGTTTATCTGCTGACGGATGCCTTTGCAAAAAAGCTCTGCGATTTTGCGCAGAATGGCGGTACAGTCGTCGTCACCTACTGGACGGGCGTAGTAGACGAAAGCGATTTGTGCCGTCTGGGTGACACGCCCTACGGCTTGACCGACTTGCTGGGCCTGCGCCGCACTGAGATCGACGGAATGTATGACGGCGAAACCTGCCGCTGCACCCCGATGGACGATTCCACTTTGCCGGAAACGCAGGCTTCGGTCCTATGCGAGGTCGCAAGTCTGAACGACACCGACCCTGCCACACCGCTGAGCGTTTATGCCGAGGACTATTATGCAAACTGCCCGGCGGTGGCTGTCCACTCCTACGGGGAGGGCCGTGCCTATTATCTGGCAAGTCGGTTCGAGGAAGCGTTCTATCGCGCATTTTATCGTGCTGCTGTAAAGGAAGTCGGCCTGACCCCGGCCTGGCCGGAGGCACTGCCGGACGGCGTTCTGGCCGCGCGGCGCGGTACGTTCGTCTTTGTACAGAACTGCAATGAACATCCGGTCGAAGTAGGCGGTGTTGCGCTGAACCGTTACGGAACGGCCGTCTGGAAAAACGGCGAGCAGGTCCTGTAAGGCACAAAAATACCAACTTTCAGCGTTCTGTCAAAAAAGCAGAACGCTTTTTGTTTGCTTTCGTACTTGACAAAGCGGGCTTATCCCGGTATGCTGGGGTGGCGCACTGTTGCGCAGTTCTGTGAAAAGGAGAGGATATCCTGTGGCTGCAAAGGAAATCGAAAAAATGACGATCGAGCAGGTGGCCGATGCGCTTGGTGTTTCTAAAACAACGGTATCGCGCGCACTTTCCGGAAAGGGACGCATCAGTGAGGAGACCCGCGCCAAGGTATATGCCTATCTAGGACGCACCCGCACCGAGCCTGCCGCCCCGCAGGGCGGCGAAAAGGTGCGCACCAACAACATTGCCATGATCGTGCCACAGCGCTTTATTACGCTGGATCTGCCCTTTTTGCGCAAGTGCATGGGCGGCATATGCATCATGGCAGACCAGCGCGGCTATGACCTGATGCTTTGCTACGCCTCCAACACCGAGTATTCGCAGCTGCAGCGGCAGCTGGCCAACCACAAGGTGGACGGCGTGATCCTGACCTACGCCATGGCGGATGATCCCTGCATCGAACTTTTGCGGCAATACGAGACACCTTTTGTGCTCATCGGACGCAGCGAGGACAAGACCATCCCGCAGGCAGACAACGATCAGGTCGCGGCTGCCTGCGAGATGACACGCATCCTTTTGCAGCTGGGCGCCAAGCGGATCGCGCTGCTGGTGGGCAGTACCATGTACGCCGTCAACACCGACCGCATACGCGGTTATCTGCGTGGATTCGCGGAATTTGGTGTTCCGGTAGACCAGCGGCTCGTTCATTCCGGTGTGGAATCTGCCGGGCAGACGCTCGATGCACTGGAGGCTGCGCTGGAGCAGAAGGCAGATTGCATCCTTTGCGGCGATGATGAGATCGCCTTTGAGGTCATGCGGGAGCTGCGGACGCGGCATATCCTCGTGCCCAACGATCTGCGAGTGGCCAGCCTGTACGACAGCTCCATGCTTGCCAGCATTACGCCCTCAGTCTCGGCGGTACAGTACGATGCAGAGCAGTTGGGTAAGACCGCCTGCCGGATGCTGCTGGACCGGCTGGCCGGAAAAGAGATCGTCATGCGGCAGCTGGAAGGCCATCAGGTCATCCTGCGGGATTCTACCAAGTGGAGGGAATGCTCCCACAGCATCAAATAACGCGCTTTTTGTGCCTGCTCCTTTCCCGGAGCGGGCATTTTTGCTCTTTGCATGGGCAAAGGTTGCGCTAAAGTTGCGCACTTTTGCCCATGTATCCTGATTTTACCGTCACTTTTTCCAGTTTCGACTCAACAATACCGTGAATTTCGTCCATTGACGTGAGCAAAAGAATGCGGTATCCTATGGGTACAGAAAAGCAGCTGCTTGGATGTGCGCAACTTATAAGCGCAACAAAGAGCAGCCGAAGATTTCAGATTGAGAACGAAGGAGAACTGGATCATGAAAAAGCTGATTTCCCGCCGTAACTTCCTTGCAGCCATGGGCACCGTGGCTGCTGCCGGTGTGCTGACCGCCTGCGGCGGTTCTTCCAACAGCACCGCTTCCTCCGTTGCCGCCTCCAGCAGCGCTGCCTCTGCCGCCGAGAGCTGGGGCGATGTGAAGCTGACCATGTGGGGTGCAGAAGAAGACCAGACCATGCTGCGCGAGATGGCAGATGCCTTTATCGAGCAGAATGCGGACAAGGGCAACGTGACCATCGAGATCGGCGTGCAGTCCGAGTCCACCGCAAAGGACACCGTTCTGGCTGACCCGGAGTCTGCCGCAGACGTTTTCGCCTTTGCAGACGACCAGCTGAACGAGCTGGTGAATGCCGGTGCACTGCAGGAAGTGCTGCTGAACCCGGACGACGTGAAGAGCCGCAACCTGCCCGGCTCTGTGGGCGCTGCCACCATGAACGACAAGCTTTACGCCTACCCCATGACCGCCGACAACGGCTACTTCCTGTACTACGATGCAAGCGTGCTGAGCGCCGAGGATGTGCAGAGCGTGGACACCATGCTGGAAAAGGCTGCAGTTGCCGGCAAAAAGTTCATGATGAGCGTGAACGACGCATGGTACATTTACAGCTTCTACGCCGGTGCCGGTCTGGTGGCTACGCTGGCAGATGACGGCATCAACACCGTCTGCAACTGGAACGAGGCTCCCGGCGCAGACGTAACGCAGGCCATTCTGGATATCGCCGCAAACCCCGGCTTCAAGTCCGGCGCGGATGCTGATATCGTTTCTGCCATCAAGGACGGCAGCTGCTGCGCCGCCATCTCCGGTACTTGGAACGCCAGCACCGCCGAGGAGGCTTGGGGCGAAGGCTACGCCGCCACCAAGCTGCCGACCTACACCCTGAACGGCGAGCAGGTCCAGATGGGCTCCTTCTCCGGCTACAAGCTGGTGGGCGTCAACCCCCACAGCGCCAACGTGGGCGTTGCTATGATGCTGGCCGACTTCATCACCAACGAGGACAACCAGAACAAGCGCTTCAACGACCGCAAGCTGGGTCCCTCCAACATCAATGCCAATGCTTCCGAGGCTGTGCAGTCTGCACCCGCCATTGCCGCACTGGCTGAGCAGAGCTCCTACGCTACCCTGCAGCGGGTAGGCGCAAACTACTGGAGCTCCGCCGCAAGTCTGGGCGAGATCCTCGCCTCCGGCGACACGCAGGGCAAGACCACCCAGCAGCTGGTGGATGACGCTGTGGCCGGCATCACCGCACCTGTGGCACAGTAAGTTCCGGTTTTTCCCGGCGGGCACGCAGCAGAATGCGGTGTGCCCGCTTTTTATCGCAATACAAGAAATCGGCGTCAACCTAACATCCTGTTTGCTATAACCCCCTCTGCATACCAAGAAAGGAGTTGACTTCTGTGGCAGAAATGGTTCTCACACCGCCCTTGCGGGCAGATGGCCGGGAGCCGAATTTCCTTCAGAAGTTCGGTCACGCATTTGTTCACGGAGATATTTTTACAAAGCTGTCCCTCTTTGTCTGGGGTCTGGGCTACATTGGCCACGGCCAGCTTATCAAGGCACTGCTGGTAACGCTGGTGCAGGGGATGGGACTGTATTTTCTGGGCACTTCCGGCATTCCTGCGCTGAAAAAGTTCGGCACGCTGGGCACGGTGCAGATGGAGATGCAGTTCAACCCCCTTACCTTAAAGAACGAGGTCAACAACTATGACAACTCGTTTGCCATCCTGCTGCTCAGCGTGATCGCACTGGTGGTCATTGTAACGCTGATCGCTGCTGCCATGCTGGTGGTACAGAGCAACTACGCTTTGCAGGCGCAGAAAGCCGCTGGCAAAAAGCCCAACAATTTCCGGCAGGATATCACCCTGTACCTGAACGAAAAGTTCTACGTTACCCTGCTCACCCTGCCAGTACTGGGCGTGGTGGTGTTTACCATCATCCCACTGTTCATCCTGATCGCTGTTGCCTTTACCAACTACGATCAGCAGCATATGCCGCCCGCCGCCCTGTTCACATGGGTGGGACTGGCAAACTTTGCTTCCCTGTTCGGCGGGCAGTCGCTGACGGTAACCTTCAGCTACGCCTTTGGCCGGGTGCTCAGCTGGACGCTGGTGTGGGCCTTCTTTGCCACCTTCACCAACTTTTTCGGCGGCGTATTTCTGACCATGCTCATCAACAACAAAAAGACCAAGTGCCAAAAGCTCTGGCGCACATTGTTCATCATCACCATTGCGGTGCCACAGTTCGTCACCCTGCTGCTGGTGCGCAACTTCTTCTCGGATGCCGGCATCTTCAACACCCTGATGTCCAATGCGGGCGTGACCGACTTTTTAAAGACCATCGGCCTGCTGGGGCAGAACATGAACCACATTCCCTTCCTGACCGATCAGCATTGGGCTAAGTTCATGATCATCCTCATCAACATCTGGGTGGGTGTGCCCTACCAGATGCTCATTGCCACCGGTGTGCTGATGAACATCCCCAGCGATATGCTGGAAGCCTCCACCATCGACGGTGCATCGCCGTGGCAGAGCTTCATCCACATCAAGCTGCCCTATCTGTTCAGCGTGCAGGGGCCTGCACTGGTCACGGATTTTGTGCGCAACGTCAACAATTTTAACGTCATCTACCTGCTCACACAGGACGTTTATATCACCAAGGATCAGGCGCTGGCTTCCTCCAGTGCAAAAGAGGTGGATCTGCTGGTCACATGGCTGTTCCGCCTGACGCAGGAGCAGTACAACTACAAGATGGCCGCGGTCATCGGCATTATGGTGTTCATCATCTGTGCCGTGTTCACGCTGGTATGCTTCCGGTTCCTCAATAAAAAGGAGGCGACATTCTCTTGACACAGACAACTGTTTCTCCGGCACGTCGGGCAGAGCCCGCAGCGCAGCTGCGCCGCGGGCGTATCCTCCGCACGGTCCGCAGCATCCTGCGGCATCTGCTGCTGGCCTTGCTGGCAGCTATCTGGCTGGTGCCCATTCTGTGGCTGCTGGTCACTTCCTTCTCCACAGACCGAGGCATCAATGTGCGACAGTTCTTCCCGGCCAGTTACACACTGCGCAACTATGTCAACATTCTGTTCCACCCGGACTCTGTGGCGCAGTTCCCGCGCTGGTTCGCCAACACCCTTGTGGTGGCCTGCTTTAACTGTGTGATCTCCACCTGCTTTGTGCTGATGGTCGCTTATGCACTGAGCTGCTGCCGCTTCAAGGGGCGCAAGCTGATCCAGAACCTTTCTGTCATCGTCAACCTGTTCCCCGGCGTGCTGGCAATGATCGCCGTCTATTTCGTCCTGAAATATCTGAATCTGACCAACTCCTATGCCGGTCTTATCATGGTCTATGCCGGTTCGTCCGGTCTGGGCTATCTGATCTGCAAGGGCTTCTTTGATACCATTCCCATCTCCCTGCGGGAAGCCGCCAAGCTGGACGGCGCATCCGACGCCCGTGTGTTCTTCCAGGTCGTTCTGCCCATGTCCAAGCCGATCCTGGTCTATACCATCATCAGTTCTTTCATGGTTCCATGGACCGATTTCGTGATGGCAAAAATGATCCTGAATTCGGGCGTCTCTGCCGACTGGACGGTGGCTATCGGTCTGTATAATATGCTGCAAAAGACCCTGATCAACAATTACTTTGCGCTCTTCTGTGCAGGCGGTGTGCTGGTGTCCATCCCCATCTCCATCCTGTTTGTCATCATGCAGAAGTTCTACGTCGAGGGCATCACCTCCGGCGCGGACAAGGGTTAACACGTTATTCTCTTTCTCCTTCACCATAAAAGCAATCCCCACAGTCCTTTTTGTGGCTGTGGGGATTGTTTTTTCTCAATGGCGGCAGGAAAGCAGTTTGTTCATGGTGAACCTCATTTCTATGTAAAACGGTGTCTGTTCGGATGTCCTGAACCCTGCCATAAAACCGGTGATTGATTTGTCCATTGGGCTTTGTTTTGCCCGTCTGCACATTTTTGCACACTTTTTGCACACCTGAATAGCTAGATAACGGTTGCAAAGCATTACACTGTATGCAAATAATGCAGTGTATGCAAAGGTGTGTTTTGCGATGATACGATAAAAATAGTGTTTCTTCGAACTTTTGAAATTTGACGAATGATGCACCTTGGATTCTTTTAATCAGAGGGCCAGGGATTCGAGTTCCCTCGTGGGATTTTCTTTTTATACGCCATTTGCACGGTCTCTGTACGGTTTTTGCACGGTCCGCATTTTTCATGTCAGATGGAGTAAGTCCGTGAATTACTCTGCAATCCGTGCTATTTTTTGCAATTCAGGTCAGCAAAGCCAAGCGGAGCTGCGCTTTTACAGAGGGGTCTGCGTCCTTCAGAAGTTCCAACAGTGCCGACACGGAGATGGTCGGTTCTGCTTCAACCGGGGCAGCCTGCACAAGTGTTGCTCCCGGCTTGTAGAAGCCTTCCTCGAACCTTTTACCCAGCTTCTTGCGGGAATCCTGCTGGATGTGTGCATAGGTGTTGACCAGCAGATTAGCGCTGGCATGACCTGTTGTTCCCTGTACGGCTTTCACATCACCGCCGGAGATCATCAGTTGATAGGTGGCACTGGAATGCCGCAGGCCATGGAATACGATGCGGGTGAACTCCGGGTGCTTGTCCTGCCACTTGATGAACTTTTTGCGGATGAGGATCGGCTCCACCGCCAGACCATTGGGCAGGCGCAGCAGCATCCCGCTGTTGCGATAGCGTTCCGGGTCAACAGCTTCATCCATTTCCAGACGCTTCAACCAGTGTTTCAGTTCCTCTTTCAGCACGGCGGTCATAAAGATGGTGCGGTTGGAGGATGCTGTTTTGGTCTTTTTGAGCACCAGCGTTGTGGTGCTGCCCTCGCGCTTATCCTCAAACTCCTGCAAGATGCAGCCCTTGCCCGTTTTTGCCAGCGATGCCTTTTGGACACGCTGCATACACTTGTTGATGCGGAACGTGCCTGTGCCGTCTGCTCCCTCAAAATCAAGATCTTCCGGGGTCAGGCCAGCAACTTCACCCTCACGCAGTGCGCCCACCAGTGTGAGGTGAACAGCCAGATGCAGAATCGGGTCCTCCATGCTGGCAAGTGCGGCCCACATCTCGTCCGCGTCCCAGATGGCACGCTCCTGAATCGACTTTTTAGGGCTGTCCACCGGAACGGGGCTTTTGATGAGGATGCCCCACTCCACCGCATACTGAAACGCCGTCCGCAGCAGGCGGTGCACCTCGTGGATGGTTGTTCCAGAGAGAAGCCGCTGCTGCTGTTTTTCCGAAAGCACCTGCTTTTTGCCCTCAAGATATTGGCCGCAAGGCGTTTTGCTGAGGGTAGAATACAGGTCTTCCAGATGGTAAGGCTTGAGCTTTTGCATCTGCATATCGCCGATGTACGGAATAATGAGGTTCTGGACCGTTCCCAGATTGGATTGATAGGTGCAGGGGGCCCACTTGTGCTTGTTGCACTGCTTGGGAAGCCACTCCATCAAAAACTCTTTGACGGTGATGGTGGACGGAATCAGAAACGTTCCGTTTGCCAGTTCATGTTCGATTTGTTTTTTGCGATTTGTTGCCTCCTCTTTCGTGGAAAAACTTTCCCATTTGTTGCAGTTTTTACCCTGCTCGTCTTGGTAAGTATAGCGGACACCATAGGAGCTGCCGCGTTTCGTAATATATGCCATACGTTATCTCCTTTTTCAAGCTGCCCGGAGCCACGCATCGAAACTGTCTTTCGGGATGCGGATGCTTCCGCCTACCCGCAGAACACGGAATTCGGTGGTGCTGTTGCACAGGTTGTAAGCAGAGCGCAGGCTGATGGACAGCATCTGCGCGATCTCCTCTACCGTGTACACCAGTGTTATGGCTTTCAGGTATTCCTTTCTTAAAAGTGGCGGACTTGAATGAGCTGATTGATACGGGAAAATATTCATGTTCGACATTTATTCCTCTTGAACGATACGAACAGCTTTTGCATAAAGAGCTAACACCCACAGAAAATGATATTCTTATAACTTCAAGAGGAACTCTTGGAAAGTGTTATATCGTTCAATCGGATGATGAATTCTATTTTCAAGATGGCATGATTAGCTGGCTCTCCAATTTTAGTCCGAAAGTTTCAAGTATTTATATTTCATATTTGTTTGCGCAACCATATATCCAAAAACAAATTGAAAGTCTGCAAGCTGGCTCGACAGTGGCATACTTATCGATTGCGATGTTGAAGAAAATAAATGTTATTTTACCGCCTAAAAAACTTCAAGATGATTTTGCCACCTTTGTAGAGCGCGTAGACCAGCAGAAGCAGACCGTACAGCAAAGCCTTGAAAAGCTGGAACTGATGAAAAAGGCGCTGATGCAGGAATATTTTGGGTGACTCCCTCAGTCATCTTCGGTGACAGCTCCCTCTGGGAGGGAGCCTCTTGACAAAGAGGGAAAGTTTCCGGCCCGAGGAAAAGCCTCCCTCTTTGAGGGAGGTGGCGCGGCGTTAGCCGTGACGGAGGGAGTTCCAGAAAGGAGCGCGTCCAGATGTCATTGCCATATCAAGGAAAATTGATCCCTCGTGCAAAAGAACTGCGTAAGGGCGCAACCAAACAGGAAAATCATCTCTGGTATGATTTTCTGCGTGGCTATCCGATGCGCTTTCAGCGTCAGAAAACGATTGATGGCTTTATTGCGGATTTCTATTGTCACGTTGCAAGGCTGGTCGTGGAAGTGGACGGTTCACAGCATTATAATGAGCAGGGACTGGCATACGACAAAGAACGCTCCGCCATTTTTGCCGAATATGGTGTGAAGGTGATTCGGTTTTCTAATCTGGAAATAGAGCAGAGCTTTCAAGAAGTTTGCAGTGCAATTGATTTGGAAGTCAGGAAGCGGGTTCAGGAACTGGAAGATACTCCCTCAGTCAAAGCCTAGCGGCTTTGCCAGCTCCCTCTGGGAGGGAGCATATAACGTAGAGGTAAGGTAAAAGCCTCCCTCTTAGAGGGAGGTGGCACGGCGTGAGCCGTGACGGAAGGAGTTGTACAGCAGAGCCTTGAAAAGCTGGAACTGATGAAAAAGGCACTGATGCAGGAATATTTTGGGTGAGCATAAATGAAATACCGTATAGTTTGTATGATTGGCAGTTGTCAAAGAAACTTAAAAGAAAACGTACCAGAACAAGAAGTGTTCCAAATCAAAAGAGTGATTGCGACTATTTTTGAATTTATGAATGAAATAGATAATTATACGATGTTGCTTGGAAATTCAAAAGATTTTTTGCAGTATACAGAAGATGGAAATATCAATCTTGAAAAAATGGAGGAATTTGCAAATTTAAATCGCCTGTTTATGAATTGGCTAAATTCATTTTATGTTTGGGTTGAATATCACGAACGGTATCATAAGATTCTGTTTGGAAAATTAAAAGGAAGATTCTACGACCAGTATCCGGAGTATAGGATAACATATTTTCTTCGGCGGTACACAACACATCAAAGCTGTTGTATAACCAAGACTACACTTGCGTTAGACACGGGGATAGTATCATATTTGATTCCGGTGGATAAAATACTTGAAAATGGAGACATGAATAAACAGACCAAAGGTGATTTGAAAAAAGTCCAAAAGGAAAATCAGAACATTGATTCACGAAAACTTGTTGAAAGCACGACGAAAATTATACAAGAATTTCAAGTGGATCTGTGGAAAGAAGAATGGCAGACCGTAAAGAAAAGCTTGAACAGTCTGAAAGGGTATATAATAACGGATGGAGTTGCTTTAAAACCAACCTATATTGTTTCAGATGATGATAACGTTCGCCCCTACTGCATCAGCAATGTGGTCGGATATTTGATTCAGAAAATGAATTCGTATCCAGAACTGAAAGCACTTTTGCATTAATGGTTACAAGGAGGCTATTACATGAAGTTTTTCATTAGCTCGACTTATCAGGACTTGAAAAATATCAGGCGTGTTGCAATAAATACTATTGAAAGCTTGACTGAAAGGAAAACTGCTGAAATTAGTGCAATGGAGGAATTTCCGGCAAGTCAAAAATCAAGCGGAACTTTTTGCGTTGACCAAGTAAAAGATGCCGATATTGTAATTGGCATATATGGGTATCGCTTTGGTTCCAAATACTATGATGGGCGTTCAATGACGGAAATTGAATTCGATGAAGCAACAGAACTCGGCACTCCAATTCTTGCATTTGTAGAAAATGGGGCAGAGGACACAGGTGACATTGATCAAAAGCGTTTTATTAACAATAAAGTATTTTCACTTGGAGGCGTTTGTGCAAGATTTGATTCGACCAACTTGGAAAATTTTGCAAAGGTATTAAACAATTCATTAAAAGAATACTACGGTACATTAGATGGCTATAGTTATCATTCCATATGGGATGATATCCACGAACTCAAACATAAAATTGAGGAAACAGATGATTATCCCAGATTATTACCCTACGGAGAAAATGAAGAAGATAAGGCGCTCGATGATATTATAGAAAGTGCCAAGATGCTTTCAGAGATGGGGAATAATCTCCGCACTGAAAATAATATAGTATATGATATTGCTCACTACTATTGGCAAAAAGAAGACGAGAATCCTGATATTGACCCAGAGTTCAAAGCAACAATTGATGCGCAAAAAGCAGGATTGGTTAAGCGCATAAAAAAACACAATCATGAACTTGTACTATGCTACGATTGGACCGTATACGGAATTCCTAATCATTGCACAAGTATTATGCTCGCTGTAAATTATTTAAAATTGTGTCGTGTGCAGAAAAGGCTTTTGACGGAAGCATGGACTGAAGATTTACGTCATGAAGTATTAAAGCTCAAAGCTTTCTATATCGATACCATTGAAAACCGAAGTGGTCTCATCGACTAATTAAAAAGGAGCTGATTTTATGTCCAACTTCTCCTATCTCTCCACCCGCCCCGAATACTCCCTCTTCGCCAATTCTGCCATCGAGGCCGAGAAAGTGTTCTCCACCTCCCCGGCGATGTGCGCGGTGGGGT
>OGJJ01002242.1_pt1 | contig 12892 bp, 10 predicted proteins | sample 1572081 | NCBI WGS metagenome assembly OGJJ01 (sample SAMEA2582122, study PRJEB24529) | metagenome | biome: Human gut stool | place: China | collected 2011
CAGCTTGCGCTGACCAGAATCACGCACCAAGTCTCACGTGCGTTCGACTTGAATTCCTGATGTTCGGAAATATACAAAAAATCAGTCAAAAATGTGGAAATCTGGCATTGAGACAGAAACAGAGAATGTGCTATACTGAGGTCAATAAGGGTAAAACAAAATTTAGAGATAACGAGGTAGGGTAAAATGAAAAAATATGGATTTGGTGTTGATGTAGGTGGAACCACATGTAAGATTGGATTGTTTGACAATACCGGCGTGATTTTGGATAAATGGGAAATTAAGACGAATACAGAAAATAACGGAGCATCTATTTTAGACGATATCGTTGCTTCATTAGAAGGAAAAATGGCAGATGCAGGAATCAGTAAAGATGACGTGGAAGGCGTTGGAATCGGTGTTCCGGGACCTGTTAAAAATGACAGTATTGTGTGTCAGTGCGTAAACCTTGGATGGGGAACCTTTGATGTGGCAGAAACACTTTCCGGTAAAATCGGACTTCCGGTAAAAGTAGGAAATGATGCAAATGTAGCTGCACTTGGAGAAATGTGGAAAGGCGGCGGACAGGGCTGCAAAAACGGTGTTATGGTTACACTTGGAACCGGTGTCGGTGGTGGTGTTATCATCAATGGTTCTATCATTGGCGGTGTACACGGAGCAGGCGGAGAGATCGGACATATGAAAGTATCTGATACAGAGACGGATGTCTGCGGATGTGGAAAATGCGGATGCCTGGAGCAGTATGCTTCTGCAACCGGAATTGTACGTCTGGCGAAAAAACGTCTGGCAGCAGATGATACGGCAACAACTTTGCGTGATCTGCCGGAAGTAACTGCAAAAGATATTTTTGATGCGGCAAAAGCAGGAGATGCAGTTTCTTTGGAATTAGTAGAAACACTTGGTACGATTCTTGGCGGTGCGCTGGCAGCCATTGCCTGTGTAGCGGATCCGGAAATGTTTGTTCTTGGCGGAGGTGTATCCAAAGCCGGACAGATTCTGCTGGATGTTGTTCAGAAACATTTTAAAGAGCGTGCATTCCAGGCATGTGAGGATACAAAATTTGTATTGGCTTCCCTTGGAAATGATGCCGGAATGTATGGTTGTGCGAAAATGATTTTTGGTAAGTAATTTTTGTTTAGGATAATTTGGAACAAGCAGAAACGAACTCCTACAAGAACCTGAAAAATTTTCTGTGAGCGTTGCGTCGCTTATTTTCGACCGCTTCCGCGAACTCACCAACAGCAAAACCAGCTGTTGGCTCAGACACACTCTCGCGGTCGGGCTAGACGCAGTGCTCACAACGAAAATTTTTCAATGGTTCTTTCGTAGGAGTTCGTTTCTGCTTTGTTCCATTTACGCCGTGGCACCGAGTGACACGCATGCATATACTTCCTGGAAAAAATAAGCGCCGTGTTGCATGCGCAAGATTAACATAATGAGAAGTTAATTAAAATAAAATTTTAAGCCACGCAAACAAGGTATCAAAAAAGCCTGTCCATTGGACAGGCTTTTTTGATTGTTTGTTGAGAGTTGTAAAAAAGTGATTTTGAAATTTCGTTCAATTTCTAATATTAGAATACTACATAGTTACCTATTTGTAAAATTGAAAAAAGTGATATGTGAAATCAAAAAAAATGAACGATAAAGGTTTACTTCCATCGAAATTCCCGATACAATAAATCATGAGAGAAAAGTACGTTTTACAATGGAAACGACATGTTTCGGAAATGAAAATTTCCTGAGTATGGATAGCGTTGTGGGACAAATATAATGTAAATGGTGAAAAAATGGAACTACGAAATGTAAAAACGTTTATTAAAATCGCAGAGATCGGCAATTTTTCCAGAGCTGCATCTGATCTTGGTTATGCACAGTCGACTGTGACGATGCAGATTCAGACTCTGGAGCGGGAATTGGGCGTATCTCTGTTTGAACGAAATGGAAAAAGTGCGGTGCTTTCCGCAGCAGGGAAGGAATTTTTGGATTATGCTTACAATCTGCAACGCTGTGAGGCAATGGCGCTGGAGCATTTTGCGGAAGGAGAAGAACCAAGCGGAGAAGTGAGTGTTGGAATCATGGAGACGCTGTGCGCATCCCGCTATGGCATCATTTTCCGGGAGTTTAAGAAGCGTTATCCAAAGGCAAATGTGAAGGTCGTGGTGGCAACGACGCTGGAATGTATGGAGTTGCTTGGAAAAGGCAAGCTGGATCTGATCTTGACGGTAGATAACAAGATCAATCATATTAACTGGGAGACGACGCATGAAGTGCCAACAGAAATTCGTTTTTTCTGCCCGGCGAACCATCCTTTTGCGGGAAAAAAAGATATTCCGTTAGATACCGTTTTGGAAGAAAACTTTATTATGATCGAGGAAGGCTGCAATTATCGTCAGGCTTTTGAACAATATGTGGTGGAACAGCGGGGACGCAGACCGTCTATTACCGAAATTGGTTACACCCGTCTGATTATCGATGCGGTTATAGAAAATCTGGGAGTATCTCTGCTTCCGAGATTTACATTGGAAGAAGCATTGCGAGAGAAAAAAGTCGCATTATTTTCCGTAAAAGGATTTCAGTTGTCTATGTTGATGCAGGTAATCTACAGCAAAAACCGATGGGTGTCACCGGCGATGAAGGCATTTATTGAAATGACACAGAAGTTTATGCCAGAATAAAGGAGCAATATTTATATGAATAAAAAAGAAGTTACAGAAATCAAAAAGTTATTTACGAAAGAGCGCTGTTGTCTGAACCGACTTTGTGGGTGTTATGTGGACGCAGATAAAAATAAAGTTGTGCAGTTTAAGGAAGCATTTTTATCCCTTCCGGAAGAAGAAATTTATAAATATCTGGATATTTTTCGGAAAAGTCTGTCCGGTACGTTGGGGAAAAACCTGCTGAATATGGAATTTCCGTTGGAACAGGAAATGGGCGAAGGTACACAGAAAAGTCTGATGGCGCTGCGTGACAGTGAGTTAAAAGATGATACGATGTTGGATGCTTTTTATGACCGCATTATTGAGACTTATTATCATCCGGAAAATTATCTGATCTTGCTGGTGCATGGTTCTTATGATATTCCGATGAAAACATCCGATGGTCTGGAAATGGACGATGCATCGGATTACATATATAACTTTGTGCTGTGCTGTCTGTGCCCGGTAACATTATCAAAAGCCGGACTTTGCTATAACGCGGAGACAAACAGTATTGAAGACCGCATCCGTGATTGGCTGGTGGACATGCCGGAACAGGGATTTTTATTTCCGGCTTTTCAGGATCGTAACACAGATATTCATCGTCTGCTTTATTATTCCAAAAATGCAAATGAACTCTGCCCGGATATTACTGAGCAGCTACTTGGCTGCGTGCAGCCGATTCCTGCAGGACAGCAGAAAGAATCTTTTCAGGCAATCATTGAGGACACGCTGGGAGAAGAATGTGTATACGATGTGGTGCGCAACATCCATGAAAATCTCAATGAGATGATCGAGGAGCAGAAAGAAAACGGAGAGCCGTTGGAACTGGATAAAATGCAGGTGCGCAAACTTCTGGAGCGCAGCGGAGCACCAGAGGAAAATCTGGAGCAGTTTGAAAAACAGTACGATGAGGAAATCGGTGCGCAGATGACCGTTATGGCAAACAATATTTCCGATACACGTAAGTTTGAGGTGAAAACACCGCAGATGACGGTGAAAGTAAGTCCGGAGCAGGCAAGCCTTGTGGAAACACGCATGATCGATGGCGTGCCATGCCTTGTAATTCCGCTGACGGATGAAGTAGAAGTGAACGGCATTCATGTACACCTGAAAGATGAAGAAGTATTAAAGGCATTAGAACAAAGTGCAGAGGAAGAGTAATTTTGAGAAGAATATGTCCGCTTACGCTGACCAGAATCACGCATCAGATTTCACGTGCGTTCGACTTGAATTTGATACAATAGTGAGGTTGAACTGGTACTCATCATAAATTAGGATTACAGAAATCACCTTGGCTGGATAATAGATGTCCATTTTAGGACAATGGTTTTCTTTTCATAGAAAAATATTTACTGTAAGATTATATGTATAAGACAATAAATCATTTAAGACGAAGAACAAAATGTTGCATTGTATTGATGGGTAGAAATGCAGGAATAAATCTGTGAAAGCGGACATGCAGGGCGAAACGGTAGAGCAATTTTCGTTATCGGAGCGAGCATAATGTTGCCTCCGGGAGTGTGTCTGAGCCCACAGCTGATGTTGCTGTGGGTGAGTTCGCGGAAGGAGGCAACAATAGATGGCGCAGCGCAGATAGAAAATTGTTCGTGTGAGCCTGCATGCCGCTTTACAGATTAAAATTCCGCATTTTGACCGTCTGTCAACACCAAAAAAGGAGGGCATTTTCATGAACAAATTACTGTATGGGGTAGCGTATTATTATGAGTATCTTCCGTATGACCGTTTAGAGGAAGATATCAAAATGATGAAAGCAGCGGGTATTAACGTAGTCCGTATCGCAGAATCTACCTGGAGCACTTACGAAAAGCAGGAAGGTCAGTTTGATTTTTCCACGGTGACCAAGGTGCTGGACGCCATGGAAGAAGCAGGCATTGACGTTATCATCGGTACACCGACTTATGCGGTTCCATCCTGGCTGGTAAAAATGGATCCGACGGTTCTGGCAGTGACACATCAGGGCGAAGGTGTGTACGGCGCACGTCAGATCATGGATATCACAAACCCGAACTATCTGAAATACGGTGAGCGCGTGATTCGTAAATTGCTGGAAGTCTGCCAGGGACGCAAATGCATCATCGGTTTCCAGTTGGATAATGAGACAAAATATTATGATACCGCAGGTCCGAACGTACAGGCGGCGTTTGTAGAGTATCTGAAGGAAAAATTTGACGGAAGCACCGATGCCATGAATGCGGCTTTTGGTCTGGATTACTGGAGCAACCGTGTGGATAACTGGGAAGATTTCCCGGATGTGCGTGGAACCATCAACGGAAGTCTTGGCGCTGAATTTGACAAGTTCCGCCGTGGACTGGTTACCGAGTTTTTGACCTGGCAGTCCAATATTGTAAAAGAATATGCCCGTCCGGATCAGTTTATCACACACAATCTGGATTTTGAGTGGCGCGGATATTCTTACGGCGTTCAGCCGGCAAACAATCATTTTGAGATTGCAAGAGAAGCGTTGACCGTGGCAGGATGCGATATTTACCATCCGACACAGGATGAACTGACCGGCGCTGAGATCGCCTTCGGTGGTGATATGACACGTTCTCTGAAACAGAACAACTACTTTGTTCTTGAGACCGAGGCGCAGGGTTATCCATGCTGGACGCCGTATCCGGGACAGCTTCGTCAGCAGGCCTTCAGTCATGTGGCATCCGGTGCGGCAATGGTTGAGTACTGGCACTGGCATTCCATTCACAACTCTTTTGAAACTTACTGGCGTGGTCTGCTGAGCCATGATTTCAAGGAAAATCATGTATATTGTGAGGCAAAAACCATCGGTCGTGATTTCGCGGCATTGAGTCCGGCTCTCTGCAATCTGAAAAAAGAGAATAAAGTGGCAATGGTTGTCAGCAACGATGCACTGTCAGCACTTGACTGGTTCCGTATTGATACTACGGCAGAAGGTCCGGGAAAAACTGCTTATAATGATGTAGTTCGCTGGATGTATGATGCCCTTTACAAGATGAATGTGGAAGTTGATTTCATTGAGCCGTCCTGCAAAGAGATGGATCGTTATCAGATGGTGATCGTTCCGGCTCTGTATGCGGCTTGCGAGGCAGATCTGCAGCGCATGAAACAGTATGTGGCAGATGGCGGATACCTGATCACAACGTTCAAAACCGCTTATACGGACGAAAATGTAAAAGTATACCACGATGCATTCCCGCATGTGTTAAACGAATGCCTTGGTATTTCTTACAGCAATTTCACTTTCCCGAAAGATGTGAAACTGAGCGGTACAGAGGACGAGCAGGCAGAACTTTTCATGGAACTTGTGAAACCGGAAGGCGCAGAAGTGCTGGCATCTTACGATCACTATGCATGGAAAGATTATGCGGCAGTAACCAGAAATCATTACGGAAAAGGTACGGCACAGTATCTTGGATGCAAGACTTCTGAAAAATATCTGCAGAAGCTGCTGGCAGATGCCATGAAGGAAGCTGGTATTGCGGATGCAGTACAGAACGCAGAATTTCCTGTTATTGTGCGCCGCATGAAAGATGAAAACGGAAAAACAGTGTGGTTCTATTTTAACTATTCCCATACACCGGCAGAAACTGTTTATGCCGGAGCAGATGGTGAGTATCTGATGAAGGAGAACCAGACATTCCCAGGAGTTGATGTTGCAGCAGGGGAAAAACTTGCACTTGGCAGCTGGGATGTACAGATCATCAGAGAAAAATAAAAATACGAAATGAGGTAATGCAGGATGAAGCAGGAGTTTTATGACAGATTGGCAGCACCATTTGAAGCATCGGAGCGAAAGAAGAACTGTCTGCTGCGGGTAAATCATATTTTAACGGATGTGGTTTATCTGATTTATCCTGCATTACTTTTGTATTTGGTGGTTTGCAGGGACAGTCGATTTTGGCGGGTGCTGCTTGTTCCGGCGGTGACTTTTGTGCTGGTGAGTCTGTTCCGCAAGAAGTTTAATGCGCCGCGCCCTTACGAAAAATGGCAGGTGAAGCCGTTGATTCCAAAGGATACAAAAGGAAATTCTTTTCCGAGCAGACATGTATTTTCAATTTATATTATCGCTATGGCGGCGTGGTATGTGTGGATGCCGCTTGGAGTGATCCTTTGTGTGGCAGGGGGATTTCTGGCAGCAGCGCGGGTGAGCGGACGGGTGCATTTTGTAAAAGATGTGGTGGCAGGTGCGCTGATCGCTGTCGGATTTGGAGTTTTATGTTTTTGGGTGATTTAAAAACTATATCAGATGGGAGATGACTCCCACCTCTATAGGTGGTGAGAAACAAGTTAGTATCAGTGGTGGGAGCCAATCCCCCATCTGATATAGCCTCCGGCAGGATTACAGAGGTGCGCAGTTGAAGTATGTCATGCAATTGCATGACGCGCACCTCGCAACAAGAATGCCGGAGCATTCTTGAATTATAAAGACAAAGATATGCAAAAAAGATTGCGAGGAAAATTATGACGAAAAAGCAAAGGGCGCTTGAAATCATAGACCGTTTAAAAAAAGAATATCCGGATGCGGACTGTACCCTGGATTACGATCAGGCATGGAAACTTCTGATCAGTGTCCGTCTGGCAGCGCAGTGTACGGATGCCAGAGTAAATCAGATCGTTCCGAAACTGTTTGAAAAATATCCAAGCGTGGAAGCACTGGCAGAGGCTGAGGTGGCAGACATTGAGGAGATCGTCCGTCCCTGTGGACTTGGCAAAAGTAAGGCGCGAGATATCAGTGCCTGTATGAAAATGCTTCGGGATGAGTTCGGTGGAAACGTGCCAAAGGATTTTAATGCACTGTTGAAACTTCCGGGGGTCGGCAGAAAAAGTGCAAATCTGATCATGGGTGATGTGTTTGGTGAACCGGCCATTGTGACAGATACGCACTGCATCCGTCTGGTAAACCGCATGGGACTGGTGGATGGCATCAAGGAGCCGAAAAAAGTAGAAATGGAACTGTGGAAGATCATCCCACCGGAGGAAGGCAGTGATTTCTGCCACCGTCTGGTGTGGCATGGCAGAGAAGTCTGTACTGCACGGACACAGCCATATTGTGACAAGTGCTGTTTAAATGATATTTGTAAAAAACGCATCTAATGCTAATGATATAGTAAAGATGCGATAAGAATAAAAATGTCCCTTTGGAAAAGTGAAGATAGTATTTGCATTAAGTAAGGGATGAAAAGCTTTGTATGAGAGAAAACTTTGAAATCATTGAAAAAGAAGGAGAACATGAATGCTGGAAATCAAAGAGTATGTGAAGGCAGAAAGTCTGGAGCAGGCATTTGAATTAAATCAGAAGCGAACCAATCAGATCATTGGTGGAATGCTCTGGATGAAAATGGGAGATCACAGGATACAGACCGCCATCGATCTGTCTGGTCTTGGTCTTGATACCATTGAGGAAGATGAGACGCAGTTTTCCATCGGATGTATGACATCCCTGCGTCAGTTGGAGTTACACGAAGAATTAAACCAGTGGAGTGACGGTGCAGTCCGTGAGAGTGTGCGCCATATCGTAGGTGTACAGTTTCGGAATCTTGCGACCGTAGGTGGGAGTTTGTTTGGAAGGTTTGGATTTTCCGATGTGCTGACCTGCTTTTTGGCAATGGACGCATATGTGGAACTGTATCACAATGGAATCCTGTCTCTGGCAGATTTTGTAAATCTTCCTCGTGATAACGATGTGTTGATTCGTCTCATCGTAAAAAAGATACCTGGGAAATGCGTCTATCTGTCTCAGAGAAATACGAAAACAGATTTTCCAGTATTGACATGTGCCGTCTGTCTGGATAAAAAAGGAACCAGAGTGGCAGTCGGTGCAAGACCGCAGAAAGCAATGCTTCTGACTGTTTCTGAGGAGCAGACAGAAGAAATCAGAAAAAACGGTGCGGATGCAGCGGCAAAGATTGCAGAAGAACTTGCGGCTCAGATTCCGACACAGGATAACATGCGCGCCAGTGCCGCATATCGGACTCATCTGGCTAAGGCGCTGATCCGTCGTGCACTGCTGACCGTGACAGAGGAGGTGCAGTAACATGGTTGTGACAATTACATTAAATGGAAAAAAAGTGGATGCACTTGTAAAACCGGACACGTTGCTCATCGACTTTGTGCGTGATCACGGTTGCTATAGCGTAAAACGTGGCTGTGAAACATCCAACTGTGGACTTTGTACCGTATTTGTAAATGAAAAACCGGTGCTTTCCTGCTCCATGCTGGTGGCACGGGTAAATGGATGTAAAGTAGATACGTTAGAGGGACTTCAGAAAGAAGCGGAAGAATTTGGTGCCTTTATTGCGGATCAGGGTGCTGAGCAGTGCGGTTTCTGTAATCCGGGCATGATCATGAATGCCATTGCCTTATTCCGGGAAAATCCGGATCCTTCCGATGAAGAAATCAAAGAATATTTAGCAGGAAACCTCTGCAGATGTTCCGGATATGAGGGACAGATGCGTGGAATCAAAGCGTTTCTGGAATACAAAAAGAATGGAGGCAGCAGATGAAAGCAGTAAATCAGCCAATTCGAAAAAAAGATGCCATGGCGCTGGTGACAGGAAAACCGGTTTTTATGGACGATCTGGTTCCAAAGGACTGTCTGATCGTCAAATTACTGCGCAGCCCCCATGCAAATGCAATCGTAAAAGAAATCGATAAAACAGCAGCGGAGAAAGTACCGGGAATTGAAGCGATTTATACCTGGGAAGATGTACCGCAGCAGCGTTTTACTACGGCAGGACAGACCTATCCGGAGGCAACTCCTTACGATCGTCTGATTCTGGATCAGCATGTGCGTTTTGTAGGTGATCCGGTGGCGATCATTGCCGGAGAAGATGAAGCCTGCGTGGAAAAAGCCATGCGCCTGATCAAAGTAAAATATGAAGTCCTTCCGGCTATTCTGGATTTTCATGTGGCAAAAGACAACGAGATCCTGGTTCATCCGGAAGATAACTGGAGATCTCTCTGTCCGGTTGGAGCGGACAATAAGCGAAATCTTTGTGCCACAGCGAGATCTGAAGAAGGCGATGTGGACGGTGTGATGGCAGAATGTGATACCATCGTGGAGCATACCTATCACACGGTTGCGGATCAGCAGGCGATGATGGAGACCTTCCGTACGTATTGTTCCATCGATGCCTACGGCAGACTGAATATTTTCAGTTCCACACAGATTGTATTCCATGTGCGAAGAATCGTGTCCAATGCCCTTGGTATTCCGAAATCCCAGATCCGTGTGTCAAAACCCCGAGTCGGCGGTGGTTTCGGAGCGAAACAGACCGCTGTTTCTGAGGTTTATCCGGCATTTGTAACCTGGATGACAAAGAAACCGTCCAAAATTATTTTTACCAGAGTGGAATCCCAGATCGCTTCCTCACCGCGTCATGAGATGGAAGTACACGTAAAAGTAGGTGCCATGAAGGACGGAACCATCCGTGCCATTGACATGTATACACTGTCAAATACCGGTGCTTACGGCGAGCATGGCCCGACAACCGTAGGATTAAGCGGACACAAATCCATTCCGCTTTATGCAAAAGCAGAGGCATTCCGTTTTGACTATGATGTTGTGTATACAAACGTAATGTCTGCCGGAGCATATCGAGGCTATGGTGCGACGCAGGGACAGTTTGCGTTGGAATCAGCAGTAAACGAACTGGCGCAGAAACTGCATATGGATCCGGTGAAGCTGCGTGAGCTGAATATGGTGCGGGAAGGCGAGATCATGCCAGCGTATTACGGTGAGCGAAACAACAGCTGCGCATTAGACCGCTGTCTGAAACGTGCGGCAGAGATGATCGGCTGGGAAGAAAAATTCCCTTGCCGCGACATGGGTAATGGAAAAGTGCGGAGCGTCGGTATGGCAATGTCCATGCAGGGATCCGGTATTTCTAACGTGGACGTAGGTTCTGCGACTATTAAGTTGAATGAAGACGGAAGTTATCTGCTTTCTATCGGTGCCGCTGATATGGGAACCGGATGCGATACAACGCTGGCGCAGGTGGCAGCAGAATGTCTGGAATGTGGTACGGACAAAATTGCAGTATCCGGTGCGGATACAGATACGTCTCCTTACGATTCCGGATCTTATGCTTCCAGTACCGCATACATTACCGGTAAAGCAGTGGAAAAAACTGCCCGACATCTGATTGAAGAAATCAGAGCGACCGCGGCGCAGATGTTGGAGTGCGGGGTGGAAGATACCAGATTTGAAGGAGATCATGTAAGCTGTGTTTCCACAGGAAAATCTGTGACAACAGCAGAGATTGGTGTACATTCCATGTGTGCCAATAATCATGCGCTTCAGGTAACAGAAAGTCATTATTCTCCGACTTCTCCGCCACCGTTTATGGTTGGAATGGCAGAAGTGGAAATTGATAAAGAAACCGGTGAACTGGAACTGATCGATTATGTGGCTGTGGTTGACTGTGGAACACCGCTGAACCCGAACCTTGCGAGAGTTCAGGTAGAAGGAGGACTGGGACAGGGCATCGGCATGGCATTGTACGAGAATGTACAATATACGGATTATGGAAGAATGATGAACAATTCCCTGATGCAGTATAAGATTCCTGCCCGCGTGGATTTATGTAAACTTCGCGTAGAGTTCGAGAGCAGTTATGAGCAGTCCGGTCCATTTGGTGCAAAATCCATCGGAGAGATTGTTATCAACACACCGTCTCCGGCTCTTGCACATGCAGTCGCAAACGCAACCGGTGTCTGGGTGCGTGAACTTCCGATCACACCGGAGAAAATTGCGATGGGTGTACCGGAGCAGTAAGGGAAAAAGAAGTAAAAATGTGTGTGTTTCCTTATAAAAAAGGAAAAGAATATGAAAAAGACCGGTAAAAGTTAATTTCAACACTACCAAAATGCCTTGAAACTTGGTATACTAAGTTTTAAGGCATTCTTTTACTTCTTCAAAGCAAAAGAATACTCCGTAAGGATTGCAGAACTGAACAGCGGAAAATATCAGCTTTGCAGATGTTCAGTTCGCAGCAAGATTTGCAGACAAATCTTGAATATATCAGAAAGGCAGGTGTGGCACATATGATGACCGTGTACAAGACGGACAACCGTGTCCTTCATGAAGTAGAAGAGATGGATCCGGGAGTCTGGATTATGATGACAAATCCAACCATGGAGGAGAGTCAGGAAGTCGCGGAAAAATATGATATTGATATGGTAGATGTCCGTGCCGCACTGGATGAGGAAGAGAGTTCCCGTATTGAACTTGAGGATGGTTATACACTGATCCTGGTGGATATTCCGGCGATGGAGATCCGTCATGAATCCAAGAACTATACCACAATCCCGCTGGGTATCCTTCTGACACAGGAATGTATTATCACAGTGTGCACCGAGGAGACACCAATCCTGCAACATTTTATTGAACGCAGAGTGCGTGAATTTTCCACAAAGAAAAAAATGCGTTTTGTATATCAGATTCTGTTCCGTACTTCAGCAATGTATCAGAGTACACTGCGTATCATTGATAAAAAGAGAACGGATATTGAGGAAAATATCGGCGGAAATACCGAGGATGAAGATCTTGTAAACTTGCATGAACTGGAATCGACCCTGGTATATTTCGCCACATCCTTAAGAGCAAATGGTGTTGTGCTGGAACGTCTGTCCAGATATAAACGACTGGAACAGTATCCGGAAGATACGGAACTGCTGGATGATGTCATTATCGAGAACAAGCAGGCGATTGAGATGACAATGATCTATCGTGATATCATCAATGGTACCCGTGAACTGGTATCCTCAGTTATCAATAACCGCTTGAATAATGTCATGAAATATCTGACGTCAATCACTCTGGTTATGGCGATTCCGACGATTATTTCCGGATTGTACGGAATGAACGTCAGTGGGAAATGGATGCCATTGTCTGATACTCCTTATGGATTCGGAATTATCTGTATCGGAACTCTGGTAATCTGTATTTTGATCCTGCTGATCTTAAGAAAGAAAAATATGTTGTAACACCAGAAACCACTATTTTACCTATCATTAAACTGGAAATTAATATCACAAAAAACGTCCTGTTTTTCACAGAAAACGACATTGAGATAAGTCGTTGCTTATGAAATAATTATCGCATCAAGATAATAAATTTCATAGGCAGCGGCTTTTTTTACTTTATAGGAAAGTTCTCCTTTGGAGAACTCTTGATATAAAAATAGCCCGCACAG
>OGJJ01002245.1_pt1 | contig 12879 bp, 10 predicted proteins | sample 1572081 | NCBI WGS metagenome assembly OGJJ01 (sample SAMEA2582122, study PRJEB24529) | metagenome | biome: Human gut stool | place: China | collected 2011
CTTCGCGTGGCGAGGTGAGCAAGGAGAAGGTGACGGCGGCAAGCGTGCAGGGCGTACACCTGATTGTGAGAAACACAAAGAGCTGGAGCAATGCTGAGCTGAAGAAACTCACCAAGATTGTGGCATACGATGACTATACCACCGGGGCTGAGGATGGCGGCGGAACTGAGAACACGCCGGGCGGTGGCAATACCAGCCAGGGTGCTGGCGGCGAAACCAACAAGGATAACGGCGGAACATCGCAGGGCGGCGGTGGCACCAGCCAGGGCACTGGCGGGGGTACTGACAGCGGAACTGACGGCGGCGGCGACAACGTAAATTTTTAAATCACTAATCATTAATCACTAAAAAAACTGCTTATGAAGAAAGAAACCTGGAAAACCGTATTTCAGATAGTACTATCTATCTTAACCGCTATTGCCGCCTCTCTGGGCGTGACGAGCTGCATGTCGTAGAACAACACAAATACTAAAAAAGAGGATGCGTCATAGACTAATGACGCACCCTCTTTTTTTATATCTATTACTGCTCCCCCCTCTCGTTTTTATTCGCTGCCAGCGAACAAAATCAAGCATTATTATTCGGTGGCAGCGAATAAAATTACCTATGAGGATGAAGGGGAGATTGTGCGTGATGGACTCAAGATAGAAATAAGACCTGCATGGAAATGGGTGTTGGAAGGTTAATATCTATTACTGCTCCCCTTTCGTTTTCTTATCCGCCACATACATTCCTATCAGGATGCAGGCGGCACCCGCCAGAAAATAGGGGGTAATCTGCTCGCCAAGCACCCATGAGGCGAAAATCATCGTGGTTATCGGATTGAAATACACCCAGTTGGTGGCCTTTACCGTTCCCAGTTTTGAGATGCACCAGTTCCACGTGAGGAAGCAGATCATAGAGGCAAGGCAGCCCAGAAAGAGCAGATTGCCGAATACCTGAGGACGGGTGAATACCTCGAGCGGAGGAAAACCCGGGATGAAGATATAATAAGGCAAGATGGTAAGAACACCATAGAAAAACACCTTGCGGGTGATGAATGCAGGACTGTAATCGCCCGTGGTTGACTTCATCAGCAGCGAATAAATCGCCCAGCACATACACGCCGTAAACGCCAATGCATCGCCCACCGGAGAAAGATGAAGCACAAACCTGCCGTTCAATACCACGATGATCATACCCACAAATGCCAGAAGAGAACCCAGCAGCTGGACGATATGAATGCGGTTGGAATCCTTATAGACCAGACGAACCAGCAGGGTGGCAAAGAGCGGACACGAACAGACTATGAGCGAGGTATTGGTGGTGGTGGTAAAGTTCATCGCCTCGTTCTCGCTGCAGAAATAGAGCGAACCGCCCGTAATGCCCAGCAGCGCCATCTTAGCCTCATCCTGCCAGGAATCGGCAAAGAGACGGCGATGATTGAATGCCAGCATCAGCACGTAGGCTATGCTGAAACGCAGGGTGAAAATCTGAGCAGGAGAAAGCCCGTTCAGCATCAGCACCTTGGTGGAAACAAAGGTGGTTCCCCAGATCGCCACTGTCAGGAAGGCTACCAAATGGTAGAATATATTGTTATTTTTCGTTTGCATATCTTAATTTTTCCTTTAATGGTGCAAAAGTAAGATTTTTCTGTGGATAAACCAAGACTTCTGCATTTTTTTTGTAACTTTGCAGCATGATTTTCCATCCATTCCATCATACTTCAGAAAATGTTCCTGCAAGGATGAACAATCCTTTGGATTACGAACCGCATCCGCTCTGCATCCAGGCGTGCAGGGAAGTGCAGGAGATGCTTGCCAGACGAGAAGACTGGCAGGAAGAGATTGCGCGCGGCAAGATGTTTGGCGTGCTCATCGTAGAAAATGTAAAAACAGATACCGATGTCCCAAAATGGGGATACCCAGCTGCCGATAGCAAGGCTCCGAAATGGGGATACCTGGCTGCCTACAGCGGACAGATTGGCGGAAGAAGCGACTGGGAGGACTTCGTGCCTGCCGTATTCGACTATCTGCAGCCCGACGGCTACTTCAGGACCCACGAGGCAGAGATTTCCCGTATCAACCAGAGCATCAGCCACCTGGAGAAGGATGAAAGGATGAAGGAAGCCAGAACCCTGATCCGGCAACTGCAGGAGGAGCGGAAGCGTACCATCGACGCCTATCAGGAGAAGATGAAGAAGGCGAAGGCAAAGCGTGACAGCCGCAGAGAGGCAGGAAACCTATCAGAAGCGGAAGAGGCGGAGATGATCAGGGAAAGCCAGTTTATGAAGGCTGAACTGCGCCGACTGAAGAAATCGCTCTCGGAAAAGACAGCCTTGGAAACGGAATTTGAGGATTATCAGGAGAATATACTGAGGCTGAAACAGCTGCGCAAGCAACTCTCTGATGCCCTGCAGCAATGGCTTTTCTCGCAGTTCAGAATGCTGAACCAGGAGGGAGAAAGCAAGGATCTGCTGGAGATTTTCAGAGATGAAGCCCTGAAGGAGTATCCGCAGGCGGCGATAGCTACGAACAGGATTGCAGCCCTGAAGATGGTGCCGCCAGCCGGGAGCGGCGAGTGCTGCGAACCGAAACTGCTGCAATATGCCTACCAGCATGGTTACAAACCGCTGCAGATGGCTATGTTCTGGTGGGGAGAAAGCCCGAAGGAGGAAATCCGTCACCACCTGCAGTTCTATCCAGCCTGCAACGGCAAGTGCAAGCCGATACTGCATTGGATGCTGCCTGCTTCAACCTTCGAACCGGAAGCCATCAACCTATCAATATATGATAAGGTGGAAACACTTTATGAGGATAGAGAAATTGCGGTCATCCATAAGCCCGAAGGTTTACTGTCTGTGCCGGGGAAAGATGCTGCCCAGCCATCGGTCTATGCGCTGATGAGACGGAAATATCCCGAAGCAACCGGTCCGCTCATCGTTCACCGGCTGGATATGGCAACCAGCGGCGTGCTGCTGATTGCCAAGACCGAATTTGCCTATCATCGTCTGCAGCAAGCGTTCCTGAATCATCAGATACAGAAGAAGTACGTTGCCATCATTTCGGGAAGAGACATTCCGGAAAAGGGAATCATCTCCCTTCCGCTGCTGCCCGATTATCTGAACCGCCCCCGCCAGATAGTGAATCACGAGCAGGGCAAGGAGGCCATTACGGAGTATGAAATCCTGGAGCGCATCGACGGCTCCCATCTCCGCATCGCCCTCTATCCCAAGACGGGCAGAACCCACCAGCTGCGTGTGCATTGTGCCCATCAGGAGGGTTTGAATGCTCCCATCCTGGGCGATCCGCTCTACGGCAACGAGAAGGCTGCCCGACTGCATCTCCATGCCGAGGAGATTACCTTCGAACATCCCCTGACGGGTAAGAAAATAACGATAAAGAGAAAGGCTGATTTCTAACTGAAATCAGCCTTTTTTCTGTCTATTTTTATTCAAGTTTTTCAAGTTAAGCCCTTCAGACGAAGAACATGATGATAACCTGGGCGATGATGACTCGGATAAACATGCCGAGCGGATAAACCGTAGCATAGCTGATGCTAGGCGTATCGCCATCCAGGGTCTCGTTGGCATAGGTAAGCGCCATCGGATTCGCCATACTGCCGCAGAGAATGCCGCAGATGCTGCCGAAATCGTACTTCTTGGTCTTCAGGATGATGAAGCCCACGATGATAACCGGAACCACCGTGATGAGGAAACCGATGCCTACCCACATCAAACCCTCGGGACGAACCACCGTCTCGAAGAACTGTCCACCAGCCGACAGACCCAGACAGCCCAGATACAGGGCAAGACCCAGCTCGCGGAGCATCAGTCCCGCACTACGCGTCATATAAGAGATGAACTGCACCCTAGGGCCCAGCGCACCAATCAGAATACCCATTACGATAGGACCACCGGCAATACCCAGACGTACGGGAGCCGTCATTCCCGGAATATTCAGCGGAATGGTTCCCACGGCGAGTCCCAGGATGATACCCAGGAAGATGGCACCCAGGTTAGGCTCGTTGAGCGTCTTCACGGCATTGCCCAGAAACTGCTCCACATGGTCGATGCTCGTAGGGTCGCCCACCACCGTCAGGCGGTCGCCATACTGCAGGCGGAGGTCGTCGGTAGCCAGCAGTCGGATATCACCACGCAGCACTCGGCTCACATTCACGCCATAGGTATTGCGCATCTGCAGGCTTCCCAGTCGCTTGCCGTTGAGTCCCGGACGGGTCATCACGATGATTCTGCTCTCCAGTTTGGCATCGATGGCGTTCCAGTCCACCTTATCATTATTCCACTCCTTATCCACCTTCTTTCCGAAGAGTATCTGCATGGCAGCTGCCTCATCCTTATTGGTAACCACGAGCACATTATCGTTGGTATGGAGCACGGTATCAGCCTCCGGAACGATGACCTGCTCGCCTCGCCATACACGGGAAATGATGAACTTGCGATGGGTCATCATCGAGATTTCGGCGATGGTACTGCCGTTGAGAGCCGGGTTTACGATGATGTACTGTCCGATGGATGTATGGTCATCCTCATCGGCACGTCGGATCTCCAGGTCCTCAGGCTTCACGAAGACCTTGCGCAGGAACATCATCGCCAGGATGACGCCCACAACGCCCAGAGGATAGGTTACCGCACAGCCCAGAGCTGCTCCGCCGCTAGGCAATCCCAGCTGCTGCAGCGCCTGCTGGGCAGCACCCAGAGCCGGAGTATTGGTGGTGGCACCGCAGAGAATGCCCACCATATCGGGCAGGCTCACGGGCAGCACCAGGCACAGGGCAAGCGAGAATACGGTGCCCACGGCGATGACAGCCAGGCTCCAGAGATTGAGCGAGATGCCCTCGTGGCGCATCGAACCGAAGAAGTTGGGACCTACATAGAGACCCAGCACATACACGAACATGGTGAGTCCGAAGCTCTCGGCAAACTCCAGCATGTTCTCGTCGATGGAGAGTCCGAGATGGCCCGCCACGATGCCCACAAAGAATACGAAAGCTATGCCGAGGGAGATTCCCTTGACATGAATCTTGCCCAGGGCAAGACCTAGGGTACAAATCAATGAAAGAATGACGATGCCTTGCACCGCCGAATGCACGTTGATTAAATGATCAAACCACATAATATAAGTTTCAATCTTTTCTCGTGATAATGTTCAGTTTACTAAATTCTGCTGCAAAGGTACATTAAAATAAGAACATCACAAAAGAAAAACGCCCTTTTCTTCTAAATATTTGCAATAAAAGCTGAATTTAAAGCAAAAAACCAAATCTAACTCAAAGTTTTTTTGTACCTTTGCACCCGTTTAAAATAGAAATAGATGAAAGATATTTGTTGTATAGGGCATGTAACCAAAGATAAGATAGTTACCCCAAACAGAACTGTTTACATGGCTGGCGGAACATCGTTCTACTTCGCCTACGCCATCAACCAACTGCCTAAGGATGTGAGCTTTTCGCTCATCACGGCAATGGACCCAACAGAAACTGAGCCTGTAGAAAAGATGCGCCAGGCGGGCATAGAAGTAACCCTCAATCCATCGCGCAATACCGTCTTCTTCGAGAATATCTACGGAGAAAACCAGAACGAGCGCAAGCAGCGTGTGCTTGCCAAGGCTGATCCATTCACCATCAGACAGCTGGAGCACGTGGAGGCGAAGGTCTATCACCTGGGAAGTCTGCTGAGCGATGATTTCTCGCCCGAGGTAGTGGAATTCCTCTCGCGCAGCGGAAGGGTTTCCATCGACGTGCAGGGCTATCTGCGCGAGGTGAGAGACGAGAAGGTGTATCCGATAGACTGGAAGGATAAGCTGGAAGTGCTGAAGAACACCTACTATCTGAAGGTGAACGAGACGGAGATGGAGACCATCACGGGGCTGAAGGAGCCACGCGAGGCTGCAAAGCTGATACATTCGTGGGGAGTTACCGAGGTAATCATCACGCTGGGCAGCGAGGGTTCGCTCGTCTATGTGGATGATACCTTCTATGAGATTCCTGCCTATCCTCCTCACGAGGTAGTGGATGCTACCGGATGCGGCGACACCTATTCTGCCGGTTATCTCTACAAGCGACTGCAGGGTGCCACTCCTACCGAGGCTGGCAAGTTTGCGGCTGCCATGTGCACCATCAAGCTGGAGCACAATGGTCCGTTCAACCGCACCATCCAGGACGTAGAACGCATCATGAAATAAATTTTAGATAATTTATCCTATTATCTTCTTATTTTTGCCTGAATTGGTGTAACTTTGCATCCTATATGGAACAGATTTCACCAATTCAGGCATTATTGCAACAACGCACCCTGCTCCAGCTGGAGTATTACACCGAGAAGGAAGCCTTCCGCAAGCTCACCGAACAGATGGGTATGCAGCGCAAGGTGAAACGAGGTGATGCCTGGTTCCCGCTCCGTGTGGGAAAAAGCTTTTATAATTCGCTGAATCAAACAGCCATTGAGGTCTTCCGCACCTCTGATCAGGATATCGAGCACAACTTTGAGTTCGGTCGCCCCGTCATGTTCTTTATGGTCAAGAAGATGGGCAAGAATGAGGACCAGGGCAGAAAAGTTCAAAGTATAAAATATTTTTCCTTTACGGGAACCGTGAGCTATGTGGATGGCGACAGAATGGTGATTACCGTGCCCGACTCTGCCCCATTGCTCGACTTGCAGCAATCTGCGGAGCCTATCGGCGTGCAGCTATCCTTTGATGAAACCAGCTACAAGCTGATGTTTGAAGCCTTGGATAGAGTGATGAAGGCAAAGAACAACCGTCTGGCTTATCTCCGCGATTTATTCTATTCGCATCAGAAGGCAGGCAGATTCTCCTTCGAACCGATGAAGTTCCCATGGCTCAATCCTACCCAGGAAAGAGCTGTAAATGAGGTGCTTTGGGCAAAAGATGTAGCGATTGTTCACGGACCTCCGGGAACCGGAAAGACCACGACCCTGGTGGAAGCCATCAACGAAACCCTGATGCGAGAGAGTCAGGTGCTGGTGTGTGCACAGAGCAATATGGCGGTGGACTGGATTTCTGAAAAACTGGTGGATAGAGGCATAAATGTGCTCCGTATCGGAAACCCTACCCGTGTGAACGACAAGATGCTGGGCTTCACCTACGAGCGCCGTTTCGAGAGTCATCCCGACTATCCGCAGCTCTGGGCTATCCGCAAGGCAATCAGAGAATTAAGAAAAAACAGGAAGAAAGGCAGCGAGAACTATCATCAGAAGATGGATAGGCTGAAGAGCCGTGCCGCCGAAATAGAAATCCGCATCAATTCTGAACTCTTTGGCGAGGCGCGTGTCATCGCCTGCACCCTGGTGGGTTCTGCCCACCGGTTGCTGGAAGGCATGAAGTTCGGCACCCTGTTTATCGACGAGGCAGCCCAGGCTTTGGAAGCCGCCTGCTGGATTCCGATGAAGAGAGCCAGCCGGGTGATTCTGGCGGGCGACCATTGTCAGCTGCCGCCTACCGTGAAGAGTATTGCGGCATTGAGAGCCGGACTGGGCAAGACCCTGATGGAGCGCATCGCCGAAAACAAGCCGGAGGTAGTAACCCTGCTGAAAATCCAATACCGCATGAACGACGAAATCATGCGATTCTCCAGCGACTGGTTCTACGGGGGCAAGGTGGAGAGTGCGCCTCAGATCAAATACCGAAGCGTATTGGATTACGACCATCCGATAACGTGGATTGATACTTCGAACGAGGAGAATCAGATAACGATAGAAGGAGAAGATGCTCCTGAAGATTCTGCATCTACAGCATCTTCTGTATCTGCAGCCAATCAGAATTCTGATTTGAACTTCAAGGAACAGTTTGTGGGCGAGAGTTTCGGGCGTATCAACAAGGCGGAAGCCGAGCTTACCCTGCTCACCCTGGCGGAATACTTCACCAAGATAGGCAAACAGCGGGTATTGAGCGAGAGCATCGACGTAGGCATCATTTCGCCTTACCGTGCCCAGGTGCAGTATCTGAAGAAGCTCATCAAGAAGTATGAGTTCTTCAAGCCTTACCGCCGTCTGATCAGCGTAAACACGGTGGATGGTTTCCAGGGGCAGGAAAGAGACGTGATCCTCATCTCGCTGGTGCGTTCGAACGATGAAGGCCAGATAGGTTTCCTGAAAGACCTCCGACGCATGAACGTGGCGATGACGAGAGCCCGCATGAAGCTCATCATCCTGGGCAACAAGGACACGATGACGAAGCATCCTTTCTACAAGAAACTGTGGGAGTATGTGGAAGGGCTCAATAATGATGAATAAGAACGAAGTTCGTGTAAAAAAGTGTATGTATGCAAGGAAAGTTCGTGTAGAAAAGTGTTGAAAACATTTGGAAGTTCGTGTAAAAAAGTGTATCTTTGCAACCGACAGAGCTCTTTAAACATCATAACAGCAAGTTATTAACATCATTAACAACTTCAAAATGTATGTAAGGATGAAAAGAACGATCATAGAACAATTAAAAGCATGGAAAGAGAGCCTTTACAGAAAGCCCTTAATCTTATCAGGAGCAAGACAAGTAGGCAAGACTTATATCCTCCAGGAGTTTGGGAAACAGGAATATGACCACGTTGCCTACATCAACTGTGATGGAAACTCTGAGATTGCCAACATATTTGCAGAAGATTATGATATGAAGCGAGTCCTAATGGTTATCGGAGCCATTAGCAAACAGCCTATAATCCCTGGCAAAACGCTTATCATTCTGGATGAAATACAAGAACTTCACAAGGGACTTTCCTCGCTGAAGTATTTCTGTGAAAATGCACCAGAATACCATGTGGCTGTAGCAGGTTCACTTTTAGGCGTTGCCATGCACCAAGGAGAATCCGCCCCAGTGGGAAAGGTTGACATCATTCGCCTCTACCCTATGTCTTTCGAAGAGTTTCTTATGGCAAAAGACGAAGAACAGTTGCTGAACATATTGAAAAGTAAAGACTGGAAGACCATCACATTACTTCATGATAAACTCATCAAGATATTAAGAGAATATTATTTTGTAGGGGGAATGCCTGAGGCTGTGAAAACTTATCTTGCAACTAACGATGCAAATCTCGTCAGACAGGTTCAGAACAACATTCTCACCATTTATCGTAGTGACATGTCGAAGCATGTCAGCCCAAATGAAGCCACTCGCATCAGCATGGTTTGGCAATCCATCCCTTCCCAGCTTGCCAAGGAAAACAAGAAGTTCATCTATGGAGCGGTGAGAAGCGGAGCACGAGCCAAGGATTTTGAGATGGCAATACAATGGCTGGTGGATGCAGGTCTCACCTATCGCATTTCCCGAGTAAGAGAAGTTGGAATGCCTTTGAAGTTTTACGAAGACCTCAATGCCTTCAAGCTGTTTCTCCTGGATGTCGGCCTCCTGGGTGCGCTGAGCGAGATGGAACCTGCCCAAATGCTCATCTCCAACAAAGCCATGACGGAGAGCAAGGGGGCGTTCACGGAAAACTACGTCCTTACCCAGCTATTATGTCAACAGGACATTTACACCTATTATTATAGTAGGGAAGACGCTCGCCTGGAGATAGACTTCCTTGCCCAGCACCAAGGGGTGATAACTCCGATAGAGGTAAAAGCGGAAGAGAACCTGCGTTCCAAGTCACTTCGCGCCTTCTTTGACGCCCATCCCGACTTGCGAGCCATCCGCTTCTCCATGTCGCCATACAAGGAGCAAGAGTGGATGAAGAATGTCCCATTGTACGGGGTAGAGGAGAGTTTCTAGGAACTCTTCTCACAATACTCCCTGAACTTTGCCTTAGTCATGGCAATACCAATGAGTCTATTAGATAACGCAACAATAACAACAAAATAAAACAATATGCTACAACGAGACTACATACAGCGACTGATTCGCGAGTTTATGGCGGCACTCGAAAGAATGCTCGAAAAGAAAGAGGTGGAGGTGAGACGTGAGAAGATTAAGGAGCTCTACAATCAATACGTAGGTCCTTATACCTTCTACAGCATCGCCACCATTGAGGACGTGATGAAGGCAATGGCAGGAATCGACGACGAGGAGAAACGACTCTCCAAGATGGACATGCTTGCCGAACTCTACTATCACGAGGCGGATACCGTGGGGCAACCTACAAGAGATGAACTGCTGAACAAGGCGTTCATGCTCTTCGATTATGTGGAAACCCACGGAGATACCTTCTCCATCGAGCGCCGCAATAAAATGGCACAAATCAGACAGAAGATAGGGGATGCGCTCAAATAAAATGAGTGCATCCTCCTTTTTATATTTTAGGATAACAAACTATAATTATAACGTTCATTGAAAAACTAATCATAAAGTTCAATGTTCAAAACTCAAAGTTCAAAGTAAGTTATGGTCAAAGCTCAAAGTTCAAAGTCAACAAACGACATGACTGTAGGTTCGCCCTTGCGAGCCATCATCAAATTTGCGATTCCACTCATCCTGGGTTACATCCTTCAGCAGATGTATCTCATCATCGATGCCGCCATCGTGGGAAGATGGATTGGCGTGGGAGCTCTTGCGGCAGTAGGCGCATCCAGCTCCATCATGTTCCTCATCATGGGCTTCTGCAACGGCTCCTGTGCCGGTTTTGCCATCCCTATCGCCCAGGCTTTCGGTGCCAGGGATTACGCCAAGATGCGGGCTTACGTAAGCAACAGCATCCGTATCGCCGTGGTGTTTGCCGTGGTTATTACCTTTCTTTCCTGCATCTTCTGCGGAAAGATTCTGCACCTGGTGAATACGCCGAAGGAGGTGTTTGATGATGCCTACATCTTCCTGATGCTGCAGTTTGCGGCGATTCCTTTTACCATCGCCTACAATCTGCTCTCCGGTCAGATCCGCGCCTTAGGCAACTCGAAGCAGCCTTTCTATTTTCTCATCACAGCCTCCGTTATCAACATTATTCTTGATGCCATTCTCATTCTCGGCATGGGGTTAGGCGTAGAGGGAGCGGGTATTGCCACTTGGCTTTCACAGGGAATTTCCGTGCTGCTCTGTATCTGGTTTATCAAAAAGAAGATGCAGATTCTGATTCCGAAGGGAGAAGAAAGAAAATTCGATAATAAGAAGATAAGCATTCTGCTGAACAACGGCGTTCCGATGGGTCTGCAGTTCTCGATTACCGCCATCGGCCTCATCATGCTCCAGAGTGCCAACAACGCCCTGGGAACGGTTTATGTGGCTGCATTTACTGCCTCTATGCGCATCAAATATCTCTTTACCTGCGTATTCGAGAACATCGGAGTGGCGATGGCTACCTATTGCGGTCAGAACCTGGGAGCCAGGAAGCTGGATAGAATCGGTCAGGGCGTAAGGGCTGCCATCAGGATGATGCTGGTTTATTTCGTCTTCACCTTCCTGCTCATCTATCCGTTTGCCGACGAGATGATGATGCTCTTCGTGGATAAGGGCGAGGCTGAAGTAGTGACCTATGCAGCCCAATTTATGCGCATAGCCAACTATTTCTATCCTTGTCTGGGCTTGCTCACCATCCTGCGCTACAGCATCCAGGGCTTGGGTTACAGCAATCTCTCGATGCTGAGTGGCGTAATGGAAATGATAGCGAGATGCGGCGTGAGTCTCTGGCTGGTACCTGCCCTGGCGTGGACGGGAGTCTGCTTCGGCGACCCTGTGGCGTGGGTCATGGCAGATCTCTTTCTCATTCCCGCCTTCCTGTGGCTTTACAAGCATCTGAAGAAGGAGCAAGCCCGCTAGGCGTTCCTCCGGATTTGCAATCCGGAGTCAAAAAAGGTTCGACCTACTTCTTGCGGATTTGCAATCCGCACAATCAAGCTCTCATTTATTTAAAAATTTGCATTAAAAAATATTCTGCTAAGGGTTAGGAAAATGAAAATTCGATTGTAATATAGGCAAAAGAAAAGAAATAAAGTAATGCAAATAAACAAAGAAACGATAGAACAGCTCTTCCGGCAGCATTATCTGAGGATGTACCAATTGGCCAGGGTACTTCTGAAGGATGATGCAGCCAGCAAAGATGTGGTGAGCGAAGTCTTTGCCGATGTGCTCAACGGAAAGACCCAACTGGGTCTTGATAATGAGACAATAGCCAGCGATTCGCCCCTGCCTTCCACTAACGCCGGGAGCTATCTTCTGGTGTGTGTGCGCCATAAATGCCTCAACCTGTTGAGCCGACAGAAGATGAAAGACCGGGTTCATCACCTCCTGAAAGCCGATACTTCGCCTTCGATAGCTCCCCTAGAAGCAACGATTGCCGAAATAGACAGGGAGACCGAAAAGTACGAGGCAATTCAGGCTTATATGGATACTGAACTCACGCCACAAACCCGCAAGGTACTCGATCTCCGCTTTCGGCAGAAACTGAAATATCGGGAGATTGCTACGGAATTAGGCATCAGCGAAGTGGCAGTTTATAAGCATCTGGCGCAAGGCATCAGAAAATTAAAGCAAAAGTTTAACCCTTAGCAGATTTATTATGGACAAGTTTGAAAAAATACTGGATATCATCGACCATCAGGAGAAGTATTCTGATGAGGAGATTCGTGAAATATTGCAGGATGAGGAATGCCGAAAACTCTATCAGACGATGGTGGAAGTGGATTCTGCACTTGAAAGCCCCTCTCCTATTATTAATGTAGATGAGGAATGGGAGAAATTCAGCCAGGAGCATCAACTTCAGGAAAAAGCAACTCATCCTATAACTTCCTGGCGCAAACTGGCAGCATCCATCGCCAGCTTTGTCTTGATTTCGGGTATTGCTTTTGCCGCAATCCATACTTACATCAAGCGCAGCCAGGAACCAACCCAGGTAACGGCTGATATTCATCCGGAAGCCATAAAATCAGATTCCGCAAAGCAGGTAGCAGCAAAGGATTCCCTGACTCATCCGAAACCAGAAAAGCCAGTCATTCACAAGACTTTCGAG
>OGJJ01002246.1_pt1 | contig 12879 bp, 9 predicted proteins | sample 1572081 | NCBI WGS metagenome assembly OGJJ01 (sample SAMEA2582122, study PRJEB24529) | metagenome | biome: Human gut stool | place: China | collected 2011
AGTTAGGAGAGTTAATCATGTCTGAAGAAAAGAAGTTAAATGGTACGGTCATCGTCACTTATCGCTGCAACGCTCGTTGCTCCATGTGCAACCGATATAAGGCACCTTCCAAGCCGGAAGAAGAAATCAGCATCGAAACTATCAAGAAGCTGCCGAAGATGTACTTCACGAATATCACGGGCGGCGAGCCGTTCATCCGTACCGATCTGAAAGATATCGTGCGTGAATTGTATAAGAAGTCTGACCGTATCGTCATTTCCACAAACGGCTTCTTTACGGATCGTATTGTTGATCTGTGCAAAGAGTTCCCGCAGATTGGTATCCGTATTTCTATTGAGGGTCTGGAGCAGACCAACAACGAGATTCGTGGCCTGCAGAACGGTTATCAGCGTGGCTACGCTACGCTGAAGAAGCTGCGTGAGATGGGCATGAAGGACGTTGGCTTCGGCATGACTGTCCAGGATAAGAATGCTCCTGACTTGGTTCCGCTGTACAAGATCTCTAACGAGATGGGCATGGAGTTCGCTACGGCATCTCTGCACAACAGCTTCTACTTCGTTGAGGCGAAGAATATCATCCATGACCGTCCGATGGTTGCTAAGAACTTTGAGAATCTGGTTAATGAACTGCTCTGCAGCAACAGCCCGAAGAAGTGGTTCCGTGCTTACTTCAACCACGGTCTGATCAACTACATCTATGGCCAGAAGCGTCTGCTGCCTTGCGACATGAGTTTTGACACCTTCTTCATCGACCCGTATGGCGATGTCATGCCTTGTAATGGTACCAAGGATAAAGAGGTCATGGGTAACCTGAACAACCAGACTTGGGACGAGCTGTGGAATAGCCCGGAGGCAGAAAAGGTTCGCGCGAAGGTTCGCTGCTGTGACCGTGACTGCTGGATGATTGGTAGTGTTTCTCCGGCAATGCATAAGTACATCTGGAAGCCTGCTACTTGGGTTCTGGTTCACAAGTTTAAGGCTCTCTTTACCAAACATCCGTACAGTATGTATGAGTTGAAGATCTGCAGTGATTATCGTGATGGCAAAGTCACCAAAGAGGAACTGGATAAGTGCAGTACCTGTGATATGAACTGCGTAATCAACAATGGTCTGAGTGAGGCAAGTAAGGAGCAACTGAAGCACAAGACCGGTGAGGAAATCGTGGACGCTGATATCGCACAGCAGATGGAGACGAAATAAAAGCGTATTGTTCCATATAAAAATGAAAACTATTGAATAAAATAAAACGCATTATACTTAGCAGGAGAGATAGCGCATGAAGAAAATAATACATCTTTTGTGGACAGGAGGAATAGGCGGAATTGAAAGATTGTGCTTAACAATTGGAGAATGCAATCCGAATATTCATGAGTTTTGGTTTGTACATAGAGGCGGCATAATTTGTGACCAGATGAAAAAACAAGGGTTAAGCGTAAAACAACTCAATTACGAGAACAAAGATGTGTTACGACTGTGCAAGACACTAAAAAATGCTGAAAGTAAAATGGAAGCAGTTATTATTCATCATGATGCTACAATGTTATGGCTTTGTGTTTCTATTCTAAGGTTAAAAGCGTATACAGTTCCAATTTATTTATATGCTCATTGTGCGTATTCGGATTTTGCCAATAGTTTTGTAAAAAAAATGGTGTTTCGTTATGCATCGTCGTCATGTGACGGAGTTATTGCGATTTCGGATTATGTGAAAAATAGCGTGCTAGAACACCAAAAGTTAAAAAAAGAAAAAATTAGTGTTATCTATAATGGAATTGACTTAAATAGATACACAAAAAACGATGAAACGAAAGGCTTATTTAGAATTATATTTGTCGGGAGGCTTATAGAGCAAAAAGGAGTAAGGCTATTAATTGAAGCACTAAGCATCGTAAAAAGACAAATAGAGTATGAGTGCTGTATTGTAGGTGATGGACCGGAGAAAAAGAAATTAGAAGAAATGACGAGAAATCATGAATTACAGGGAAAGGTTTTATTTTTAGGAAATAGAACGGATATTCCTGATTTACTTCATGAAAGTGCGGCTTTTGTTCATCCGGCTACATGGGAAGAAGGGTTTGGTATAACGCTGATTGAGGCAATGGCATGTAGTCTACCTTGTATAGCATTTAGAAAAGGTGCTATTCCAGAATATATAGAAGATGGAGTAAATGGCTTTCTTGTAAGTGAAGCTTCAGCGGACGCACTGGCTAGTAAAATCATAGACGTATATCATCTATGGGAACAGGGTAGATTAAATAATGTTTCAGAACAGGCAAGAAATACTGCAGAAACTTTTTCTTGCGAGAAAACAGAAGAAAATATAAGAAAATTAGTATTAAGGAAGAAAGGATAATGGAAAAAGGAAAATATACGATAAGCTACATGACATTAGGAACAGCATTAATGGCATGTAAAGTGATGCTTTCTTATAGTAAGGTAATACCATATTCGAGTAATATTGATACATTACTGATTGTAATTGCACTAGTGTGTTTTGTCACTAGAATTTTATTACAAAAATATTCGTGTAAGACGCTAATTACATATGCACTGATAAGTGCAGTTGCGTTATATAGTTGCATTGTAGCAAAAAATAGTTCGCTTTTAATTACAATTGTGACACTCTTTGCTTTAAGAAATTACGATGTAAACAAATTTTTAAAGACCATTTTTAAAGTTGAGAGTTTTTTATGTATTTTCCATGTAGTTTATAGTTTGGGATATTCTGTTTTTGTATCGTGGGATAGATACTTGTTATTCTTGGATGACCGATACCGTTTTAGCTTTGGATTTTCGCATGCGAATACATTTTCAGCATTACTATTTTGTAATTTGATGCTGTATATATGGCTGCATTATAATTCTAATTTAAAGGTTGTATTGTTAAAGACGACAATAATTGAAGTCATAGCCTATATATTTACCAATTCAAGAACATCGTTGGTAACATATATTGTTCTTGTTCTGTTTATCATAATAAGGGAAACAAGAATTGGCCAACATATCATAAGAGGTTTATGTAAATTTGGAATTCCGATAATATCAATATCTTTTATGGCACTAATTAAGGGATACATTCAAGGAAATCCGATATCTTATCTTGTAAATACAATTTTAACATCTAGAGTCAAGCTAGGAGCATATGCATATAAGGATTATGGTGTGATATTTATGGGCCAATACGTTAAATATTTGAACAGTATTTCGTGGGATCAGACATGGCAACTTAATTCATTTACTTTTGACAATGTATATTCATTTCTTGCAATAAGCTTGGGGATAGTATGGATTGTTATTTTGACATTTGTATATTATCAATGTGCAAAAAGATTTGATATAAAAAGCCTTATATTTATGGGAATTTGGATTATTTACGGATTGAGTGAGGCAACAATTTTAAATGGATATTTTTGCTTCCCTATTTTCTTGATAGTAGGAATTTTCAAGAATGTAAATAAAATTAAAGAGAACCTTAATAGAGAAAATACATTGATATTATGATGGAAAAGGAGAATTTGATTTATGATTTATGCTCCTATATATATTCCGACTCTATGTCGCTCAGAGCATTTTCAGAAATGCATCGAGTCACTAAAGACAAATACATGGGCTAGATATACGGATGTTTATATTGCACTGGATTATCCGCCAAGTGAAAAGTATAGAGCCGGGTATGAAAAGATATGTAGTTATTTAGAAAACGGCAAATTTGACTGTTTTAATAGTTTTAATGTTGTTAAAAGAGAAAAAAACTATGGTGCGGCATTAAATTCCTCAGAGATGAGAGACTATATCAGCGGTAAATATGATCGATGGATCTATGCCGAGGATGATATAGTGTTTTCGCCTATTTTCTTGGAATTTATGGACAAAGCGTTGGAAAAATATGAAGCGGATGAGAGTGTAATAGGAGTTAATGGGTACTCGTATCCACTTCCCTATAAAGCAAATGTTAAAGGTGCAAATATTTTCAAACAAAAGTTTACTTTTTCAATGTGGGGAGCGGGATTTTGGAAGGCTAAACAGCTGAAGACTATAGAGACATTAAAAAATGGATATATGTATGACTGCTATCCAGAAGTAAAGCGTAATGGTAAATTGGATCAACTGATTCAGGGACGATATTACGACTATATGTTTCATGCTTTGACGAACAGCAGTAAGTACTTTAAGACTTCATCTGATATGTCTTTGGGTGTCTATATGGCATTTAATGATTTATATGTAATTACACCGTTTGTGTCAAAAACACAAAATTCAGGTTTTGACGGAACGGGACTGTGTTGCCAGAAAATAACTAATACGGATAATAGAACATCCCTTTCTTATGATTACAATGCGCAAGTCATAGATATGGGTTACGGGAATGAAGTGGAGTTAATAGAGGATGATGATACTTTTCTAAATTATAACAAAACTTTGCTAGATGATTTCCTGGTGACGGATGAGTATGAGAAAAGGAAAGTTGATACGCTGCTTTTCTTTGAAAAAATATTTGGGAGAGAAATAACAGTTCGATTGTTTGGACTGCTAAAAAGAATAAAAAATGGCAAAAAGTGATAGAAATTCAGTCATTTCAAATTTCATATGGCGATTTGCTGAACGTTGTGGTGCACAATTGGTAACATTTATTGTGTCGATTGTTCTTGCACGAATTCTTGCACCAGAGGATTACGGGCAAATTGCACTTATTACAGTGTTTACTACTATTATGCAGGTGTTCGTTGATAGCGGATTAGGACTTGCATTAATTCAGAAAAAGGATGCAGATGATTTGGATTTTTCATCTGTATTCTATTTTAATTTTGCAGTTTGTTTAGTGCTATATGCAGTAATGTTTGTTGCGGCACCATTTATTGCCAATTTTTATAAAGATACAACCCTAACGCCGATAATACGCGTTATAAGTTTGACGATTGTGATATCAGGAGTTAAGGGAATTCAGCAGTCGTATGTTTCACGCAATATGTTGTTTAAGAGATTTTTCTTTTCAACATTGGGAGGAACAATTTTTTCAGCTTTTTTAGGTATTGGATTAGCCTATGCGGGATTTGGTGTTTGGGCCATTGTTGCACAGCAACTTTCAAATACGGCGATTGATACACTGATTTTGTGGTTGACAGTCAAGTGGAGACCTAAAAGAATGTTTTCATGGCAGCGTCTAAAAGGATTGCTTTCTTTTGGATGGAAAATGCTTGCCTCTTCTTTGTTGGACACGATTTACAATAATATCCGAAGTCTCATTATTGGTAAAATGTATTCTTCTTCGGACTTGGCCTATTATAACCAAGGAAAACAGTTTCCGAACACGATTGTCAATAATATTAATTCCTCAATTGACAGTGTTTTATTACCTTCAATGGCATCTGCGCAAGATGATCGGGCTCGTGTTAAGTCGATGACGCGCCGTTCCATCAAGACCAGTACATATATTATGGCACCGTTAATGATGGGACTTGCTTTCTGTGCGAAACCTATTGTTCAGGTGGTATTAACGGACAAGTGGCTGCCGTGCGTGCCATTTTTGAGAATTTTCTGCATTACATATATGTTTTACCCAATTCACACTGCTAATTTGAATGCTATTAAGGCAATGGGACGTAGTGATTACTTTTTGAAGTTGGAGATTGCAAAGAAAATAGTTGGATTGGGATTGCTTTTCTCTACAATGTGGTTTGGCGTATTGGCTATGGCGTACAGTTTGCTTGTGAATAGCGTATTAAGTCAGATTATTAATTCGTGGCCTAATAGAAAACTTCTGAACTACGGATATCTGGAACAGTTAAAAGATATTCTTCTAGGCATCTCTTTGGCGGTATTTATGGGATTCTGTGTGAGTTTAATAGGCCTATTACATTTGTCTAATGGGATAACCTTGCTGATTCAGATACCATTTGGTGCAGCGGTTTATATAGGAATGTCAGCTGTATTACATTTGGAATCCTACGAATATTTGCTAGATATGGTTCGTCAACTTTTGAAGAAAATTGTGAAAAAATAAGGGAGGATGGATGATGAAAAAATTATTGATTCTTGGTGGAACCGCTCAACAGATAAAGCTGGTAGAAGCAGCGAAAAAGATGGGCGTGTACACGATTGTTACAGATTATCTTGTGGATTCTCCTGCAAAGAAAGTCGCAGATGAAGCATGGATGCTTAATATTAAAGATGTAGATCAGATTGTTGAACGCTGTAAGCAAGAGCAAGTGAATGGTGTCATTTGCGGATACATTGACCCATGTCAAAGGCCATATCAACAAATCTGTGAGGCACTTGATTTGCCGTGTTATGGAACAAAAGATCAGTTCTTCTATATGACTGATAAGCATGCTTTCAAGAAAATGTGCGTGGAGAACGGTGTTGATGTTATTCCAGAGTATACAGAAGAAGAAGCCTTATCCGGACAGGCGGAATTTCCACTGTTCGTAAAACCTGTTGATAGTAGAGGATCGCGTGGACAGTCCGTATGCTACACGGTAGAAGAACTTGAAAATGCAATTAGTTTTGCAAAAAAAGAGTCTTCAAATGGAGATATCCTTATTGAAAAGTACATGAAAGGTGCTCATGAATTTCAGGTTACATATTTCTTTGTGGATGGCGAGGCTTATTTAATCAGAACCGTAGACAGTTACTGTGGTTCTGAGGCAAATCACCTTGAAAAAGTTGTAGCCTGCGCTGTTTCTCCATCCAGATTCACAGATGAATATTTGAAAATTGCACATCAAAATGTCGTGACAATGTTTAAAGCAATAGGATACAAGAACGGTCCAATCTTTATGCAGGGGTTTGAGGACAATGGCAAATTTAGATTCTTTGATCCAGGCTTGAGATTTCCGGGTGTCGATTACGAAAGAGTGTATACAAAGGAATTTAGTATTGATTTGATGGAGGCAATGGTTCATTACGCACTGGAAGGCAATTGCGGCAGTGTGAAACCATTGGAAGATGGTGTTAACCTGAACGGTAAGCGTGCAGCGGTTTTGTTCCCCACGTTAAAAGCAGGTAAAGTCGCAAAAATGCAGGGCTTCGACCGGACTGATAATTGTAAAGTGGTTTCGCTGATTCCAAGATGTGAGATTGGAAGTGAAATTTCTTGGAGTTACGATGTAAATCAAAGAATGGCCGAAGTGGATATTTTGTGCGCTGATACGGAAGATCTTAAAAGTGAAATTTCAAAGTTGCAGGATAGTATGCTGGTATTTGATGAGCTGGATAATAATATGCAATACGAAAAGTTTTCAGTAGATAGGATTTTATGAGGGGAGGGGTTTTCTTGAAAAACGATTTAAATGTCAAGCTGATATCCATGGAAGATATTATGGAAGCAAAATGCTGTGATATTCAGGAAGTTATTAGGGTAATTGAAGAAGTTCTTGTTGATTATAAAAATGGTGGAGTTATGCTTCCAGATAAAATTTCGCAAATCTTTAATCTGGAAACGCAGGATAGAATTAACTGCATGCCATCAACATTGATGAAGGACGGTGTTTGTGGAATTAAATGGGTATCCGTTTTTCCAGAAAACCCACATAAGTTTTCATCTCAGAATGTTTCCGGCGTAATTATTTTATCAGAATTGGAGCAGGGATTTCCGATTGCGGTGATGGATGGCACGCTGATTACTGCATTACGCACGGCTTGTATGGGGGCAATTGGGGCAAAATATTTAGCTCGTAAAGATAGCCATATATATGGAACGATTGGCTCTGGAGAACAAGCAAAAGCTCACTTTGTTGCGATTAAACAGATGTTCCCGCAAATAGATACTTGTTATGTGGCATCCAGAAGTGGAAAAGGGGAAAATCAATTTATTGATATAATGAAAAAAAAGTATCCTGATGTCGATTTTATACCGTGTAATTCTGATTATGACAAGGCCGCCCAAAACGCCGATATAATTGTTACAGCGGTTAGCTGCCAAGAACCTCTTCTAAAAGCAGATGCTGTAAAAAATGGAACCTATTACTGCCATGTAGGTGGATGGGAAGATGAATACGCTGTACCGCAAAAAGCAACAAAAATTGTATGTGATGATTGGCATTCTTTAAAGCATAGGGGTTCACCAACCATTGCCCGGATGTATAAAGATGGATTGCTAAAAGATAGCGATATATATGCTAATATAGCCGACATTATAGACGGAACAAAGCCTGGTCGGGGAAATGATGATGAAATTTGCTATTTCAATTCCATCGGTCTTTCTTTTGTTGATGTTAGCGTTGCATACAGTTTCTATAAGAAAGTGCTGAATAGTAATCTGGGAAAAGACTGGAAGATTCAGGAAACAGATGTTACAGATGCATTGTTAAAGAGTATCTGATTGTGGAGGAAAATATGGATAATAAAATTTTAGTTACTCGTTCATCTATGCCGACTCTTGACGAATATGTTGAAGAGATTCGTTCTATTTGGGACAGCCATTGGCTAACCAACATGGGGGTAAAACACAGACAGTTGCAGTCCGAATTAGAGGAATATTTAGGAATACCGCATGTGGCTCTTTATACAAATGGCCATTTGGCATTGGAGAATCTTATCGCAGCGCTGAACCTGCCAGAAGGCGGTGAAGTGATTACTACACCGTTTACTTTTGCATCTACTACACACGCAATTGTTCGAAATGGCTTGGTTCCAGTTTTCTGTGACGTTAATGAGAAAGATTATACTATTGATGTCACAAAGATTGAGAGCCTTATTACGGATCGTACGGTTGCTATTGTGCCTGTACATGTTTACGGAAATCTTTGTGATGTAGAGGAAATTGATAGAATTGCAAAGAAGTATGGCCTGAAAGTCATCTATGATGCTGCTCATGCTTTCGCTGTAAAATTCAAAGGTGTATCTTCTGCATGCTTTGGTGATGCATCAATGTTCAGCTTCCATGCTACAAAAGTATTCAATACCATTGAAGGAGGTGCAGTCTGCTTCAAAAATGATAGCTGGGTTCAATTGCTGAATGATCAGAAGAACTTTGGTATTCATGGACCTGAATCAGTGTGCTTTGTTGGTGGTAATGCCAAGATGAATGAGTTTCAGGCAGCAATGGGGATTTGCAATCTGCGCCATCTGAGCGATGAAATTGCAAAGAGAAAGAAAGTAGTAGAGCGTTATCGCGAGCGTCTGTCTGGTGTAGAAGGAATCCAGCTTAGTGCTATTCAGGAAAATGTGGAAAGTAACTATGCGTACTTCCCAGTTGTTTTCGACGGTTATAAGTATACTCGTAATGAAGTCTTTGCAATGTTGGAAGAGGAGGGCATCACGGCGAGAAAGTATTTCTATCCGCTAACCAATAGTTTTGAGTGTTATCGTAACTATCCGACTGCTGGAACAGAGAAAACTCCTGTGGCACAGCATTTGGCATTGCGTGTGCTGACCCTGCCGTTGTATGCAGATCTTGCACTGGAGGATATTGATCGTATCTGCGATATCATTCTTGGTTAAGAGAAACCGCAATACATAAATAAAAGTAGATAAGAACGCCTGCACGCTTTTAGATGCAGGCGATGCTGCTCGAAATTACATACCTCTTCGTGGTGAGCAGTAGGCAACGTAATATCTATTACGGCAGAAATGTATTAAAGCTTAAATATTTGTAAGGGCGAAAATTATTCTTCCAGTATTGGTGGGAACATTTTTAGCTGCAGCATTCTTAAATCTCTCTATCATGAAAATAATAATGAGTGTGATGTTTTTTATGTTAGTGCTGATGTGCGCCTGCTCTGGCGATGGAAGAAAATTCAGACGAACAAGTACAGTAATGTATTATACGCACATGATTTTTTTTTGCTTTGAATATGTTATGCAAGCAGTCGATATATGGATTTATTGGATTTTGCTTCTGTTGTTTTATGACAAAAATATTGGCGTATATGTTGAACGCAAATGAACATTGCAAAAACAACAAAGTAGTAAATTTGTTGTTCGGCTCTCTATAATACGGAAGAAATTTTTAATGGAAGAAGTAATTTAAGCGGCATATGGTGCCATACAATGTGAGGAAGATTAAATGGAAACAAAATTGATTAAAGACAAAAATTTGAGGGGGGGGGTACGGAATTCTAACATTGAACTTTTCAGAATTATCTCGATGCTGATGATTGTAGCCCATCATTATCTTGTGAATTCAGGACTGCTTGATTGCATTGATGTGCAGTCGAGTTTGCATTTTCAAGATTATTTTTTATTACTATTTGGATGGGCAGGAAAAACAGGTATTAATTGCTTCGTTTTGATTACGGGATACTTTATGTGTACATCGCATATTACCAAAAAGAAATTTGGTAAATTATTGGCTGAAAGATATTTCTATGCCATTGCATTGTGGTGTATATTCTTCTTTACTGGATATGAAGCATTTTCAGCTAAAGGCTTCCTGAAAATGTTGTTTCCGTTTTTCACTGTGGCGGATAATTTTACAAGTTGCTTTTTACTGTTTTACTTATTGATCCCATTCTTAAATAAGTTGATCCATGCGCTAACAGAAAAAGAGCATTTCTGGTTAATGGCATGGTGCTTGGGAGTCTATGTGGTTTTACCATCTTTCGCAAAAGCGAATGTTGTATTTAATTATGTGACATGGTTTAGTATCCTTTTTATAATTGCATCGTATATCCGAATTTATCCGAAAGACTGGTTTAGCAATACGAAGATTACTGGGATGTTAATGGTTGTGTCGTTAATTTTATCGTGGGGAAGTGTTGCAGTGTTAGCTACCCTCAGCCGCATGGTTGGGAAAAACATCGGAATTAGCTATTTCTTTGTATCGGACTCTAATAAGATATTGGCTTTAGCGACAGGTGTTAGTGCATTCCTATTTTTCAAAAACATTAACATTGGACACAGCAAGATTGTTAATACCATTGCTGCCTCTACATTTGGAGTGCTGTTGATACACGCTAATAGCAATACTATGCGGAGATGGTTGTGGCAGGATACGTTTAACAATGTTGGTGTTTATGAATCTGGAAATGTAGTGATTCACGCTGTTGTGAGTGTAATACTGATTTATGCGGCATGTACGGTAATTGATATTTGCCGAATTAAGCTGCTTGAAGCACCACTCATGAAAAAATTGAAATAGTAGGAAGACACCTGGTACGGTATGACCTACCATGAAGATGTCGCAGCCGTAAAGGACAGCTTCAAGAAAATGTTGGAGAACGGCGTGTACAAGGCTGATTTATTTGCAGACTTGTGATATACTGGGAGCGAGCGGTAGCTCCCTACACTACTCGTAATAATCACACACCTCTCCGTGGTGAGTAGCAGGCAACGATCTTATGAGGTGGTTGGCGAGATGACCTTCAAAATGTATGAGCTGGTTTTGTAATCTATGGGTGAAAAAAGAGCGTATAAACCAAGAAGGCCCGGAGGTGGCCGCAGGAAATCTAAGCCGGAGTATGATGCCGGGAAGATCCTTAAGGAACTGATGAATCCGTCTGTTGTGCTTTATGAAGAGGGGATGTCTTTGCAGGCCATTGCAGATGAGCTGGGGCTGAATCCAATCAAGGTTCGGAAGCTGCTTATCACGGCCGGTGTGTATGTATCGGATATGGCGGAGAAGGTGCAGGAGACCTTTGATGATTTCAGAAAAACACAGGATCATAAAGCTGCTGTCCTTTCAACTGCAAATGCTCTTGGCCTGTCCAGGTCCTCTGTTACTTCATATCTTCCGTACAAAAAGGGTGTGTATTTTCCAGGTACAGCACCGGCAGATAAGATCAGTGTTGGAGCCGAGCGGCAGCGGAGGTACAGAGCGATGAAGCGTTGGAGGAATGCCCCAACAGAAGTAGTATCAGGAGCTGTTCGTATAACAGCGAGATCAAAATGAAATAATGGTTGACAGAACCGGGAAAGAGCGTACTGTTCGAGTGGGATTTGCATATGTTGCACAAAGAAAAACAGCCATCAACTTGTTATTTGTTCTATGAAATGATAAAATCAAAATAAAACAGGTGAGTTGTAACCTCGTGCTTGAGGAACAGCTTCAGAAAGGAGTCTGAAAAGCATGGGAAGATTTGTGAACCCGGACAACAGTGCATTTCAGGTTGCTCTTAACTCCAGAATATATGTGGATAAGACTGGCCTGATCGAGTACACAAACAGTGTTCTTGATACAACAAATGCTTATATCTGCAATAGTCGGCCGCGCCGGTTCGGAAAATCTTATGCAGCTAATATGTTGGCTGCGTATTATAGTAAAGGCGCAGATTCTGAGCAGATGTTTTCTGGATTGCAGATAAGCAGGGCGGCCGACTTTAAAAAGCATCTTAACAAGTATGATGTGATCCATATCGATATTCAGTGGTTTTTAGCAAACTGTGATGATGCGGGTAAAGTGGTCTCTTTTATAACCAAAAGTGTTCTGGATGAACTTCGTGTCATTTATCCAGATGCGTTACCGCAAGGGGTAGTGACTCTCCCGGATGCGCTTTCACGAGTAAAGGAACGTACTGGACAGAAATTTGTTGTTATCATAGATGAGTGGGATGTTATTATCCGAGATGGAGCAATTACAGAAAACATTCAGGATGAATACCTTAATTTTTTAAGGGGAATGTTCAAAGGTGTAGAACCAACAAAGTACATCCAGCTGGCATATCTTACTGGAATTCTGCCGATTAAGAAAGAAAGGGCCCAGTCCGCAGTAAATAACCTTGATGAGTTTACAATGCTGCAGGCAGATGAGTTGGCTCCATACATCGGTTTTACCGAAAATGAGGTAAAAGGACTCTGTGAAAAATACAACAGGGATTTTGATAAAGTCAAAAAATGGTATGATGGGTATCTGCTTGATGGATATCAAGTGTATAATCCAAAAGCAGTTGTAAGTTTAATGACAAAAGGACGATTTAGAAGCTATTGGTCTGAGACCGGTTCGTAT
>OGJJ01002259.1_pt1 | contig 12801 bp, 9 predicted proteins | sample 1572081 | NCBI WGS metagenome assembly OGJJ01 (sample SAMEA2582122, study PRJEB24529) | metagenome | biome: Human gut stool | place: China | collected 2011
GGGAATCGCACCCCGCCCTGAAACGAACTTTCTGGCATAAAGTATAGCGTGACGGACCGGTCTTGTCAAGAGGTCAGCACACGATTTGTGCATCTTTTATCAAAGTCATTCTTTTAGGCAGTGTCCCCTGCACGCTCGACGCGCTTGCCCGCATCGCGCAAATATGTTATCATAGTTTTATTGTGTAAAAATACCGGAGGTTTTGTATGATTTTCTCGATCCGTGATCTTTCCTTTGAGCTCGGCTCGATGCTGCTGGAGGGCTGGCCCGCCTTTGCTGCCCGGGCCGTGTGCGCTCTGCTCATTCTGCTTGCGGCATGGCTCGTGCGCCGCTGGCTGACCCACAAGGGCTTCCCCGCCCTGGAGGCACGCAGCTGGCATTTCACCGGCACGCCCATCCTGCTGCGCAGCTTTGCGGTTCCGGTGCAGCGCATGTGCACGATGGTGGGCATCTATCTGGCCGCTTCCAGCCTGCCGTGGGCCATTCCCGGTGTGCGCAAGCTGTTCCTGATGGCATTCCAGCTGGTCATGACCCTGTTGGTGTGCGAGGGCCTGTATGCAGCTTCTGAGCTGGCCGATCTGGTGCTGGCATCCTGCAGCCCGGAGATCCGCTCCAACAAGACCCTGCTCTCCCTGCTGAACACCGCCTACAAGGTACTGGTCATTGCAGTGGGCGTGGCCGCCGGTGCGCAGGAGGTGGGCTTCCCCATCGGCAGCATCGTTGCCGGTGCCGGCCTCATCGGCCTGACCATCTCCCTGGCTGCCCAGGAGACGGCCAGCAACATCTTCAGCGGCATCGTCATCCTCATTGACAAGCCCTTTGCCGTGGGCGACTGGATCCTTGTGGGCGATGTGGAGGGCGAGGTCATCGACATCAACTTCCGCTCCATCAAGATCCGCTCCCTGGATAAGACCGTGAGCGTCATCACCAACAGCAAGGTGTGCAGCTCCATCATCGTCAACTGCGCCATGCGCTCCACCCGGCCTTATAAGTTCACGCTGGGCGTCACTTACAATACCTCCCGTGCCAAGCTTGAGCAGCTGATGGCCGACCTGACCGCCATGCTGGAAGCCAGCCCTTATGTGGAAAAGGGCTCTGCCCTTGTCCGGCTCACCAGCTTTGGCGATTCCAGCATCAATCTCCTCGTCTCCGCCTACCTGCTCACCAATCAGGCCGGAACGTTCCTCCAGATGCAGAACGACCTGAACCTGAATGTCATGGACGTGATGCAGAAAAACAATGTGGACTTCGCATTCCCCTCCACCACCGTCTATCTCTCCAAATAATTCTTTGCTCCTCCGTGCGGAGGAGCTTTTTTGTTTACAACGCCACATCCAGCGCCATCATCAAAGCAAACCCTAACACAATGCTGATGACCCCCGCCGATTCATCCGGTTCAACGGCCTGCGGGATCATCTCCTGCGCCGTTACGCAGACCATGCACCCGGCAGCCGCGCTCATCAGCCAGGGCAGAGCCGCACTCACCCAGCCTGCCACCGCAAGGGCCAGCAGCCCGCCCAGCGGCTCCACCAGCCCGGAGGCTGCCCCGGCCAGAAAGGCCCTGCCCCGGCTCTGACCAGATCTCAGCAGCGGCAGGCTCACCGCCGCGCCCTCCGGGATGTTCTGTAACCCGATGCCAAGGGCAAGGGCCAGCGCCCCGCTTATGGCTTCCGGGCTGCCCTCCAGCGCCAGCGCGGCGGCAAGGCCCACTACCATCCCTTCCGGCAGGTTGTGCAGGGTGACAGCCAGCACCATGTGCCCGCAGTGCCCCGGCCCGGCCGCAAACCAGCGCCCGGCCAGTGCTTCCAGCCGCAGCAGCCCCACGGCCCCCACAACAAGCCCCGCCGTGGGCGGGAACCACCCGGGCCAGACGCCCCGCTCCGCCCGCTCAATGGCGGGCAGCAGCAGGCTCCACACACTGGCCGCCAGCATGATGCCTGCCGCCATGCCGGAGGTCATCCGCTGGGTGCGGGGCTCCTGCGCGCGCCGAAACAAAAAGGCACCTGCCGCCCCTACCGTGGTGCACACGGCAGGCAGCAGCAGAATGCCCGCTGTAAAGATGATTTTTTCCACACCGCATTCCTCCTCTTCCCGCTGATGTATGCGGGAAAAGCGGCGGATGTGCAGCTTTTGGGTTATTTTGCCCAGGTGGGCTCCTGATCTTTGCCGGAGTAATCAAACAGGCCGTCGTTTTTCTCCTCCAGCGCCTTGATCATGTGGTAGGTATACTCGTTGTAGGGGGTAGGGATGCCCAGCTCTTTGCCCATCCGCATCAGCGCCCCGGAGAACATGTCGATCTCCGTATGGCGGCCCGCGTCAATGTCCTGCAGAGTGGAGTACCGGGCGTCCGGCGGCACCGCACTGCCCCGGCCGGAGTTTTTGTCCACAATGGAGAGGTCGATGCCCTTGGCGGCGGCAATGGCCATCAGCTCTTTGCGGAGGCCGTCACTGATGGCTTTCATGTGGACGCTGTCGCGGTAGCAGCCCACACCGGCTCCCAGAATGGCCTGGGGCAGGTTGTTGCAGACGTTGAGCCGGAATTTGCTCCACATCTCCTCCCGGATGTGCTCGGTGGCGCGGAAATGAACGCCCGTGCCCTCAAACAGGGCCGCGACGGCCTGTACCCGCTCACTTTCAAAGGGTGCGGCCAGCTCGCCGTAAATGATGCCCAGTGTGGTGTCCGGGTCAAAGCGGAAGCCGTCCGCTTCCTTGTGGGAGACCACCTTGATGAGCGAGTAGAGCAGGTGATCCGCTCCTACCCCGGCCGCAATGATCTCCTCGCTGTCCACGCCGTTCATCAGGCTCATGACGATGGTGTGTTCCCCCACCACCTGCCGGATGCTGTCCAGCGCCCCGGGCAGGGCACCGTATTTCAGGGCCACGACGAGCAGATCGGCCCCGTGGGCCTCCTCCGGGGTCCAGACCTCCGGGTGATACGCCTTGCCGTTGATGCCGATGCCGTTTTGCAACCGCCGGGCACGCTCGCCCTCGGCCACCACGCCCAGACGGATGCCCGGTTTCTCAGACAGCCCCCAGAGGACATAGGCCCCCACGGCTCCCGCGCCCAGAACGGCCACTTTTTCGAGTTTCATACTGCTTCCTCCCCACTGTTTTGACGATTTTGTTCTGACTGCCAGGATAACATATTTCTCCGGTTCAGAAAACCGGGTACACATCCCTGTCCGATGGCAGGAGCAGACGTTCTTTTTGCTTGCGCTTATTTGCGGCGGGACTTTTTCCGCCGGGGGAACGCGGCATAGGTGTAGCCGAACACCGTACCGCACACGCCGCCCACGATGTGCATAAAGTTGGCGACGTTGTCCCGCACAAAGATGACATCATACACCTGCTGGCCCAGGTAGAGCACCGCCACCAGCAGCATCGTGACCGGAATGCCACCCGAGAAACCGGACAGGGACGCCAGCATGATGAGCATGAACACGATGCCCGACGCCCCCAGCAGGGCCGAGTGGGGGAAGAGCGCGCACTGCAGAATGCCCGAGATGAGGGCCGTGAGCAGGATGCCCCTCAGCAACGGGATGCTGCCGTATTTTTCCTCCATGGGCGGGCCGATGACCAGCAGCAGGAGCATGTTGTTCAAAAAATGGTCCCAGCTGCCGTGGCCCAGCACATGGCCGAACAGCCGGACATAGAACAGCGGATCTTTCAAAGAAGAGCGGTAGACACAGAACAGATGGGTCGTTGTCCAGCCGCCGGTCCACTGCCCCAGGAACAGCACCCCCAGCGAGAGCAGAAAAAACGTGAGGATGACCGGGGAGTTGTATTGCAGCTGCAGCGTAAATTTTGGCTTTTTCGTAAGCGTTTCATCCTTTCGCAGCCCACAGCGCTGCCGCAGGCCCTTAAATTTGGTCTTAACAGATTTATTGTAGCACACTCCGGGTAGGTTTTCCACGGGTTTCTCTGCCGGGCGTTCCGCTCTGCTGTACAGCCACTCTCCCTGTTCAGTAAGATTAAACATCCATTTTTGTCTTTTTCTGGGATGAAAATTGTATTTTCGGGAAGTATCTGTTATATTCGGCCTGAATTTTTTTACTTCTACCACATCGTTTGAGCACTTTGCACAACATATCTGTTCATTATTTGTTTACAACATGCATTGTAATTTAACAGATATGCAGTATAATTAAACATACAATAAGCGTCGCTTAACGGTAGGTATGATGCACGACCTCAAACAGCGCCCCGGCCCGGTGCTGCGCCGTGCAGACGTGAAAGGAGAAGTTTTTCTATGGCAATCAAAGAGTATGCAGCAAAGCTGATCGAGCAGGACGCTACTTTAAAGGAGATCGCGGAGCAGAAAGAGACTCTGTGGGTCAACCCCAAGTTCCTGCCCTTTGAAATGACCGACGCTGTGTGCCAGCTGGTCGTCTCGGACGCAGACATTGCAGACGCAGAGGCGCGTCTGGAGCGGTTTGCCCCGTTCATCCGCAAGTGCTTCCCGGAGACCGAGTGCACCAATGGCATCATCGAGTCCCCGCTGAAGCCCATCCCCGAGATGCAGAAAGGCCTGATCGAAGCAACGGGCAGCCCCATCTCCGGCAATCTGTTCCTCAAGATGGACAGCCATCTGGCGGTGGCAGGCTCCGTCAAGGCCCGCGGCGGCATCTATGAGGTGCTGAAACACGCCGAGGATCTGGCCATTGCAGCTGGCAAGCTGAAAGTGACGGACAACTACGAGAAGCTGTGCAGCGACGAGATGCGCGCATTCTTCAACCAGTACACCGTGCAGGTGGGCTCCACCGGCAACCTGGGCCTGTCCATCGGCATCAGCAGCGCCGCCATCGGCTTCAAGGTCAAGGTGCACATGTCCGCCGACGCCCGCCAGTGGAAGAAAGACCTGCTGCGCAGCAAGGGCGTTGAAGTCATTGAGTATGCCGACGACTACTCCAAGGCCGTGGCCGAGGGCCGCAAGCTCTCCGACGCCGACCCCATGAGCTACTTTGTGGACGACGAGAAATCCGTCAACCTGTTCCTGGGCTATGCCGTGGCCGCTTCCCGCCTGAAGAAGCAGCTGGATGAGCAGGGCGTTGTGGTGGACGAGCAGCACCCGCTGATCGTTTACATTCCCACCGGTGTGGGCGGTGCTCCCGGCGGCGTGGCTTATGGCCTGAAGCGGGTGTACAAGAACGCTGTCCATTGCTTCTTTGCAGAGCCCACCCTCTGCCCCTCTGTCCTGCTGGGCTTTGCCACCAACCTGTACGAGAACGTCAATGTGCACGACTTTGGCATCGACGGCCTGACCGAGGCCGACGGCCTGGCCTGCGCAAGCCCCTCCGGCTTTGTCACCCGCATTGACTCCAACCTCATCTCCGGTGATTTCACCATCGAGGATGCAAAGCTGTACGACTTTATGCGTCTGCTCCACAAGACCGAGGACGTGCTCATTGAGCCCTCCAGCTGCGCCGCGTTCATCGGCCCTGTCCATCTGGAGAGCACCGAGGCCGGCAAGGGCTACCTGGCAAAGCAGGGCCTGACCGCCGACGTGATGAAGAACGCCACCCAGATCTGCTGGGCAACCGGCGGCCGTCTGGTTCCCGATGAGGTCTGGAAAGAGTACCTCGTCAAGGTCGTCAAGTAAGAGGAGGTTTGTTTATGGGCTCTACTGTATCTGTGATCCTCGGCCTGGTATTGGCCGTTCTGGTGTTGGTCCTCTTCACCGTTAAACTGAAGATCCACCCGTTCTTCGCACTGATCGCCACCTCCGCCACCTTTGCCATCGTGGCCGGCATGAACATGCAGGACATGCTCAGCGCCTTTACCAGCGGCATGGGCGGCACCATCGCTGATATCGGCCTGGTCATCGCACTGGGCACCGTTACCGGTACCCTGCTGGAGAAATCCGGCGCTGCCGAGACCATGGCCAAGACCATCCTCAAGATCACGGGCAAAAAGCACGCTGCTCTTGGCCTGGCCATCACCGGCTACTTCGTCTCCATCCCCGTCTTCTGTGATTCCGCATTCGTTCTGCTGAGCCCCATCGCCCGCCGCCTGTCCAAGGACACCAAGATCTCCATGACCACCATGGCCATCTCGCTGGCAATGGGCCTGCACGCCACCCACATGTTCGTGCCTCCCACGCCGGGCCCTCTGGCTGTGGCCGGCATCCTGAACGCGGACTTGGGCATGGTCATCCTGTTTGGTGCATTGGTCTCCATCCCTGTCATGCTGGTGGGCTACTTTGCTTCCCTGACCGCAGGCAAAAAATACTACTACATCCCCGAGGATGACAGCGACGTGACCGAGGAAGAGGACGAGAACGCCAAGCTGCCCAGCGCGCTGGCTTCGTTTATGCCCATCCTGGTCCCCATCCTGCTCATGCTCCTCAAGACCGTGGGCGACATGGTCGCTTCCGAGAACATCCTGCTCTCCATCCTGAACGTCATCGGCACTCCTGCCGTCGCTCTGCTGATCGGCATGCTGCTCGCTGCTTACACCTACCACAACATCCACCCCGAAGACAAGCTGGCCTGGAGCTTTGACGGCCTGGTGGCCGACTCTCTGAGGACCGCTGGCCAGATCGTCCTGATCGTTGGCGCGGGCGGCGCGTTCGGCGGCGTGCTGAAAGCTTCCGCCATGCAGTCCGTCCTGACCAATGCATTCTCCGGCCTGACCATCGGCATCCTGGCTCCGTTCCTCATCGGCTTCATCTTCCGTACCTGCGTTGGTTCCGCCACCATCGCCATGGTCACGGCAGCTACCATGATCACCCCGCTCATCGACGTGCTGGGCTTCTCCAGCCCCATGGGCCGCGTCATCGCCATGCTGGCCTGCGCCGCTGGCGGTATGATGGTCTTCCATGGCAACGATGACTTCTTCTGGGTCACCACCACCACCTCCAAGATGGATACCTCCGTGGCTTACAAGACCATCCCCATCATCAGCGTTCTGCAGTCCCTCACCGCTCTGGTCGTCGTCTTTGTCCTGAGCCTGATCTTCCTGCACTAAGTGCTGATCTTCCGGGAGCATCCCATTCTGCTTCCGGTTGCTGAGACTGCTTTCCACAACAAAATCGGCAGACATGGCTGTACCTCTCCATGTCTGCCGATTTTTTATATTTTATTGTGTTTTCTACTCCATTTTGTCATCGCTTTGCCACTTGGTCTTCCCGGCCAAACATGCTATAATGATAGTATTGAGGAGTATGCCCCTCTGCCGGGGCTGCTGCCGCAAATACAACAGTAAGGAACATGTTATGGTCAATCTGAACATCGGACAAAAGATTCAAAAATACAGGACCCAGCGGGGGCTGAGTCTCCGCGGGCTGGCGGAAAAGACAGGCATCACCGCCTCCATGATCAGCCAAATCGAAAACAATGCTGTCAATCCTTCCATCAACACCCTGAAAACGCTGGCCGAGACGCTGGATTTCCCGCTCTATGTTCTCTTCCAGGAGGACAGCGACCCCGAGCAGGAACTCATCGTCCGCAAAGGCGAATACCGCTCCATCGGGAACCGGAACAGTGAGGTAGCCTACAACCTGCTCACGGCCGACACCAAAGCCAGCATCGAATTTGTGCTGATGGAGATCCCGCCCCAGACCGTCACTTCTGATAAGGACCGCTCCCATGTGGGCGAAGAGACCGCCTATGTGGAGGAGGGCGATGTGACCATCTCCCTCAACGGTGAACTCTTTGAGCTGCACACAGGCGATGCCGTCCGTATCCCGGCCGGGACAGGCCACCGCTGGTTCAATACCGGTGACAAAATGGTCCGGGTCATCTTTGCGGTGACGCCGCCCAGCTTCTGATTTTTACGGCCCTGGCGGTTCGGTCTCAGCCGCGGGTCTTCTCCCAGTAAGCCCCCATGCTCTGGCCGGGCTGGTCGGTCACGTCGTCGTTGAGGTAATCGGCCAGGCCCACCGCCTCCGGCCGCCAGGCACGGGCGGCCTCCACGGTGGGGTATTCCACCTCGGCATACCAGAACTCGGTAGGCTGGCCCTCATCCACATGGTTCACTTCCAGCACCATGCCGTCCGGCAGCTGATAGCTGCGGCGGAGCTTGGGGACGAGCGGTTTGCCGATGATCTTCTCTTCGAGCCGGGTGAAGAGCTCTTTGTCGATCTCCCGCTCGATCTCCTCCCGGGCCAGCCCGCTGCCGGACTTGAAGCAGAGGATATACTTCGTCTCGCCGCCGGTCAGGGCTTCCTCCCGGATACGGACCGTGGGCCGGACGCTGATATAGCCCTGCCGCATGGCAAATTCTTCTTTTAAGGGCAGCGGCTGCTCCGGCCAGCCGTTTACCATCCATTTCCGTTCAATTTCCATTGTGGTTTCCCCCATTTCGTTTTTGCTTATTCTAGCACAATTTTTCAGGATTATGAAGAGGTCTATCGAATGAAAGAACGCGCTTATCCCGTCTACCAAGCCAACAAACACGCCGAGGGCCTGCTGGTGGGCGGCCACCCCTGGGTGTACGAAAACGATATTACCGCCGCGCCGGAGACGCTCCCGGAAAACGGTACCCTGGCCGATGTGGTCAGCCCCAAGGGCGCTTACCTCGGCACGGGCTTTGTCTCCCACCACAGCAAGATCCGGGTGCGGCTCATCTCCCGCAACGCCAACGATACCTTTGACGCCAGCTTCTGGCGCCGCCGGGTGGAGTACGCCTGGGCCTACCGCAAGACTGTGCTGGAGCCCGCCGATCTTTCCGCCTGCCGGGTCATCTTTGGTGAGGCCGACCAGTTTCCGGGCCTGACGGTAGACCGCTTCCACAATATCCTCGTCACCCAGACCCTGAGCGCGGGGATGGAAAAGCTCAAGCCCGTTCTCTTCCCCCTCCTGGCGGAAGTCCTGCGGGCCGACGGCCAGACCATTGACGGCATCTATGAGCGGAATGACGAAGCCCTCCGCGCCAAGGAGGGGCTGGAGCAGAACAAGGGCTGGTTCGAGCTGTCCGGTGAGACCCACCCCGACTCCACCCAGACAGAGATCCGCGAGAACGGCGTGTATTACCACGTCGATTTTGAAAACGGCCAGAAGACCGGCTTCTTCCTGGACCAGAAATATAACCGCCGGGCCGTGGCCCGCATTGCCGCCGGGCACACCGTGCTGGACTGCTTTACCCACACCGGCAGCTTTGCGCTGAACGCCGCCATGGGCGGGGCGGCCCGGGTCACTGCCGCCGACATCAGCGCGGAGGCCATTGCCATGGCCCAGCGGAACGCCCAGCGCAATGGCCTGACCAACATGGATTTCCTCTGTGAGGATACCTTTGAGCTGCTGCCCCGGCTGGAAAAAGAGGGCCACCCCTACGATTTTATCATCCTGGACCCGCCCGCGTTCACCAAAGCCCGCCGCACGGTGGAAAACGCCATGCGGGGCTATAAGGAGATCAATTACCGTGCCATGAAGCTGCTGCCCCGCGGCGGCTACCTGGCCACGGCCAGCTGCTCCCACTTTGCCACCGAGGAGCTGTTTATCAAGATGCTGCGCGCCGCCGCGAAAGACGCGCACCGTCAGCTGCGCCAGATCGAAGTCCGACAGCAGGCACCCGACCACCCCATCCTCTGGGGCGTACCCGAGACCAACTACTTAAAATTCTTCCTGTTCCAGGTTATTTAAGTAATACTTATTAAATAGAATCGCGTCTCACTTCGCAAAATCAAAGCGTTTGCTCCAAAAAACCAATTTGGGGTTTGGGCAAAATCGTCAGTTTTGTCAATTGCGTTTTAGCCCCCGGTGGGCTATAATCATCGCATAGACAGCAACGGAGAGGGGAGTTGACTGCGGAAAAGCGTCTGCGCATGACCAATAGAAGTCATAATCAGATATATATCATTACTGCCCAAGACTCTCCGAATACAATGAAGGAGATCGGCCGTTTGCGCGAGATTGCATTCCGTGCTGCGGGAGGAGGAACGGGCAAGTCTATGGATATTGATGAATATGACATCATGGACAACCCGTACAAGCAGTTGATTGTCTGGAATCCGGAAGCAGAAGAAATTTTGGGTGGATACCGTTATATCTTAGGTACGGATGTGCGTTTTGATGAACATGGTGCCCCTATTCTGGCAACTGCCCATATGAACAAAACAACCTGTGTCGTTTTTCTTCCAGTTCTTAAAAAGCTGTCCCTGATATCTTTTGATCCAACACAGAAGATACACTCCTTTATTCATCAGTCGGTTAAGGCTGATATCCGGTTCAGCTGCCTCCCGCATCATCACTTCCGCAAAGGCTCTGCAAAAAACCGCCTGCAGGATCTTACTTGCCGGATACTGAATATTCATCTGGAGATCTGCGATCATCTGCTCTGCCCCTGTATAATGAGTCCGGCGGATCTTCATGATCTCATCCGTTGTCGGATTCGGGATACTGCCATTCACAACAACAATCTGCCGCTTCCGGTTCTTTAGTTCCAGATAAAACTGATACAGTTCATTCGCATAAGTAAGTTTGTCTTCCACACCATTGATCCGAAGATAACAGTTATAAAAAAATCCCTCCCGATCGCCTCTGGCTGCTGGTTCCTTCAGTATATCCGAAAGACCGCCACCCTCGATCCATGCATTTGTACAGTTGGTAAAACCACCTTCTGAGCCAAATATCTTCTGATTCTGCACGGTCTTCTCAATATTCTGTCGCAGCTTTGCAAGCGAAAAGTCTGCCGGAATTTCTCCGAAGTTCTCACCTTCGTATCTGTCTGATTTCTGCGACTGCGGATCAAGCTTCAGATATGCTTCATCTCCTGATGGCTGCACCAGAACCACGTCACATCCTGCATTAGAGAGAACGCCCAGCAGCAGCAGTTCATAGTTGCTGACTGAACCGACATATAAGATCTTGGGAAGTCGTTCCTGCCCCAGCTGGTTTACGATCCGCTCAAACTTATAATAGAGCCAGCACATAAACTTAATATACGCATTCCTGAGCATGTTTTCTGTTTTTCCTGATCTTCTCAGTTCCTCCAGTGAATCGTAAATGGAAGCTGCCACATTCTCATTCTGCGAACGGTTCATCCTTGGAAGCCATTTCTTCAGACTCGACATGATAAAGCCCATGCCAAGCTGGAAATCATTTCCCATCATTTCATAGTAATAAGCCAGATTTCCCTCTGTAGGATTCGGTATCTTACCCTCGATGATCACTCCACACTTCCTTGCAGCATCATAATAGTCATATAGAAATTTCCCAATTTCTTCGGAATAACCATTGATACGATAAAAATATACTCCCTTTTCCCTGCGCTTCCCCAACTCTGTAAAAAAATCACTGAGGTTTTGAATCTTTTTATGTTCTAACATCAACTATTCTCACCTCAATATCAACTTATAGGTAATATTGTGACACTCCTCTGATCAAAGTGTCACTGTAGATTATTTTATCACACTCAACTTCCAATTACTACTCTTACAACCTCTTTTTACAGAATTTTTAGATAATTAGCTGCTGTTTACTCCGTCCCTTCTTCTCCCATAAAATACGAAAGGGTGCCATGCATTCTTCACATGGCACCCTTTCGTATTTTATCTGTATTTTCACCATTCTTCCGGCCTTACTTTATTCCGGTCATTTCTTTTAACTCATATATATATCCCTGGAATTTCTCTGCCTCCAGTTTTACGGTCTGAGACATTTTTTCCGGATAATATCTTGTGGAAAAAACAGTTTCTCCGTGATTCAAATAGATCTCCACTGCCGTTGTATCCACAAACATACGAAGTTCTTTCAGGCTTCCTGACGGAAGGATCGCATTGCGTTGTCTTCGCCCTGCGCCGGCCTCTTTGTAGAGCCTTAACCAAACCTTCGGACCATCTGCCTCCAGTATCAGATCCGTTCCAAAGGATATTCTGCACATCCTTGTATCCAGTTTCATTTCCAGTTCAAACGGTCTGAAGACTTCAATATTTTCCTGCGTTTCATCTATTCTGAAGTCTCTTCCTCTAAGCACCTTAAGCTCTTCTACCGGATATTGATATAATCTTCCATTATACAGACGGATCTCTCTTGGAACAGTCAGACAATGCTGCCAGCCCTCTTTCTCTGCTGTCGGATTCATATATTCTCCTTCAACATCCGGAAGTCCCATCCAGCCGATCAGAATTCTCCTTCCCTTTGCGTCCTCAAATGTCTGAGGCGCATAAAAGTCAAATCCCATATCCCACTCCTGAAACTCTTTCACATCCATTTTTCCGTCTTTCAAAAGGAAATATCCTGACTGATAAACATTCTGAAATCTGTATTCTTCGTGCTTCAGCCCCTGTGGAGAAACAGACAACACCTGCTGTCCTTCTATCTTAAACATATCCGGACATTCCCACATATATCCAAATGGTTCTTCTGTAGTGATTTCCCTTTCGTAAGTCCAGTTCTTGAGATTCTCTGATCTGTAGATCAGTACAGCTCCCTGATCATTCTTTTTGCGTCCGCCGAGTGCCATAAAATAAGCATCATCATCTTTCCATACTTTTGGATCCCTCACATGACGGGTATATGTTTCCGGATAATCCTGATAATCGACCGCTACTTCTTTTACGCCAAAATGTATCCCATCTTCACTCTCTACATGAAGGGTACTGGCTTCCCTCCCGTTATTGATGTGATCATAGTCCCCGTCCATTTTGACGTTTCCCGTAAAAAAAAGATGTAATTTCTCATCCTCCACTATTGCAGAACCGGAATAGACCCCATGACAGTCATAACTGCTGTCCGGATATAACGGTACTCCCTCATATCTCCAGGAAACCAGGTCTTCACTGGAATAATGGCCCCAGAGCTTCAGTCCTCCCTCTACCTCAAACGGTGAATACTGAAAAAACACATGATATCTTCCCTTGAA
>OGJJ01002263.1_pt1 | contig 12777 bp, 14 predicted proteins | sample 1572081 | NCBI WGS metagenome assembly OGJJ01 (sample SAMEA2582122, study PRJEB24529) | metagenome | biome: Human gut stool | place: China | collected 2011
AGCACGATCTATTTTTTCAGCCATCTCGTCCTGCGTGAAGCCCAACAGGTTTCTTTTTTCGCGAATGCGTTCTCCGGCAGCCAGTCGATCATAAGTTTTTTTCATGTATATCCTCCAATATCTTTCTCCATGATTAGTATCCCTTAGTGTAATCACAAAAAGCTTTTCTATGAGGAAGTCCTGCTTCCCATAGTTCGAAATAATCACACTTACATTATGAATACCCAAAACTATTGACAATACCAGTTTTAAACGTATATAATAGATACGTTTAAAACGGAATTAAAAATTACGTTAAAAACGTAGACTGAAATTTAGAAGTAGTAAAATCTTCCGCTGTTGGGGAAGAAGGAGCTTACATGAAACGAAAGATAATGACCATTGTGGCAGGAGCAGCAGGTCTGGTTCTTGCCTATTTTGTGGTAAGTGGGATTTCTAATATCATCTATCATCATCCGGCGGAAGACACCGAGGCACAGGAAGAGATGGAAACTGTCGTGCAGGGCACCGAGGAAGCCAGGGCGGCCATGACCGAGGATGAGATCAACGAAATGCTGGCGGATATGAAAAGTACCGAGACCGCGGAGGCGGAGGCAGCATCTGAGGAGACGGCTGTAATTCCCGTGAAATTCGGGGAACTGCAGTCGGTAAATCCGGATGTGTATGCCTGGATCACCGTACCGGGTACAGAAATCGATTATCCGATCTTACAGCATCCTTCCGATAATTCCTATTATCTGATGCATAATATCGACGGCTCTTACGGATATCCCGGATGCATCTATACGGAGAATCTGAACAGTAAGGACTTTACAGACAACAATACGGTGATCTACGGACACAACATGAAGAACGGTTCCATGTTTGCCCAGTTACATAAATTCGAAGATCCGGACTTCTTTCGGGGGAACAGGGAAGTGCTGATCTATCTGCCGGATGAGGTGCTGCACTATACCATTTTTGCAGCACATATTTATGATGACAGACATCTGCTGTACAGCTTTGATTTTGCTGATTCGGAGGTGTATGAAAAGTATCTGCAGTCGGTCTTTGACACCCGGGATATGAGTGCGAACATCGACAAAGAGATGACGGTGATCAACGAGGATCAGATCATTACACTGGTTACCTGCATCGGCAGCCAGCCGAACAATCGTCTTCTGGTACAGGCAGTACTGACGGAGCGGGAGCCGGGCACTGAGGCGGATACGGCAGAATAATGGAGACAGCCTATGAAAAAGGAAAATCGTAAAGAAATATCCGAAGATATTTCCATCATTGAGGACGATCGGGACGAATCCCAGCTGATCGGAAGAAAAGCTGCGGAATACAACAGGAAGAATGTTGTTCGGCACAGAAAACGTGTCCGGACAAAAATTCTGTGTGCACTGGGAATCCTGCTGGCACTTTTGGCAATCTTGGCAGTGATCACGGTGATCCTGGTCAATGTATGGAGATCCACCGGACGGGCCAGCCTGCTTCATCATGCACAGGGCAACAGTGCAGATGCGGCTCAGACCATGCAGGAGGCTGCCGATGAGAAAAATTCCGAAGCTTCCGGAACACAGGAAGCGGAAGAAGCTTATGAATTGCAGGAAGGTCAGATCCGTTACAACGGTAAGACTTACCAATATAAAGAAAACCTCATGAATATTCTCTGCCTTGGTATTGACAGCAGAGACGGAATCGCAAAGGAAAAGACACCTGGCAAGGCAGGACAGGCCGATTGCGTGATCCTGGCAGTGCTGGATGATGAAGCGAAGACCATTCAGCTCATCAATATTTCCAGAGATTCCATGGTGCCCGTGCATGTATATGCCACGGATGGCAGCTTTGTGGAAGACAGAACCGAACAGCTGGCGCTGCAATATGCTTACGGCAACGGCAGAGACTGGAGCTGCCAGCTCATGGAAGAGGCGGTGTCGGATCTGTTTTACGGATTGCCCATCCATGGTTACTGTGCATTGTCCATGAACAGTATCGCAGATCTGAACGATGCTGTGGGCGGTGTCACTGTAACGGTGCCGGAGGAACTGGCGGAATTAAAGCCAAAGTTGTTTACCGCAGGGGAGGTCGTGACTCTGAGAGGAGAACTGGCATATCATTTTGTCCATGACAGAGCTTATAAGTCAGCGGATTTCGCTTCCAATAATAAGCGTATTGACAGACAGAAGACCTATGCCGTTGCCTTTGTCAATCAGCTGAAGCAGGGCATGAAGGAAGATATGACCCTTCCCGTGAAGCTGTACCAGACAGCGGAGAAGCAGATGGTCACCAGTATCAGCCTGGATCAGGCGGTATATCTGTGTACCGAATATATGAACTGCTCCTTTGATACGGAGAATATCTATACCATTGACGGTGAAGTCACCATGGGTGAAAAGTATGCTGAGTTCAATGTGGATGATGATGCATTGTATCAGCTGATCCTCGATGTCTTTTACGAGGAAGTGAATTAGGTATAACCGGCCGGAAACGACCGTTTATATATAGAGACCACTCTATACTCTACGAAAGGAGATAAATGTCCAATGAAAAAAGTATATGCTTTGTTATTAGTCGCTGTTATGACCGTAGCTATGGCAGTTCCTACCTTTGCAGCAAACAGCCCTGAGGCTGATCCTGTTGTAAAGACCGCTGCCGGCGTTGATGTCGTAGCAGGCGCAAAGGAAGTTAAGACTTCCGTAGCAGCAGCTTCTGTAGCAGTTCCTTCTGAGCAGCTTGCACAGCAGGTTGTATCCGTAACCTCTACAGAGTCCGTGCTGAAAGACTTAAACGTTCCTACCAGCGCTAAACTGGTAGCAGCTGTTGATGTATCCTACAGCGGAGAGATCCCTGCAGGCGGCGTACAGGTTCCTTTCAAGGTCCCCAACGCCAAGAAGGGTGATATGGTATATGTCCTTCACAGACAGCCCAACGCACCTTACACCTGGGAAGTAGTTGGTTCCGGCGTTCTCGGTGATGACCTCACCGTAACCGGTACTTTCACCAGCTTCTCTCCCGTTGCATTCATGGTAGTTGATGCAGCTGATGTTGCAGCAACCGCAGTGAAGGCACCCAAGACTGGCGAGTTCTAAGATCCTCTTAAGAACTTGATTTCATAAGGCCTTATGAAGTAATGGTCAAAATGAAGTAAAAAGGTAGAGTGGTTTCTATGAGACCGGTGTGGCGCTCCGGCGCCATGCCGGGATCAAAAAAAGGAGAAATATCGCATGGAATATATTGATATGCATTCCCACATACTGCCCGGTCTGGATGATGGTTCCAAAAACATGGAAATGACACTTGCAATGCTGCGGGTGGCTGAACAGGAAGGCATCGGTACCATCTATACCACACCCCATTGTATGCCGGGGAAAGGACATCCAACGCTTGCAAAGGTAGAGGAGAGGATCCGCCTGGTACAGGAGGCAGCTGCGGCAGAAGGAATTCAGATCATTTTAAAAAAAGGCACCGAGTATTACTACATAGAAGAAATGTCGGAATGGATGGAAGAGGGGAAGATCATCACCCTGGGAGCTTCCAACTGTGTACTGGTGGAATTCGAGCCCTATGCGGAGGAAAAATATATCCGCAATGCGGTCAGAGAGATCCTGGGCTTCGGTTACCAGCCGGTCATCGCCCATGTGGAAAGATACCGGAATCTGATGGAGCGGAAATTCGCCGCCATCCAGTGGATGAGGGAGATTGGGGCACTGATCCAGGTGAACTGCGCTTCCGTGACCGGAGATAACGGTTTTACTACAAAACAGAATGTGAAGAGCCTGCTGAAAAACGGTCTGGTGGATTTCGTATCCACAGATGCACACAGACCGGAGGGCAGGGCTCCTTATATAGAGAAATGTGCGGATACTCTCCGTAAAAAATACGGAGATGTCTATGCTGCGGAGCTTACCGGAGGCAACGCCAGAAGGTTCCTGAAGTAACACTAATGAATTGACCAATGTACAATGAGAGGAAAAACAATATGCAGACTTCTAATCAGGAAGACGTAATTGAAATTGACTTACAGGATCTGTTCGGCCTGCTTCTGCACAAGGCATGGATCATTATTCTGGCAACACTGGCTACGGCGGTCATCGGATTCGCGGTTAGCTTTTTCCTGATCACACCCCAGTATGAATCAACGACCAGCATCTATATCTCTACCAGCAAAGGGAATGAGAACAGCATGACTTACAGTGATGCACAGCTGGCCAGCCAGCTGACCAAGGACTATGAGGAACTGATCCTGGGACGCACAGTACTGGAAAAGGTGATCACACAGTACCAGCTGAAGGAAAGCTACGAGAGCCTGAAAAAGAGAGTGTCCGTGGAAAATACGACTAACACCCGGATCATCAGTATCACCGTAAAGGATCCAAATCCCGAAAATGCGCAGATCATAGCCAACAGTATCCGGGATGTGGCAGCAACGCATATCAAGGATGTGACGGATGTGGAGGCAGTAAATGTAGCAGATGAAGCGAACCTGCCCGAGAAACCCTGTGAACCTTCTATCCCGAAGTGGACTGTCAGCCGGTATTATCATAGTGCAGTATCTGCTGGATGATACGATCAAATCTTCTGAGGATGTTGAAAAATATCTGGAGCTGTCCACCCTGGGACTGATCCCCAATTTTGATACCGTGGAGAAGAAAAAGAAATCCCGGAAATCAAAGGAGGAAGACGAAATCCACGAGCCCCGGATGGAAGCGGACGAGGCTATTGAAGTCGTAGATATAGAAAAGGAGCAGGAAGATGCAGAGCATTGAATTAAAACAGGAAAAACAGGATTTCCGTACCAAAGAAGCATTTAAAACGCTCCGTACGAACATCGAATTCTCCGGAGAAAATATCAGGGTTATCTGCATCACCAGCTGTACACCGAACGAAGGCAAGAGCAGCGTATCCTATGAACTGGCAAAATCCTTTGCACAGAATGGAAAGAAAACAATCCTCATCGACGCCGATCTGCGCAAGAGTGTCATGAGAGGCAGGCATAAAAAGGGAAAAGTCCGTTTCGGACTGACCAATTATCTGGTCGGTAAGGTGGATTTCGACACAGCAATCTGTGAGACGGATATTCCGAACTTCCATCTCCTCTTCGCCGGCCCGGTACCGCCCAACCCCAGTGAGCTGTTGGGAAATACCCGTTTCCAGAAGATGATCGAAGTATGCCGGATGAAGTATGACATGGTCATCATCGATACACCGCCTCTGGGAAGTGTCATCGACACCGCAGTAGTCTCCAAATTCTGCGACGGCGCAGTGATCATCCTCGCCTGCGGCGAGATCAGCTACCGCTTCGCCAAGAAGGTAAAGGATCAGCTGGAGATGACTGGGTGCAAGATCCTCGGCTGCGTACTGAACAAGGTAGAGATGGGCGGCAAGGGATACTACGGCAAATATTATGGCAAGTACTACGGGAAGTACTATGGGAAGTATTATGGGAATTATGGGACGGAAGAATAAGAATTATCCAAAATAAAAAATACAAATGAGAGGAAATCATAATGGACCGTATTAATGTTACAAAATCATCGATGCCGGGATTTGATGAGTATATGGAAGAACTTCGACCGGTTTGGGACAGCAGATGGCTTTCTAACAGAGGTGCTGCATCAAAAAAATTTGAAGAAGAGTTAAAAAAATACTTAGGTGTAGAACATGTATATTGTTTTGCAAACGGTCATGTGGCTTTAGAGGTAGCCATTGATGGATTGTTTCTTCCGAAAGGCGGAGAAGTTATCACAACTCCATATACACATATTTCGACAACACATGCAATTGTCAGAAATGGATTAGTTCCCGTATTTGTGGATGTGGAACCTGACACATATACACTAAATCCCGATTTGATTGAAAAAAGTATTACAGATAAAACAGTAGCTATTGTTACTACTCATGTATATGGATTCCCTTGCGATGTTGAAGCAATTGATAAGATTGCTCAAAAATATAATCTCTATGTTATTTATGACGCGGCGCATTGTTTTGGAGTGAAATATAAGGGTGTGGGAATAGGAAATTATGGCGATATGGCAATGTTTTCCACTCATGCTACGAAAGTATTTCATACTATTGAAGGCGGCCTGATCACGTACAAAGAAAAGGATAACGATAAGCTCCGACCGATGAGAAAGATAGTAAATTTTGGCTTTACCAGTCAGGAAGATATAGATTATATTGGAACAAATGCACGAATGAATGAATTCGAAGCAGTTATGGGAATTGTAAATTTACGACACATAGATGAAGAAATTTTGAAAAGGAAAAAAGTTGCTGAACGGTATTGGGAGCATTTGGATGGCGTACAGGGCTTAAGAATTTTAAAACCAAATAAAGATACGGAATGGAACTATGCATATTTCCCTGTTATTTTGGCTGGCTTTAAGTTTGACCGAAATCAACTAAAGGACAAACTGGCAGACAAAAATATATTTGCAAGAAAATATTTTTATCCTATCACAAATGAAGCAGCATGTTATAAGGGGGCATACGTAAATGCGGATGTTCCAATTGCCAAATATGCCGCTGAACATGTATTAACACTTCCATTGTATGCTGACTTGTCTCAGGAAGATGTGGATCGGATATGTGATGCTATTCTTAATGATAACTAAAAAAGGGATTGAATAAAATGGAATATTCAAGAGATGACCTAACGAAGGCCATGCGGTGGGAAATTGCAGAGCAGCTTGCAGAAGATCGATTAGAACAGATTAATAAAAGCCTTGATGACGTGAAAGTAAAAGATTCCTTTTATACAAGACATGGAAAAAGGCTATTGGATATTATTTTATCGCTAATAGCGATAATAATAACATTACCAATTAATGCTGTTATATTGATAGTTACTTTTCTTGATGTCGGAAGGCCTATTTTTTTTAAGCAACAAAGAATAGGAAAAGAAGGCAAAATATTTACTATTGTTAAGTTTCGCAATATGCGAAATACAACAGACGATAGAGGTGAGTTATTACCGGCAGGGCAGAGAGTAACAAAATGGGGAAAATTCGTAAGAAAAATATCATTAGATGAATTATTGAATTTTTATAACATTCTTAAAGGTGATATGAGCATTATCGGTCCAAGACCATTACCAGCAGAGTATTTAGTACGTTATAACAAACGGCATATAATGCGATTAGCTGTGAGGCCGGGGTTAGAGTGTCCGCCAAGAGAGTTTAAACAGGATATTTGGACATGGCAAGAACACTTGGATAATGATGTATGGTATGTGGAAAACGTTGGCTTATTAGTGGATATTATGCAAAGCATCCGCTTGGTAAGGATGGTATTTAATAAAAAAAGTGCGGAAAAACGGGCCGCAGTACAAGTTGGCACCTTTATGGGATACAACTTAGATGGAGAGGCAATTACACTGAAGGATATACCGCAGGAATATATTGATCAAGAGTTCCGAAAGAAAGGGATGGAATGATACGGTGAGCGTTAGTGTACAATCTGAGAATGGTAAAAAAATATTATTGTTAGGAGGATCTTATCAACAAATTGTCGCAATTGAAGCTGCAAAAAGATTAGGCTATTATACAATTTTGTGTGATTATCTAAATGATAATCCGGGACAAAAGTATGCGGATAAATTCTATTTAGTTAGTACAACGGATAAAGAAGCAGTGTTGGAAGTTGCAAAAAAGGAAAAAATTGATGGTGTAATAGCGTATGCATCAGATCCTGCAGCACCGACGGCTGCCTATGTGGCGGAGAAACTTGGATTAGAAGGAAATCCTTTGAAGGTAGTTGAAATATGCTGCAATAAGGATAGGTTTAGAAAATTTTTACAGGAAAACCAATTTTACACACCGAAAACAAAGACCTATACAAGTATAGAGGATGCCTTTAAAGACGTTAAACGGTTCCAGTTTCCAATCATTATTAAACCAGTTGACTCATCGGGAAGTAAAGGAGTAACAGTTCTTTATAATGAAAACGAATTAGAAAGAGCTTTTTTATATGCGCTTTCTTATTCGAGATGTAAAAAAATAATTGTAGAAGAATATATAGAAAAAAAACATCCGTACCTTATAGGTGGGGATATTTTTGTAGTAGATGGAAAAATTATCTTGTGGGGATTAATGAATTGTCATAGAGATAATAGGGTTAATACGCTGGTTCCCACTGGAAAGAGCTATCCTCTTTTTCTTGATGAAATAGATGTTGATAATGTGAAAAATACATTAAGTCAATTAGTCACAAAGTTAGGTATTAGAAATGGTGCTATGAATGTAGAACTTATCATTAATAAGAAAGATCATGTAATTCCTATTGATATAGGACCGCGTTGCGGTGGAAATATGATTCCGGAAGTGTTAAGTGATATATGGAAAATAAATATTGCGGAAATATCTATAAAAGCAGCTATGGGAGACACAATAGAATGTAAATTGAAGGAACCAGAATATCATTATGCTACATATAATTTGCATAGTAATCGAAAAGGAATTTATCGAGATATTTCATTTGATAAGGAATTGGAACAATACATTTATAGAAAAGTTCTATACAAAAAATGTGGTGATAATGTTGAATATTTTGATAATGCTACAAAGTGTTTAGGAATAATATTTATGAAATTTGATAATTTGGATAAAATGAAAAAAATATTGTCAGAAATGGAGAACCATATTTTTTTAGATCTTGATATCACAGAAAATGAATAGGGAATCCCATATTTTATCTATAAATTAAGTGTAGAAAATATAAGATATGGAGGAAGTTAAATATTATGTCTAAACAAAAATTTACTGGGAAAACATTATTGGTGCTGGGATCTAATGTGGGAGCAACGGAAATAGTTCAATACGCAAGAGAAAATGGAGCTTATACGATTGTTGCGGATTATTATCCTATAGAACGTTCTAAAGCGAAGCAGGTTGCCGATGAGGCAGCACTTATTAGTACGGCTGACACAGAAGCGTTAAATAAATTGATTATAGAAAAAAGAGTAGATGGAGTATTGGCAGGAGTTAGTGAGTCTAATTTATTAAAAGCAATGGAACTTTCGCAAAAAAAGGGATTACGTTTTTATTGTAATAAAATGCAATGGGATTCCATTGAAAATAAAGGACAATTTAGAAAACTCTGTGAAAAAAATGGAGTTCCATGCCCTAAAACATATTATATAGGGAAAAAATTGGACTGCGACATGCTTCAGGGGATAACATTTCCTTTAATTCTAAAACCTGTTGATTGTGCTGCATCCAAAGGCATATATATATGTACTGATAAGGAACAATTGAATGATAATTTTACAAAAGCAATTTCCTGCTCAAATAGTGGAGAAGTAATTGTAGAAGAATTTGTTTCAGGAAATGAATTTACTGCACATTATACAATTGCTAATGGAAAAGCTTCATTTTCATGCATTGATAATCGGTATCCGGTGGCAACACACGAAGGAAAAGTTACAACCATTCCAGCAGCAAGAATATATCCATCTATCTATATTGATGATTATATTGAAACGGTAAATCCTGCATTAATTAAACTGTGTGAAAGTATTGGAATAGAAAATGGAGTAGTGTTTGTTCAAGGCATACATAATCCTGAAACAGGTCAATTTTGGATTTTTGAGGGCGGACTTCGAAGTGCGGCAGAACTCCCCAGTCGGTTAATAAGTAAGATCAGTGGAATTAACTATATGAATAATATGGTTGATTATATTCTATTGGGAAAAGGAACATTTCCTTCTGATAAAGATGATCCATATATGAAAGACAAGTGCTGCGGAATTGTTTCATTTGTTGCGAAACACGGAGTAGTTGGGGCAATTTGTGGCCTTGAGGATGCTATCGCAGCAACACCAAGTGTGATTGAATATGAAAGCCGATATCCGGTGGGGAGTGTTACTCCGGATACGAACACATTGCGGCAGCTTATGATACGTTTTGTCATGATTTGTGATAGTCGAGAGCAATTAGTTAAAGATGTGACATATTTGAATGAGCACATTGCAGTGTTAAATGATAAAGATGAAAATATGGTAATTAAATTAGATCCTGATCGAATTATCAAAGAATTTTGAAGGTGTAATTATGAAAATCTTCCTCACAGGTGCAGGGGGATTCCTCGGAGGCACATTAGTAGATTATATATTGAAAAATACTCAGCATGAATTGATAATAATGACTTCTAAACCAGAAAAATTTTTGGGCAGAGAGAGTAAATGTTTGACAGTGGCAGACTTAGAAAGTATCAAATGGGATGAAGTGGATGTCTTAATTAATTGTGCATTCCCAAGAAACACTGATGGTGTTCAAATGGCAAGTGGGATGAAATATGTATCGGATATTCTGGTTGAGGCGGTAAAAGGAAAGGTTGGAGCAATTATAAATATTTCTTCTCAAAGCGTATACAGCCAAATGAGAGAAGAACCGGTAACAGAAGAGGGAGAAATAAATTTACAAACTAAATATGCAACAGCAAAATATGCTTGTGAATTAATGGTAAATACGATATGTGAAACTATTCCACATACGAACATTCGTTTAGCTAGTCTGATTGGAGCAGGTTTCAATCAGAGAATTACTAATAAATTAATTGAGCAAGCAATTAATGGAAAAGATATTTGCGTGGTTGGAGGAAAGCAACGCTTTGGCTTTTTAGATGTACGGGATGCTGCCAGGGGATTAGTGACATTGGCAGAAAGTGATCCTTTTAAATGGTGTGAGGTTTATAATCTTGGATCATTTATAAATTATAGTTTGGAAGAGATTGCACAATTGGTATGTGAAGTAAGTAGTGAACATGGAATAGCAATTAGCTATGAGATAGAGAGAACTGACGATTGGCAAAATTCTTCAGTAGATGCGAGGTTATTTATGACTGCCTTTGACTGGACTCCAATGTATGACTTTAAAGATACATTGCGGTATATATATGAAGAAATGAGGACAAGTATTTAATATTGATGTAAAACAATAGTCGGTGTGCCAAGGAAGAGATTGAAAAATGAGAAGAGTATTTAAAGTATGTTCAAAAATAATGGCATTTGTTTATGCTTTTATATGTAGCATTATGAAAAAGAAGACCCCAATAGCAAATAATTGCGTACTGATTATTGCGACAGGACACATAGGAAATGCTATTTTAGATATTGACGCTATACTGGAAATGAAAAGGATTTTTTTGAACGAAGGGAAAAAAGTTTATTTATTATGTTCACCAACTATGTGGAATATATTTCAAATACTTGCAGATGTGAGCGACTTTGAATATATAGGTGAGAACTATCGTTATAGTGGAAATGGTACGGACTTTAAAAATGTGTATAGAACGCTGAAATCGTTAAAACAGTATGAATTTGAAAAAGTAATCGTTACGCTTACCAATGATCCTGTGGCACATTATGTTGTGGCAAGTATTCCTTTCAATGAGAGCTATGGAGTGTTTGATGATGTAAAACATATCGACGGTTTTTTTAGATATTATTTTGAACGTTATTATACAAAAAAGGTAAAGGTTCCGGTTGATATGCATGAATTTCAACGTTTAAAAATGCTTATTCAATTGTTTGGCGAAAAAGATTACAAAACCGCAATTCATTATATTCAACCGCAAACTTTGAAAACTAATACTGAGAGACAACCATACATAACAATTGCAATGGATTCAATGTGCACACAAAGAAGATGGAAAAAAGAACAATATGCATTGCTGGTAGATAATTTGTTAAGGAGCTATCCATATGATATTTATTGTACAGGTGGAACTTTGGCAAACGAAGTATACCATTACTGTTATGAAAGAATAAAAGATAAAAATAGATTTTTCAACTTCGCTGCAAAGACAACTGTGATTGAATGGTTTGAATTAATTAGAGGAGCGGTCTTTCACATTGGAGTAGATAGCGGATCTATTCATGTTGCTGCTTCAGTAGGAACTCAGGCATTTTGTCTTGTGGGAGTATGGGATGGAAAGAGAGCTCTTCCGTATGTTACAGATAAAGAAGACAAGAGAACATGCAGCCCAGTTTGCGTATATCGGGAGGATATCAACGATTTAAAATGTTATGCATGTAAAGTATACGGGGGAAGATATGGGGTTGGAAATACTATATGCTATAAAACATGCCAAAAAGGTGAGGCTTGCTTATGCCTCCAAAGGATAACTTATTTAGACGTGTTAAATAAAATCAAAAATTTTTTTGATGGAGATATTAATGTCCAAAGTAGTGAGACTGTATAAGACAAAAACCAAAGAGCTAATATGTATTTTTATTGCGGTGTTAGTGCTGATACCTGCAGAAGGGATAGCAATTTTAAGCCCTGTTATTTATCAGATTATTTGGGGAAGCAGTGCAAGAATTTTTGCGGGTGGAATATTATTACTTTTATTTATTATGAAACTGCCGACAGTGAAGCTGGATAGAACAGTGATTATTTCGGTTAATCTGTTTTTTATACTGATGCTGTGTATTACGTTTATACGGGGAGGATCAATTCGGGCTTTTTTTTCTAATTATTATAATGCATGGGCAATATTTTTACTGGTAGTAATATGTGAAAACAGGTTTTCTGAGTTAATAGATGTGTCTTTGTTTTATTTAGAAATTTTAATTGTTGTTTTCTTATGTCTATCTCTTCTCCAGATAGAATCAAACCTTCTTGTTGCGATATTTTTAATTCCAAATTATTATTTAATAACTCTTCTCTTATATCTCTTATATCATTTCTTATTGTTGTCCTACTCACATCAAGTATTTCACTAGCTTTTGTAAGATTTATTTTCTCATCAAATATACAGATAAAAGATAGATATTCTCTTCTTTCA
>OGJJ01002264.1_pt1 | contig 12771 bp, 12 predicted proteins | sample 1572081 | NCBI WGS metagenome assembly OGJJ01 (sample SAMEA2582122, study PRJEB24529) | metagenome | biome: Human gut stool | place: China | collected 2011
GAAGAAGCTCCCACTTCAAAAATTACAAAGTAATTTTAAGTGGGAGAGGTTCACAGTAATAGCAGTAAGTGGATATCCAGCAAATCCTTGCATAACATACATACCTACAGCTAGTACAGCTAATGTTTCTAATCCTTTTGCTTTTGCAGCTTCAGACATAATTATAGATGCAACAACTCCTCCAGTTAGTGGCGGAGTAGCAACTACTAGCATATCCCAAGAAAAGAAAAGTTGTCCTAGTAAAAGAGTACCAATACAGATACCACAGATTCCAAATATAGATATAACTAGTGTTTTCCATTGTGCAATTAACTCTCTAACACTGAGCATAGTACCCATATGAGTTATCAAAAAATACATAGATAGATAAATTATATTTGTATAGATAGATAAATTATATTTGTGGAAAATCCTGCCTTAGCAATGATATCTGCTGGAAATATTGTCCAATATCCCACTAAAAAAAGTACTGCAGTTATAAAAACTGATGGAATGATAGCTTTTGTTTTTGTAGAAATTATCTCTCCTATAACTAGAGCTGCAAGTACTAAAATAAAAGAAACTAATAAACTCATAATCTTTCCTCCCTTTTAAACTATATTTTTTATTTGTACTATTTTTTTAGTAATTTATTATTAAAAAAACAGCATATTTGATTGTATAATTATAGCATTTATAGTAAAAAAGTCAATAAGAAATTAGATAGTATCAGAATTCTTTTTCAAAAAAATATTCAAATTTTTTTCAACTATTTTTTTATATTATTTGCAATAGCTAAAGCTTCTTCATCTTTTTTCTTCTAAGTCTTACATTTTTAGAAATTTCTAATTGAATATCTTTTGGTGTTTTAAAATTAAAAAAATCAAATTCCATATATAATATATTAGCTAAAAATAAAGAAGTTTCTATTGAGTAATAATAAGTGAGATTAGTGCTATGCCTAATCTAGGTAATAGATATTATTCATATATTTGATACTAAATGTAAATAGTATGTTACTGAGAAATATATAATGTAAAAAAGAGAGATATTAGTTATCTCTCTCTTTGGTTGAATTATATTTTAAAAATATTAGAATTTGTAAGTTAGTCTACCAGTAGTTATACCTTCTCCAGTGGAATCAACAGTATAAGCAAGAGTAGTTTCTACTTTATCAACAAAATCTAAAGTCAGATGGAAACCAGCATTTGCTACTCCAGCACTATGTTTTTCAACAGGTCTAGCATACTCTTTTTCAACATCTAAAATAGTAAATTTATCTCTCCAATCATCAACATTCATAAGTTCTTTATTATATCCAACATTTGCTCCTATTTTAGCAGCAAATTTCTCATTAAATCTTATGTCATGTTCAGCACTGCCTTTAAGATATATCTCATTAGAGAAATTTGTAGAGCTATCAACATAAGCATCATTAAATCCATTTCCATTTTTTTCTTTTATATCATCATGTCCAAAGTAAGTAGTTCTTAGACCAGCAGCTAGATTAAGATTAGTATTTTCTTGAACTTTTATATCTCTATATATCTCATTTTTTAAAGATATACTATATGAATCAAAACTTGCTGATTTACCTAATCCTTCAGCTTCATTTCTATCTAATTTATTGTTACTATAGATACCATTTATTCCTAGATTATACCCAAAATCATTTTCAAATTTATGATTTAAAGAGTAACCAATAACAAAGGAATTGATATCATTTTTACTTCCGTTTAGATAACTTAGTTTAGTATATTGATATCCAGCAAAAATATTATCATTATTTGTAATAACATTATCTTGAGAAAGAACTAAGGTAGTATCTTCAGTATTGTACTCTATAGTTCTATATACATCTTTACTATTTTCTTTAGAATTTTTATGAAAAGCCCCAATTTTATAATTACCATTTAAGATAACAGCTTCTACTCCAGAGTTATCTTGACTAGCATATTCTCCAGTTAAGTACGATCTACTAGCAAACAGTTTATCTTGTACATCAAGTAGGTCAGTACCTCTATTAAGAATTTGAGCGTTGATATTAGCATATTCTTTAGCAGAGATATCAAATCTTCTCATATCAATATCTGCAGTACCTTGAGCAGTTTCAAAAAGAATATATAGATTATCTAAATCAGAAGTCATAGAAGTGTAACCATATGTAGGGCCATCAAATATTTGTATTTTTTTTCCAGTATTTGTTGTAACAAAGCTATTTGTTCTAGTACCATCAAAACTTGCAGTTGAATAGCCAACTAAATAAATATTTTCACTTAATGATAGAGTACTAGTTTCACATTTAGCAATATCATCTGGAAGAAAATCTTCTTCAACTTTTTCCCATTTACCATTATTAAATGCAAATACGACTCTTTTACTATCATATTCAGGATTACTAGCACTATTTTCAACTTTAGCTGCTAAATAAATTTGTCCTTTATGATAAAAAACACTACTCTCACTAGTACTAACAGTTTCCTTTGGAGAGTTTCCTTGTGGAAGAATCCCTTCTAATGTTGTAACTTTCCAAGTTTTACCATTATCTTCAGAATAAATAAATCCAGAAGTTGAAGTAAAATCTCCTCCCCAATTGTTTCCTTCATTAAATAATTGGATGGGAACATAGACAGTTCCATTATATGTTACTCCTCCACCAGGACCTTGTAGAATATTTTCATATTTACTAGAACTAATACCTTGCTTTTCTAATTCACTAATAATTTCTGATTTTATATCTTTGTAGGTACTCCAAGTTTTACCATTATCTTCAGATCTATAGACAAAGAAAGATGACTTTCCACCTTCGACAGCTATATGTTTAGTATTATTATAACCAAATAAAAAAGTAGTTCCAGTATTTTGATTATGTACCAATGATGGATCAGTAATTGCAGGTTCTATTTTTCCAGTTGTTGGATTTTTAAGAGTTGGTAGTTCTAACTTGCTATTAAACCAAGTATTTCCACCATCATTTGAAATTTTAATAATAAAATAAGGATTAGGATTTTCACCAGTTGTTCCCATATCCGTATTCCAATCCTTATTTTTATATCTATAATCAGCAGCACTAATTAAATTTCCATTTCCGCTTGAAGTTATAGCTGGAATTCTAAATCCATTTTTTCCATCAATAGATCCAGCCTTAAAAATAGTCATAGATTCATTCCAACCATCATTAGGTGCTGCAATAACTCCAGTAGCAAGTGAACAAAAAAGTGTAAGTAATGCTAATCTTTTCATAAATCCATATTCCTCCATTTAGATATTAGTATATTCATTTTTGTTTTTTGTACTCGAGAACATGCTTTGATTATATATTTTTCGTTCTCAAAAAGCAACTATTTTTTTCAACAAAAAAACAAAATGTAAAATTAAAGGTTAAATATAATTAAAATAATATATTATATAAAACGGTTGTAATAAAAAAAGAAAGCTTTATTCTAAAAGTAAAACTTAAATTATAAAAAAATAGTGATGTTAAACTATGTTGTACTTTTTATATCGAAATATAATTTAAAACGAACAATTTTATAAAAAAATGACATAATTTTGACACAAGTGAAATAAAAAATATAAAATTAAATAAATTGAGCTTATTATGACAAGAAAGTGTGGTAAAATCTTTGGAAATTTAAGGAGGTGTGTATGTATCTAGATTATATTAACTATTTTAGAGGATTTGCTATATTGCTGGTTGTGTTAGGGCATTTTCTATATTTTCCAGAGAGTACAGTAACAGAAAAATTGATAAAAGCAATTATCAAGGGAGGAACAAGTCCCTTTGTATTTATATCAGGTTTTCTATTTCATCATATATTCTATAGAAGAGGTTTTGATTATAAAAAATTTATGAAAAATAAGTTAAAAAATGTATTGCTTCCTTATACTATAGTAGTTATTCCAGGGCTTATCTATGCAGTACATCAGCACCAGTTAGATTTATTTATATATGAAAAAAATAAAATACTATATACATTACTTTATTATTTATCAGGGAATGCTCTTACTGCTACTTGGTATATTCCCTTTGCTATGTTATTATTTATAGCTTCACCTATATTTATCAAATTTATAGAGTTAGAAGATAGAAGACAGAGGATAATTATTTTTTTATTATTGATTATAAGCATGATAATTCAAAGACCTATTAGAGATCTTACAATAAATATTTTTCAAGCTTTTATATATTTCTCTCCATTTTATTGCCTAGGAATATATATATCTATGAATAAAGAGAGAGCAAGAGATATACTAGAGAAAAATATATTATATCTTGGAATTTTATGGGGAATAACTTTAGCATTACAAGTAAGATATAATATTTTAGAAACTATGCAGAAAAGTATTTTTGAAATAAAAGGAATAGATTTAGTAGCTCCAGAAAAATTTTTTATCTGCCTTTTCTTTTTAGGAGTTTTTATGAAATTGGAAAAAGTAGAGAATAGTTTAGGAAAGATGATAAAAAAATCTTTAAGTATATTAGCAGATTGTAGCTTTGGAATATTTTTTATACACAATTATTTTATCTTAATGTTTTGGGAGAGATACCATAATGGAATGGATATGTTAGAAAGTTTAGAATTAGGAATAGTTACTATTATACTATCTACAATAATAGTGTTGTTGTTTAAAAAGATTTTTGGCAAAAAGAGTAGAATATTAATTGGAAGCTGAGGAAAAAATTTTTATTAAGGAGAAACTCTCTTTAGGAAATAATTTAGTTGTATAAGGGAAAGAGGATAGGGAGGTCTATCCTCTTTTAATAATTATATTAAATAGCTAAGTTATCAGGTAGTACAATACTTTTAAATATATTTTCTCTAGAGATAATATAATTATATCCTAAATATATAGAAATACCAAAAAAGAATAAAGAATTTATGGATAAAAAATATTGATAGAAATGAACAATTTTTAAATAAAATTAAAAAATAATTTTTGTTCTATTGACATTATTAAGAAAAGTAGTAAAATATATAAGAACAAAAAATTTTTAGGAGAACATTATGAATATCAAGATTTTTTATTCGGCACTACTTTTTATAACCTATCAGACAATGTTTATGATTACAGGATTTAGTATGAACACAGCAGCATATGGACTTTTTGTCTTGCTACTGTTTTTTTATCATTTGACAAATAATTTAGATTTTTCTAAAAAACCAAAGACACATTCTATTCTTGTAAATATTATGATATTTGTAATATTTCTCTTTTTCTATAAAGATATATCTATTTTTACAGCTTTCTTAGGATTTTCACTTATTCAGATGTTACTTTTTAAAGTTTTTAAAAGGGTATATGAGAGAAATAATAATCTTCCTGCATATAACTGGATAAATAAGAGAAACTTTGTAAAGGTGTTTTTAGACTCATTGGGAATCATATTTGGTATTATTCTAGCCTTTATACTAAAATATGATTTTTTTGTCATATATGAATTAAGAGCAGAATATATAGCTACTTATTTAGCTATATTTTTAATAGGGTATATATACATAAAAATGAGTGATAGAAGCTGGAGCTATACAAATATATTTGATGTGCTAAACCTATTGGTACTAAATTTAGTAACAGCAGTGGTATTTGTAGTAATTATGTTAATAAATGAAGATAAGAGCTTTCCAATAACTACAATAGTAATGACATATATATTATCAGTGTCAATACAACTTTTATGTAGATATATCTTTAGATTAAAAAGATATTATGGAAAGCACAAGAAAATTGTTTCTAAACAGAAGAGAACAATAATATATGGAGCTGGAGAAGCTGGAGCTATGTTAGCAAGAGAGTATCTAGTAAATCCAAACTTTCCATATGATTTGATAGGCTTTATAGATGATGACTCTAAAAAGATAGGAACATCTATATACAATATTCCAGTACTAGGAAATAAGGAGAGCTTTGATAAGGTAATAAGAAATGAAAAGATAGAGGAGATCCTTATAGCTATACCATCAATGAATGGAACAGAATTAGGAAGAGTAGTAGATAGACTGCAAGGAATAGAGGGTATAAGTATAAAGACAGTACCTGGAATCTCAGAGATGATAGATAATAAGCCACTATCTAGTCAGATTAGAAGTGTAAGGATAGAGGACTTGTTAGGAAGAGATGAGGTAGTAATAAATGATGGAAGTATAAGAGGACTTATAGAAAATAAAGTAGTATTTGTAACAGGGGGAGCTGGAAGTATAGGTTCAGAACTTTCAAGACAGATAGCTAAATTTAACCCTAAAAAATTAGTAACTATAGATGTAAATGAAAATGATATATATTTTTTAGAGTTAGAGTTAAAGAGAAGATATCCTAATTTAGATTTGGTATCTGAGATTTGTAATATAAGAGAGGAAGAGAAGGTAGATTTCCTATTTAATAAGTATAGACCAAATGTGGTATTCCATGCTGCTGCCCATAAGCATGTACCTCTGATGGAACATAATCCAGAGGAAGCTATAAAAAATAATATATTTGGAACTAAAAAGGTAGCAGAGTGTGCTGATAAATATGGAGTAGAGAGAATGGTACTTATCTCTACAGATAAGGCAGTAAACCCTACAAACTTAATGGGAGCAAGTAAAAGAGCTTGTGAATTGGTTATTGAGCATATGAACAAGGTATCAAAAAATACTAAGTTTATGGCTGTAAGATTTGGAAATGTACTGGGAAGTAATGGTTCTGTAATACCAATATTTAAAAAACTGATTGAGGAAGGAAAAAATCTAACACTAACTCATAGAGATATAACTAGATATTTTATGACTATACCAGAGGCAGCCCAACTTGTAATAGAGGCTGGAAGCTTAGGTAATGGTGGAGAGATATTTATACTGGATATGGGTAAACCAGTGAGAATATATGATCTAGCTAAGAGGATGATAAAACTATCTAATGCCAATGTAGGTATAGATGTGGTAGGACTAAGACCAGGGGAGAAACTTTTTGAAGAGTTGCTATATGATGTAAACTCAGCAATAAAGACAGATAATAAAAAGATATTTATAACTAAGATAGAGGATGGAAATGTAGATATTACTAAGTTCTTTACAAAACTAGAAGAGTGCACACATAACCCAAATGTAGAGCATATAAAAGAGGTAATGAAAGAGTTGGTAGTGTCGTATAAAGAGGTTAAATATAATTAGATAGGAGAAAAGAATGTTTTTAAAAAGATTATTTGATATAGTAGCTTCCTTTTGTGGAATAGTAATACTATTTCCTTTAATAGTTATAGTTAGTATTTTGATAAAACTAACTTCTAAAGGACCAGTACTATTTAAGCAGGTAAGAGTTACTAAAAATGGAAGATTATTTAAAATATATAAGTTTAGAACTATGAGAGAGAATAGTGAGGGTAATAAACAGATAACTGTAGGGAATGACAGTAGAATAACTGGAGTTGGACATATTTTAAGAAAGACTAAATTAGATGAGTTACCACAACTATTTAATGTTTTAAAAGGAGAGATGAGCTTAGTAGGACCGAGACCAGAAGTTCCTAAATATGTAGAGCTATATACAGAGGAGCAAAGAGAGATATTGAAAGTTTCAGCAGGAATTACAGACTATGCTTCAATATATTTTTCTAATGAAAGTGAACTTTTAGGAGAAGCAGAAAATCCAGAAGAGTTTTATATAAAAAAAATAATGCCATATAAGATAGAACTTAATAAAAAATATATAAAAGAGATAGGAATAGTAACAGATATAAAATTGATAATTTTAACTATATTAAAAATATTAGGGCTTGTTAAGTTAGAGCCGAAGGAACTATAAGGAGGATTAATATGGAGGAGAGAAGAATACAATTTTCACCACCAGATATTACACAAAAGGAGATAGATGAAGTAGTAGATACTTTAAAATCTGGTTGGATAACTACAGGACCTAAGACAAAATTATTTGAAGAAGAGATAAGTAAATATTGTAATTCAGAAAAAACTGTTTGTTTAAACTCAGCTACTGCTGCAATGGAATTAGTTTTAAGATTATTTGATGTTGGACCAGGAGATGAAGTTATTACATCAGCTTATACGTATACAGCATCAGCAAGTGTAATAGTACATTGCGGAGCTACTCCAGTATTAGTAGATGTAAAACCAGGAGAGTTTAATATTGATCCTAAGAAAATAGAGAAAGCAATAACAGAAAAAACAAAGGTAATAATTCCAGTAGATATTGGGGGTATGCCAGCAGATTATGATGAGATTTTTGAAATAGTAGAAAGAAATAAAGGTAAGTTCAATCCTAAAAAAGGAAGTTATCAAGAAAAATTAGGAAGAATATTAGTATTAGCAGATGCTGCACACTCTTTTGGCGGAATATATAAGGGAAAAAAAGTAGGAAGTGTAGCAGACTTTACTTCATACTCGTTTCATGCTGTAAAAAATCTAACAACAGCAGAAGGTGGAGCTATTACTTGGAAAAAGAATGAAGTTTTTGATAATGAACAAATATATAAAGAGTTTATGTTATTAGCTCTTCATGGACAGAATAAAGATGCACTATCAAAGATGAAAGCTGGAGCATGGAAATATGATATAGCTATGCCAGGATATAAATGTAATATGACAGATATAAATGCAGCTATTGGGCTTGCTCAATTAAGAAGATATGATAGTGAAATCCTAACTAAAAAAGATTTAATCAATACTTGGTACAAAAAATATTTAGGAGATATTAAAGGAGTAATACTTCCAGAATTTAAAACAGAGGATAAAGTAAGCTCAAGACATATCTATGCTCTTAGATTAGAAGGAGCAACAGAAGAGAAAAGAAATGAGGTAATACAGAAATTAGCAGAAAAAGGAATAGCTACAAATGTACATTTCCAACCTTTGCCATTATTAACAGCTTATAAAAACTTGGGATTTAAAATAGAAGATTATCTAGAAGCATATGCTATGTATAGTACAGAGATATCATTACCATTTCATGACTTTGTAAGTGAAGAGGATGTAATATATATAGCTAAGTGCTTGAAAGAGGTATTGTAGTGATAATTTATAGAAAAGTAAAAAAGGAAGATTTAAATCAAATAGCTAAAATTCATAAAGAAGCATTTCCAGATTATTTTTTAACAATTTTTGGTGAGGAGCTTTTATATGAGTTTTACAATCAATATTTTTTAAATAATAATATTTTTGTAGTGGCAGAAGAAAATAATAAAATAATAGGTTTTATTCTAGGAAATAATTCAGATATACCTAGGAAGAAATTTTTTAATGAGAATTTTTATAGAATTTCTTTAAAGATGATATTTGAATTATTAAAACTAAATAAAAATTTATGGAATGGAATTTTTCAAAGAGTATTTTTTATAAAAGAAGCAATTATTTCAAAATTTAGAAAAAATATAAAAAGTGAAGAAAGAATTATTCAAAATAAAAAAAGTTATAGGCTACTGTCAATAGCAGTAAATCCTAAAATAAAAGGAAAAAATATTGCTGTTGAAATGGAAAAATATTTTTGTGAAGAATTATTAAAAGTAGGTATAGAAGAAGTAGGTTTATCAGTAAAAAAAGAAAATATTCGAGCTATAAAATTTTATGAGAAGTGTGAATATTTAATAGAAAAAAATGAAAAAGAATTAATTTATTATATTAAAAATTTAAAATAAGGAAGAATTATGGAAGAAAATAAGATAAGTATAATTACTCCTTTATATAATGGAGAGAAATATATAGAAAAAACAATTTTATCAGTTATTAAACAAACATATAATAATTGGGAAATGTTGATAGTGGATGATTGTTCAAGTGATAACAGTCCAAATATAGTAAAGAAATATGTTGAACAAGATAAAAGGATAAAGTATATAAGGTTGGAAAAAAATAGTGGGGCTGCAATTGCTAGAAATAAGGCAATAGAAATAGCTGAAGGAGAATATATAGCTTTTCTTGATAGTGATGATTTGTGGAAAAAAGAAAAATTGGAAAAACAAATTAATTTTATGAAAGAAAATAACTATGCAATTAGCTTTACAGAGTATGAAGAAATAGATGAGGATGGAAGAAAATTAAATATATTAATAAGAGTTCCTAAAAAACCAGTAACATATAGAAGTTATTTATTAACTAATCCTATAGGTTGCTTAACAGGAATGTATAGTGTAAAAAAATTAGGAAAAGTATATATGCCTAATTTAAGAAAAAGACAAGATACTGGTTTTTGGCTAAAAATTTTGAAACTAGATAAAGCATATTCTTTAAAAGAAAATTTAGCATTATATAGGATAAATAGTAGTTCTTTATCCTTTAAAAAAACTGATTTATTTAAATATCATTGGTATTTATATAGAAAAATTGAAAAATTAACAATAGTTGAAAGTCTATTTTATATACTTACTACAATAATAACAAAAATATTTAAATTAAAAGAGAAAAAAATAGGAGAAAACTAATTATGAAAATAGGAGTAATAGGAACAGGATATGTAGGTTTAGTTCAAGGTGTCATTATGGCAGAGTTTGGACTAGATGTAATATGTATGGATGTATCAGAAGAGAAAATAGAAAGCTTAAGAAATGGAATAGTACCAATATATGAACCTGGATTAAAAGAGTTATTAGATAAGAATATGAAAGCTGGAAGAATAGAATTTACTACAGATATGAAATATACAACAGAAAATTCAGAAGTAATATTCATAGCAGTAGGAACACCACCAGCATTAGATGGTTCAGCAGATTTACACTTTGTATTAGAGGTAGCAAAGAGTATAGGACAATATATGAATGGATACAAAGTAGTAGTAGATAAATCTACAGTACCAGTAGGAACAGGAAAATTAGTAAGAGAAACTATTCAAAAAGAATTAGATAATAGAAACTTAAATTATGAGTTTGATATAGTATCAAATCCAGAATTTTTAAGAGAAGGAAAAGCAGTAGGAGATTGTTTAAAACCAGATAGAGTAGTAATAGGAACAGAGAGTGATAGAGCAAAGGAGATAATGAAAAAAGTATATGATGTACTTTTTATCAATGAAACTCCATTTGTATTTACTAATATAGAAACAGCAGAGATGATAAAATATGCTTCAAATGCTTTCTTAGCAGTAAAGATATCATTTATTAATGAGATATCATTATTAGCAGAAAAAGTAGGAGCTAATACACAAGAAATAGCAAAGGCAATGGGAAAAGATGGAAGAATATCTCCTAAGTTTTTACATTGTGGACCAGGATATGGAGGTTCATGTTTCCCTAAAGATACAAAGGCAATAGTAGATATAGCTAAGAAACATGGAGAAGATATGTATGTAATAAAGGCAGCTATAGTTGCTAATGAAAAACAAAAGAGAAAAATGGTAGAAAAAATAATATCTAAGATGGATGGAGTAGAGGGAAAACATATAGCAATATTAGGATTATCATTTAAACCAGATACAGATGATATGAGAGATGCACCAAGTATAGATATTATAAGAGGACTTGTAAAAGCTGGAGCAAAGATACAAGCATATTGTCCAGAGGGAATGAGAGAGGCAAGATGGAGATTAGAGGATTGTGAAAACTCTATAACATATTGTGCAGATGAGTATTCAGCAGTAAATGAAGTAGATGCAGTAGTATTAATGACAGAGTGGCATCAATTTAGAGGAATGAATCTTGAAAAAGTAAGAGAAAGAGTAAGAAATAATTATTATTTTGATCTAAGAAATGTATATGCAAAGGATATAAAAGTAAGGGAACTATTTAAATATTATCCAGTAGGACAGGAGTAAAGATGAAAATAGAAGTATTATTATCTTGTATGAATCAAAAGGACTTTTCAATCACAGAAAAGATGAATTTAACGACAGATATTTTAATTGTTAATCAATGTAATAGAGATAAATATGAGGAAAGAATAGTAAATGGTAAAAAACAAAGAATGATATCAACAGTACAAAGAGGACTTTCAAAAAGTAGAAATGAATTACTATTAAATATGAATAATGATATAGGATTAATTTGTGATGACGATGTTATTTATGAAAGAGATTATGAAAAAAAAGTTCTTAAAGCTTTTTCTGAGTTTAAAGATGCTGATATTATTATTTTTAATATAACTTCAATTGGAAGAAAAGTGCGCGAAATAAAAAAAAGGGGAAAAGTTTCTAAATATAGGAATTATAGTTCTGTACGAATAGCTTTTAAAAAAGAAAGTTTGTATAAAAAAAATATATGGTTTAATATAAATTTTGGAACTGGATCAATTTATTCTATGGGAGAGGAAGCATTATTGTTAGCTGAAGCCAAAAGGAAGGGGTTAAAAATTTATCAAACTACAGAAAATATTTTAACAGTTGATTCCACAGAATCAAGTTGGTTTAAAGGATACAATGAAAAACTTTTTTATGATAAAGGAGCTTGGCTTAAAGAAGCTTATCCCTATGCTTGTTTTATATTTAAGTGGTATTTTATTTTAAAATTTGGAGAAAAAAAAATAAAAAAAATGTATGAGATAAATAGATGGATAAAAAGAGGAATATTGGGTTATACTAGAGGATTGGGTTATAATGAGGTAGAAAATTAAAATGGTATATTTATTAAATATAATAGTAAGTGTAGGATATTCTTATATTGTCAGAAAAAATAAAAAAATGAGATTCAATGTATATATTCCAATTATTTTATTATGGATTTTAATTTTAGGTGGACAAGATGGAGTAGGAACAGATTATTATTCTTATAAAAAGATATATGAGGAACATCATGTATTAGAAAGATTTTATAATGTAAAAGAATATTTATTTTATTATTTTATTATTTTTTTTTAATGATACGGCGACCACCGAGAT
>OGJJ01002270.1_pt1 | contig 12757 bp, 9 predicted proteins | sample 1572081 | NCBI WGS metagenome assembly OGJJ01 (sample SAMEA2582122, study PRJEB24529) | metagenome | biome: Human gut stool | place: China | collected 2011
GGTTGGATTTTGCAAAACTTTTGCGAAATTCGACCGCTTTACCTATACAAAAAAGAGAAAAATATGAGTAGAGAATTTAAACGCAGCGATCGTGTTGCGCAAGAATTAAAAAAAGAGGTGGCTATCATCTTACAACGTGAGGTAAAAGACCCGCGTATTGGGATGGTCACTGTTTCAGATGTTGAGGTTTCACGTGATTTGGCCTATGCTAAAATTTTCGTAACTTTTTTATTTGATAGCGACCAAGCTGCTATTGAACAAGGCATGGCGGGGCTTGAAAAAGCAAGTCCGTATATTCGCAGCCTTGTGGGTAAAGCTATGCGTTTACGTATTGTGCCGGAATTACGCTTTATTTACGATGAATCATTAGTTGAAGGGATGAGAATGTCTAATCTGGTTTCAAACGTCATTCGCCAAGATGAAGCTAAGCATAAAGAGGACTAATTGTGTCCAGACCTCGTAAAAAAGGACGTGATGTGCATGGCGTCTTTCTGTTAGATAAACCGCAAGGTGTTTCTAGCAATGACATCATGCAAAAAGTTAAACGCCTATTTAAAGCGAATAAAGCAGGGCATACTGGCGCGCTTGACCCACTTGCCACAGGCATGTTACCTATTTGTTTAGGGGAGGCGACCAAGTTTTCTCAATTCTTATTAGATTCAGATAAGCGCTATGTGGTAACAGCTAAACTAGGTGAACGCACAGATACTTCTGATGCAGAAGGTCAGGTGGTACAAAGTCGAGAGGTTAATGTGGCTGAAGCGGATATTTTAGCTGCATTGCTGGCATTTCGAGGCGAAATCCTACAAGTGCCAACGATGTTCTCGGCTTTAAAGCATAATGGTAAGCCTTTGTATGAATATGCCCGAGCTGGCGTTACCGTTGAGCGTGAGGCACGTCCGATTACTATTTTTGAACTCAAATTTATCGACTACCAAGCACCATTTTTAACATTGGAAGTGCATTGCTCAAAAGGCACTTATATTCGCACGTTAGTTGATGATTTAGGCGAAGCTTTAGGCTGCGGTGCGCATGTCACCATGTTACGTCGGATAGCGGTTGCGGATTATCCGATTGAGGAAATGATGCCAATTGAAGACTTAGCGCTCTTAGCCGATAGTTTTCCAAGTAGTGAATTAGACCGCTTATTGTTGCCGATAGATACTGCTGTGGCATCATTACCGCAATTAAATTTAACTGCTGGGCAAACTAAAGCGGTTGGATTCGGTCAAAGAGTCAAATTTGAGAATCCACAAGCATTAAGTGGCTTAGTTCGATTATTTTCAGAAAATGGGCAATTCTTAGGTATTGCAGAAATCACGGTAGGGAATATAATTCGCCCTAACAGAATGGTTAATCTTTAAACAAAGTGGTGTTTTGCAAAAAATTAGTCAAAACAGACCGCTTGCTCATAAATCAATAGCATGAAAAAACACCTTTTAGCAATTTCTTTTAGTGTCGCGCTTGTTTTAGGCGGTTGTTCGTCTCAAACGGCTAATAAAGGCGGATATTCCAGTCTTGCGATAGATGCGCCTTATAGCAAACCGCGTACACAGAATAACTTTAATGATTATGTGAACTTTTTAAAGCAAAAGGCAGCGGGTGCGGGCGTGTCTGCAAAAACTTTGAAGTCACAGCAATTTATTCAATACAACGCGCGTTCAATTGAATTGGATCAACAGCAAGCTGCACGTCGTCGTGATCCTAATTTACCGCCACCGCCGCCAAATCCAAATGGGGTGACGAATTATTTAAACAAAGTATTAAACCAAAGAAAGGTCTCTCAAGCAGTTGACCGTTGGTATGAATACGCAGCACCTTTAGAAAAAGCCAGTGCAAAATTTGGGGTACAGAAAGAGTACATCATGGCGCTGTGGGGAATGGAAAGTAGTTTTGGTAACAATCAAGGCGATTTTGATGTGTTATCAGTGCTAGCAACCCTAGCTTTCGATGGTCGCCGTGAAAAATTATTTACGCAAGAATTCGTCAATGCCATGAAAATGCTAGATGAAGGCACCTTGAATCGCTATCAAATGGTGGGTTCTTGGGCTGGTGCGATGGGACAAACTCAGTTTATGCCAACAGCGTATTTAAGCTATGCGGCAGATGGTGATGGCGATGGTAAAAAAGATATTTGGAACAATGAAGCGGATGCATTTGCATCTATTGCCTCTTATCTTTCTACCGTAGGTTGGGATAATTCCTTGCCATGGGGCGTTGAAGTGAAGCTTTCTTCGCCGATTGATATTTCATTTTCTGGTATTGAAGATAATAAAGCAAAAAGCCTTGGCGAGTGGCAATCTTGGGGCGTTTATTTAGCGTATCCAAATGGTCGTGAGTCAGCAAAATTGGCGAAAATGAATGTCAAAAAATTATGGCTAGTTCGCCCAGATAAAGAAGCTGGAAGAGCTTTCTTGGTCACAAGTAACTTCCGCACGTTAATGGATTGGAATAAATCAAATAACTTCGGTATTAGTATTGGTAAATTCGCTGACCGTATTTTAGAAGGTGTAGGGCAATAATCCTAAAAGCTAAACTCTCATGAGTTTAGCTTTTTTTATGTCTGAATTTGACTTTAAATGCAAAATAATTGCATAATTATGCAATAAATGTATAAAAGAGATTCTATTTTTTAATAGTGAGTGAATTATGCGTAACACAGAATTAGTTCAATGGTTTCGGCAGTCAACCCCTTATGTCAACATGCACCGAGGTAAAACTTTTGTGATCATGTTAGACGGTAATGCGGTAGCGCATCCTAATTTTTTCAATATCACTAATGACATTAGTTTGCTGCATAGTTTAGGTATCAAGATTGTCATTGTATTTGGTGCGCGTTGTCAAATTGAACAGCTATTGCAAACACATCATATCGAAAGCCGTTATCACCAACATATTCGTGTTACCGATCCTCAAACGTTATCACTGATTAAACAAGCCGTAGGGGGATTGCATTATGACATTATTTCTCGCCTTTCACTTCGTCAGCCAAATTCTCCAGTGTTAAATGTGGTTAGTGGAAATGTAATTTTAGCGCAACCTATTGGGGTGATTGATGGCATAGATTACGGTTTGAGTGGGAAAATTCGCCGCGTAAATGTGGAAGCGATTGAACATCAATTAGCGCAAAATGCAGTGGTTGTGATAAGCCCTATTGCCCCCTCTGTGACTGGAGAAATGTTCAATTTACCTTTTGAAGAAATTGCCACTCAAATTGCCATTAAGCTAAAAGCAGACAAGCTAATTGGTTTTTGTGATACGCAGGGATTACTGAATGCACAGGGGGAAACCATCACCGATATTCACCCACGAGAAGCAAAACGTTACTTAAGTGAGTTGATTGCTAACGGCGGTTATCATCATTCCGCTGCGCGCTTTTTACAAGCTGCAGTAGATGTATTAAATGCAGACATTAAACGCGCGCATTTAATTAGTTACATTGAAGATGGTTCATTGTTGCAAGAATTATTTTCACGTGATGGTATTGGAACACAATTTTCACTTGAAAGCTCTGAGCATATTCGCATTGCGACTTCGCATGATATTCCAGGCATTTTAGAGCTGATTCGTCCGCTTGAAGATCAAGGTATTTTAGTGAAACGTTCGCGTGAACAATTGGAAATGGAGGTGGGGCGTTATACCATTATTGAGCGTGATGGGATTGTCATTGCTTGTGCTGAGCTTAATGTTTTTTCAGCAGAAAAAATGGCAGAAATGGCGTGCGTAGCTGTGCATCCAGATTATCGTGATTCATCCCGTGGCGATGTGCTTTTAGAGGCAATTAAGCGCCGAGCACAAAAATTAGGGATTGAAAAACTCTTTGTATTGACGACTCGAACAACCCAATGGTTTCAAGAGCGAGGGTTTGAGCTAGCCTCTCCAGATGATTTGCCTACTTATAAGCGGGATAATTACAACTATCAGCGTATGTCTAAAGTACTGATTTTAAACCTATAAACTTATCGCGTTACAAGCGGTCATATTTTCTGATTTTTTGCAAATAGAAGGAAAAACTATGTTTTCTAAAACGTTACTTGCCTCTCTTGTGGGCACAACCGCCATCATGGCACAGGCTGCTCCAATGGATAAAAGTGATGCATTAGCCAATACCCCTTATTTCAATCAAACTGACAGCAGTTTTGATCTAACTTTTTCTCCGAAGCATTACCGTACTTTAGAAACGAAAGTGAACGGCGAAACAGTTAAATTCCGAGCTTTTGAGAAAATTGTTTATGTACAACATCCCGTTGAAGCAGATTATCAAACGCTGAATATTTATGTGCCAGAAGCTTATTTTGAAAATGGTAGTATCAATGGTTTTAATGCCAATACCGCGCCGATTTTCTTACCTAATTCAGTAGGTGGTTATATGCCAGCAAAAGCCGCCACTTATGATAAAAAAGGCTTTGGCAGTAGTGATAAACCTAATGCAATTGTTACTGCGCTTTCAAAAGGGTATGTCGTAGCCAGTGTTGGAGCACGTGGTAGAACACTTGAGAAAGATGGCAAATACACAGGGAAAGCACCGGCTGTGATTATTGATTTGAAATCGGCAGTCCGTTATTTACATGCAAACGATGCGGTTATGCCAGGCAATGCCAATAAAATTATCTCTAATGGAACGAGTGCAGGTGGTGCATTATCTGCTTTATTAGGCGCAAGTGGTAATCATGCAGACTATGAAGCTTATTTTACGAGTTTAGGTGCGGCGAAAGCATCAGATAGCATTTTTGCGGTTTCAGCTTATTGTCCGATTACCAACTTAGAACACGCAGATATGGCGTATGAATGGGAATTCAATGGCGTTAATGATTATCGTCGAATGGATATGAGTCGTTTAAATGCAAATAGCTATAACGACCGTAGCCAAGCACCAGCCATGATCGAAGGGACATTAAATGCAGAGGAAATTGCCATTTCTGATGAGTTGAAAGCTGCATTCCCCGCTTATTTAAATAGTTTAAATTTAAAAGATGCAAAAGGTCAGGCGTTAACCTTAGATAAAGAGGGAAATGGTTCTTTCAAAGAGTATGTGAAGCAGGTAATGGTTCGAGCTGCTGATAAATATCATAAGCAAGGTAATGATTTATCAGGCATTAAATGGCTAACTTTAGGTAAAGATGGCGTAAGTGATATGGATTGGAATGGTTATCTTCATGCGGAAAAACGAATGAAGTCACCACCAGCGTTTGATGCGTTAAATTTAAGTAGTGGCGAAAATAATTTATTTGGGACAGAAACAATTAATAATCGCCATTTCACGGCATTTTCTTTAGCTAAAAGCCAAGAGAAAGGCGATAAAGCCAAGTTAATGGCTGAGCCTGAATTGATTAAGTTGATGAATGCAATGAATTATATAGAAACTAGCCCAACACAACATTGGCGGGTTCGCGCAGGCACGCGTGATAGAGATACCTCTCATGCTATTAGTGCAATCTTAGCCATTAAGTTAAGTATGGCAGGAAAGAATGTAGATTATGAAACGCCATGGAATGTTCCACATTCAGGGGATTACGATTTAGAAGAGTTATTTAATTGGACAGATAGTATCAGTCGATAATGGCATAACATGGATAGTAAACAAGCGGGCAAATTTGGCCGCTTGTTTGCAAAAACTAGCACACTAAATACGCTTTTTGTTCTTCTAGTAATTGAGCAAGAAATGCCATAAACACTTTTACCTTAGGCGATAAAAAACGGCGATGCGGATAAAGTAAGCTAATATCAAATTGAGCTTGATGCGCGTTTGTTAAAATAGGCACTAGCGCACCAGATTGTAATTCATCTTTTAATAAGAATTTGGGCGAGTTGATAATGCCTTGTCCCGCTTTTGCCATGGCTACTAATGCAGAACCATTATTGCTTTGAACGCGCGCTTGGGGTTGGAAAATGATTTGTTCATCGCCAATATTAAATTTCCAAGCACGATGCATATGGTAAACCAAACATTGATGATTAGCCAATTCGCTTGGATGGGTTGGAGTGCCAAATTTAGCTAAATAAGCAGGAGAGGCGACAATAATGTTATCGGATGCGCCAATTTTTTTGACAAATAGTGAGCTATCTTCTAGTCGTCCAATTCTTAAAACTAAATCATATCCTTCAGCCACTACATCTACACGACGATCGCTAAATTCTAAATTTAATGTTACGTTGGGATAGTGTTCTAAAAATTGATTCAAATGCGGTGCAATAAAACGTGTACCAAAATCCATTGGAAGAGAAATAGATATTGGTCCTTGTAGTGAACTGGCAATATTGCTGATGCTGTCTTCTGCGTCTTTTAAATCATTGATAATTGGCACACAGCGCTGATAGTAGAGCATTCCCGCTTCAGTTGGGGTGATTTTGCGGGTTGTGCGATGCAATAGGCGAACGTTTAAAAACGCTTCTAGTTGGGAAACCAATTTACTGGCCATCGCGAGCGACATATTCATTTGTTTTGCCGCTTGGGTAAAACTTTGGGTTTCGATCACCTTACAAAAAAGGTTAATTGCGTTTAGTTTGTCCATTCTCTTCTTTTTCTGCTTTATTCTGTTGTAATTTCTGTTTAGCCTTGTTATCGTAAAAATAGCGCGTGAAAAAATCAACCCAAAAGGAATAATTTTGCGCAAATATTTATTTTTATTCATATTGAGTTAATTTCAGGTTAGGTAGATTGCTATGGGAAAATCATTAGTGATTGTGGAATCGCCTGCAAAAGCGAAAACCATCAATAAATATTTAGGTAGCGATTATGTTGTGAAATCTAGCGTTGGCCATATTCGTGATTTACCTAAAAGCGGTTCTGAGGAAAAGAAAGAACGTGCTAAGCCGATCTCAACAAAAGGCATGAGTGCTGAAGAAAAAGCCAGAGTAAAGGCAGAAAAAGATCGTAGTGCATTGGTTAAACGTATGGGCATTGACCCTTATCATGATTGGAAAGCGAACTATCAGATTATGCCAGATAAGGCAAAAGTCGTCGCAGAACTCAAATCATTAGCAAAAAAAGCAGACCATATCTATTTAGCAACCGACTTGGATAGAGAAGGGGAAGCGATTGCTTGGCATTTACGCGAAGTTATTGGGGGTGATGAACAACGTTTTAGCCGTGTGGTATTTAATGAAATCACCAAAAATGCGATTCAAAAAGCGTTTGAGCATCCAGATAATCTCAATATGGATCGCGTCAACGCACAGCAAACTCGCCGTTTTCTAGATCGCGTAGTGGGCTTTATGGTTTCACCATTATTGTGGAAAAAAATTGCTCGTGGTTTATCAGCTGGGCGTGTGCAATCTGTTGCAGTGAAATTATTAGTTGAGCGTGAACGTGAAATTAAAGCATTCCAACCACAAGAATATTGGGAAATTGTTGCTAATACTTTTGCACAAGGTAAACCCTTACCGTTAGAGTTAGTTAGCTTTAAAAGCAAAAAATGGCAAGCGAAAAACGAAACGCAAGCCATGCAAGCGGTCGAAAATTTACAGCAATCTGCATTTGTTGTATCAGAAGTTGAGAAAAAACCAACCGCATCAAAAGCGAGTCCGCCGTTTATTACTTCTACGTTACAACAAACCGCTAGCACTCGTTTAGGTTTTGGTGTGAAAAAAACAATGATGTTGGCACAACGGTTGTATGAGGCCGGTTACATTACTTATATGCGTACCGACTCAACTAATTTAAGCCAAGATGCTTTAAATATGGCGCGTAGTTATATTGAAAGTCAGTTTGGCACCGAATACTTGCCAGCGAAACCAAATTTCTATTCCAGCAAAGAAAACGCACAAGAAGCGCATGAAGCCATTCGACCTTCTGATGTTCGTAACACCATGCATGATTTAAAAGGAATGGATAAAGATGCTGAACGCCTTTATGATTTAATTTGGCGTCGTTTCTTGGCTTGTCAAATGCCACCTGCACAATACGATTCAACCAGTTTGAGTGTTCAAGCTGGTGATTATGAATTGAAAGCGAAAGGCCGTGTTTTACGCTTCGATGGTTGGACGAAAGTATTGCCAATTCAAGGCAAAACAGCAGAAGATCAAGAATTGCCAGCAGTGGAGTTAGGACAAACTTTAACTTTAGATACAGTGTTACCAAGCCAGCACTTTACTAAACCACCTGCGCGTTTTAGCGAAGCCGCTTTAGTTAAAGAGCTAGAAAAACGTGGTATTGGGCGTCCTTCAACATATGCAGCAATTATTTCGACCATTCAAGAACGTGGTTATGTTCGTGTAGAAAACCGCCGATTCTATGCCGAAAAAATGGGTGAGATTGTTACCGACCGTTTAGATGAATCTTTTAGCGATTTAATGAACTATGATTTTACCGCGAACATGGAAAAAACGCTGGATAAAATCGCTGAAGGTCAAGAAAACTGGAAAGCGGCATTAAACCGTTTCTTTAAAGATTTTTCTGAACAGTTAACCCAAGCAGAGCTTGATGAGCTTGAAGGCGGTATGCGTCCAAATAGTTTAGTGCCGATTGATGTGGCTTGTACTCATTGTGGTCGTCAAATGGCTATTCGTACTGCTTCTACAGGTGTATTTTTAGGTTGTACCGGTTATGCTTTACCTCCGAAAGAACGTTGTAAAGAAACCATGAATCTGATTCCTGAGGCAGAATTATTAAACGTATTGGATGATGAGACTGAAACCAAAGCGCTCATGGCTAGAAAACGTTGCCCAAAATGTGATTCAGCAATGGATAGCTATATGATTGATGCGCACCGTAAATTGCATATTTGCGGGAATAACCCAAATTGTGATGGCTATTTGTTAGAGCAAGGCTCATTCAAGATCAAAGGCTATGATGGCCCGGTTGTTGAATGTGATAAATGCGGTGAAGACATGCATTTGAAATTAGGCCGATTCGGCAAATATATGGCATGCACCCATTGCGGCAATACCCGTAAAATCTTGAAAAACGGAGAGGTTGCGCCACCACGTGAAGAGCCAATTGCGTTTCCAGAACTAAAATGCGAAAAAGCGGATGCATATTTCGTATTGAGAGATAGTGCAGTGGGGGTATTTATGTCCGCGCATAATTTCCCGAAAGTACGTGAGAGTCGTCCAGCAAAAGTGGCGGAATTGGCGCAATATCGTGAACGTTTACCAGAGAAATTGCAGTATTTAGCCGATGCGCCTTTAACTGATCCAGAAGGTAATCCAGCTATTATTAGCTTTAGCCGTAAAGAAAAACGTCAATATGTCACCTCAGAAAAAGGTGGTAAGAAAACGAAATGGATAATGGATTATCTAGACGGGCGATGGGTAGAACGTAAGAAATAATATTAGATAAGCAAAAGGCGAACATCATGTTCGCCTTTATTATTGCTTTTGCAAAAAAGTTTTAAAAACTAACCGCTTGTTACTTCTTCAGAAACCTCAACGATAGGAATCTGAGGACGTTTTGCGCCAGATAATTCTTCTAACATTTCCATATCATTGATCATAATATATTTACCTTGTACGGTAATCATGCCACTTTTTTGGAAACGCCCTAGTAAGCGGCTGATAGTTTCAATGGTTAGGCCTAAATAGTTACCGATATCGCCACGAGTCATCGTTAAACGGAACTCTCTGGCAGAAAAACCACGTGCTGCATAGCGTTGAGAAAGGTTATATAAAAATGCGGCCAGTTTTTCCTCAGCGTTCATTTTCGACAATAATAAAATCATCTCTTGATCGCTTTTAATTTCATGACTCATTAAGCGCATGAGTTGATGGCGAATTTTCGGCATTTTACCCGCCAAATCATCAAGAATTTCAAATGGAATTTCACAGATCATGGAGGTTTCAAGCGCTTGAGCAAAGCCAACATGTTGCATATTCATAATGGCATCGAAACCAACTAAATCACCCGGTAAATGGAAAGCGGTAATTTGTTCTTCGCCACTTTCGCTTAAAGTGTAACTTTTGATAGTACCAGAACGAATAGCATAAATGGAACGTAATTCATCGCCAGATTTGAAGATGATTTGAGATTTTTGAACCGGTTTTTTTCGCTCAATGATGTTATCAAGCTGAGTTAATTCGTGCTCGTTAAGCGTGAATGGTAAACAGAGCTGACTGATGCTACAATTTTGGCAATGAATTGTGCAAGAGCGTCCGGTATGTTTGGAATCAGCAACAAGTTTCATAAAAAAACGTCCGTGAAATGTTTTATAAATTTGATTTATCGCAAAGTTTAACACTAAAAAGGTATTGAGAAAAGTAGTCTGAGTATTTTATTAAAGGCTTAAAGTAATTTTCAAAAATGAGAAGTTAATCACATTTTTCCCTAGTGAAGAATGGTAGTATTTATTCATAAATTAAAAATTTAATAAGCAAACGCAAGGAGCTTCTTATGTATAAACATATTTTAGTTGCTGTTGATCTTTCTGAAGAAAGCCTCGTATTACTTAGAAAAGGGGCAAGTATTGCAGAAAAATTCGGCGCAAAACTTTCGCTTATTCACGTTGATGTGAATTTTTCTGATCTTTATACTGGTTTAATTGATATCAATATGTCTTCGGTTCAAGACAGTGTGATTGCAGAAACAAGCAAAGCGTTAAATGATCTTGCAGGACAAATTACTTATCCTGTAACAGAAAAACTGAATGGCACAGGTGATTTCAGCCAAGTGCTAGAAGAAGCAGTAGATAAACATGATGTTGATTTATTAATTACGGGTCATCACCAAGACTTTTGGAGCAAATTTATGTCTTCAACCCGTCAATTAATGAATAGCGTGAAAGTGGATATGTTGGTTGTACCACTTGATGATGAGTAATAAATTACGATAGAAACTCCTAAAGGGCGAAGCTGTAAAGGCTTCGCTCTTAGTTTTTATGATTTTAATTCTTGACGATATGCCATTTTGGCTTGATACTCCACCAAATTTTGTTACCTGGAGGTTGGTCAAATGTGAAACCAAACGAAGCTAGAGTCTGTCGAAAAATTCGTTTTGTGACACATAACCATTTCACTACAAAATAAAGGAGCTTTCCATTCTGTTATTGCGTGGAAGCAATCAAATCATTTCAAATATATGACTATTATGAAAAAACGATCTTCACTCTTTCCGATATTCTTTTTTGTATTGGTAAATCTCATTGTCTTTACGCTTTCCCGTTTAGGGTTAGCATTATGGCAATCAGAACGTGTTTCTGCAGTAGATGCATGGGGACAATTATTCTTACAAGGGCTACGTATTGATATTGTCGCACTTTGTTATTTATTCGGTGTGCCAGCATTATTAACCGTATTTTTGCATAACAACAAATTATGGCTAAAAGTACTACGTGTATGGCTAACATTAAGCAGTGTGTTTATTCTGTTTATGGAGTTGGCTACACCTGCATTTATTGAAACCTACGATTTCCGCCCAAACCGCTTATTTATTGAGTACTTAATTTATCCTCAAGAAGTCTTTTCTATGTTGGTAGAGGGGCATTTAACCGCAGTAGTCGTTAGTTCAGTGATTACCTTAATTGCAACGATGTTCTATTGGAAACTTTCGGCCTATGCAGTCAAAAACTTAGCTGTAATGCGTTGGACATTACGCCCTGTTGCAGCATTGCTAATCATTGCCGTAAGTTTTATTGGGGCACGTTCTAGTTTCCAACACCGTGGGATTAACCCCGCAATGGTCGCTTTTTCTTCTGATGCATTGGTAAATTCATTGGTATTAAATTCAGGCTATTCTGTTATTTATGCGGCACAGCAATTTAAAGATGAAGATAAATCTTCTGAAATGTACGGCAAAATGGATACTGATGAAATGCTACGTATTGTCAAACAGAGTCGTGGACGCCCAGAAAGTGATTATATTTCTGATAAATTCCCGACCTTGACAAAAAACCAAGCGACTTATCAGGGTAAGCCAAAGAATATCGTGATTATTTTGGAAGAAAGTTTAGGTGCTCAATTTATTGGAACATTAGGCGGTAAACCACTTTCTCCGGAGTTTGATAAGTTAGCTAAAGAAGGTTGGTTGTTTGAAAATTTATACGCAACAGGTACGCGTTCTGTGCGAGGGATTGAAGCCGTAACTGCTGGGTTTACACCAACACCAGCCCGTGCTGTGGTGAAATTAAATAATGCACAAAATGGCTTTTTCACTATTGCTGATTTATTAAGCCAGCAAGGTTATAACACCTCATTTATTTATGGAGGCGAAAAGCATTTTGATAATATGGCGACCTTCTTCTATGGTAATGGATTCAAAACTATTATCGATCAGCAAGATTATAAAAATCCAAAATTTACTGCAACATGGGGTGTCAGCGATGAGGATTTATTCGATAAGGCAAATGAAACATTTACAGCGTTACAAAAAGAAGGAAAACCATTCTTCAGCCTTGTATTTAGCTCAAGCAATCATGATCCATTTGAGTTCCCAGATGGCAAAATTGAGCTTTATGAACAACCTAAACAAACGCGAAATAACAGCTCAAAATATGCTGACTATGCGATTGGGCATTTCTTTAAACTAGCTAAAGCCTCAAACTATTGGAAAGATACCATTTTCTTGGTCATTGCAGACCATGACTCGCGTGTTGCGGGGGCATCGTTAATGCCGATTAAACATTTCCATATTCCGGCACTGATTTTAGGTGAAGGCATTCAACCACGCCGAGATGATCGCTTAGTGAGCCAAATTGATATGCCGACAACGTTACTTTCCGTTGCAGGGGTTAGTGGAAACTACCCGATGATCGGATTCGACTTAACCCAAAATGTGAATCCAGATCGGAAGAGCGTCGTGTAGGGAAAGAGTGTAGATCTCGGTGGT
>OGJJ01002274.1_pt1 | contig 12705 bp, 10 predicted proteins | sample 1572081 | NCBI WGS metagenome assembly OGJJ01 (sample SAMEA2582122, study PRJEB24529) | metagenome | biome: Human gut stool | place: China | collected 2011
GGATATTTCAAAAAGCTGGCGGTGGCTGACCGTGCCGCGGTTGTGGTGGATGCGGTGTTTGCGAACCCCGCCGCCTATGACCGCACCCAGCTGCTGCTGGGATCTGTGCTGTTTACGGTGCAGCTCTATGCGGATTTCTCCGGCTATACGGACATTGTTCTCGGCGTCGGTGAGGTGCTGGGTTTGACGCTGCCCGAAAACTTCCGCCAACCCTTCTTTGCGGATTCAGTCAAGGATATCTGGGCGCGGTGGCATATCAGCCTCTCCCGCTGGCTGCGGGATTATGTCTATATCCCACTGGGCGGTAGCCGTTGCACCAAAGCGCAAAAGGACCGCAACCTGCTGCTCACCTTTTTGGTCAGCGGCCTGTGGCACGGTGCAGGGTGGACCTACCTTGTCTGGGGTGGGCTGCACGGCCTGTGTCAGGTGGCGGAAAATCATCTCCCGCCCCGGCGCGGCGGCCGTATCTGGCATGCCTTGCACATGGCAGGGGCCTTTGGTGTTCTGGTGGGGGCGTTCGTCATCTTCCGTGCCAGCAGTCTGGGCAATGCCGCACAGATCTTCCGCGGCATACTCTGCAACGGCGGACATGCTGTGTTCAGCAACTATTGGGAGCTGGGCCTGACCAGCATGCAGGAGCAGCTGACCCTCTACATGGGTATTGCCTGCCTGCTGGCGGTGGATGTGCTGCATGAGCGCGGTATCTCACTGCGGGAAAAAATCGCCGCACTGCCCGTCCCGGCCCGCTGGGCGGTTTATGAGGCAGCTGTTTTTGCATTTCTCTTTATGGGGCGCTTTCTCGGCGGCGGCAGCTTTCTCTATGCAAGATTTTGACGATACTGCAATAAATAAAAAAGGATGCGAACCGCTGCGGTTCGCATCCTTTTTGTTTATTTCAATCGCTGGTCAGCACCGAAGAATTTGAACATCTTGCAGCCGCCCAGCATACGGCTGGCGACCTTTTCGGTGTAACGGGCCATAAAAACGGTCTGATCCGTGATGTTGGTCGTGTAGATCGTGGGGCGGTGGGTCAGCATACGGGTGTTGATCAGCTCATACAGTACACTGATGGTCAGCGGCGTGATGTACTCTGTGCCCAGATCATCAAGGATCAACAGGTCGGCCTCTTGGCAGGCGGCCAGCCATTCATCCTTGGTGGAATAGTCGAAATGCTCCCGGCCCAGCTGGGCTGCCAGTGCAGCGGCGCTGGTGTACAGTACATCGTGGCCACCCTCCAGCACAGCATCGGCAATGGCCAATGCCAAATGTGTTTTGCCAAGCCCTGTGTGCCCCATAAAAAGCAGGTTCGGGCTGTTCTGGCTGAATCGTGCGGCGTAGGTCTGGCAGTAATTCAGCAGCTTGCCCATATACTCGCGCGGGGAGATGCCAAGCTCCGGCTCTACGGTGTCGCTGTAGCGTGCAACCTCAAAGCTGGCAAACTGGCAAAGCCCGAGCGGGCTGGCGGCGTTGATCTCCTCGCGGCGCAGGCGGCGGGCTGCCTCGGCCACGCAGCTGCAGGGGATGCCGCCCCGCATGCCGGTGTCCTCACACAGGGGACAGCGGTAGGCGGGGGTAAAGGCGTTCTCCTCATAGCCGGCCTCCTTTACGGCGGCGGCCAGTGCCTCGTCCGCGCGGGTCAGCGCGGCGCGGGCAGCTTCGATGCTGCCCCCCAGCGCTGCGGCTTTGGCAAGGCCCAGCCCGGCCCGCATGTGGGCGTTGTCAGCCTCGGCCAGTGCCGGGTGGGCGGCGTAGGCGGCGCGGCGGGCCGTCTCGGCCTGCATGACAGCCTGCTGACGGCGGGCGGCTACCTCGCGCTGTGCGGCGCGGAACAGTTCGTCTTTTGTGCGCATGGATCATCCCTCCTCGTCAAACATCGCAGCCCAGTCGCGGTTGAACAGGTCCTTCTGGGCACTGGCGGCGGGCTGCTGGGCGCTGGGGCGCTCAGTCATGACAATGTTGCTGCCCTCCAGCTGGCCCTGCTTGCGGGCGGCGTCAATGGTCGTGATGCCCTGCGCGCGCCATGCACGCAGGATGCCGTCCACATACCGCACCGTGTTTTTGCCATTGGCCCGCAGCAGTGCCTCGTCAATCATCTCGTGGCCGATGCCCATTTCCTCATGCCAGCGGGCAATCGCGCGGCGCTCCCAATTTGTCAGGGCGCGCGGCTCCACACCAAACTGGGCGGCGGCGTCAGCACACCAGTCCTCGCGCTGCTTGGCGCGCTTGAGCCAGCGCTCGGCGTCCTCGCCGTTTTCCACACCGTCCTCACGCCAGCGGGCCAGAAGATGCGCCACGGCGGCAACGGTGCGCCGGCCGATGCGCGTTACCTCGGCGCAGCAGAGCAGAATCACATCGGGCTTCCAGCCGTCAGCCAGATATAGGTCAACAAGCCGCTGCAGCTCGCTCCGGCTCAGCGTCTTGCCGAAGGCGTTCTGCGCCTCCTGACACAGCACCGCTACATAGGGGTCGTTGATCGCGCTGGCCAGGTCTACATGGGCAGGCTCGGCCGGGGCGGGGGCTGTGCCGCGCTCATTCACCAGCAGCCCGGCACCCGCCCAGTACTGCAGCGCGCGCTTGGCGGCCTCAATGCTGGGCAGCGCCAGCGCCCGGGCCATCGTGCGGGGGTCGGTGTCGTGGGTCTGCAAAATGTAGAGTGCGGCCCGGATCGTATCGCCGTCGGTCTGGGTCAGATGGGTCAGGACCAGCTGCGGCACAGCCAGCGTGTCGCCGTTGCTTGCCGCCAATTTGTAGCCCATATCCGCAAACCTCCCCACTATAAATTGTTGGTTTATTATACCACAAAAGTGCCGTTTGGTCAATCTCGAAGAAAAACTGCCCAAAAATCAGCGCCGGATTTTGGGCAATGCGTTCCTTGTATTTTGATACACAAATTTGTACAATAGTACCATAAACAGTTAAAGCATTAAGGGGGAGACCACCATGGCGATGAATCTTGTAAAACTGCCCACCGGCAAATCGAATTTGCAGCTGCGCGTCAGCAAGGGGCATTATGCCACCAGCCACAGCCATATCAACTACTACATTGATGTCACGCTGACAAAGTTTCGCCTGTCGGAGGCACGCGCTGCCGCCGCCGAGCTGGTGCGAGAGTACAAGTCGACGACCATTGTGGACACGATCCTCTGCCTGGACGGCACCGAGGTCATCGGCGCCTGCATGGCCAGTGAGCTGACAAAGGCCGGCTATACGAATATGAACGCCCACCAGACGATCTACGTCGTCACGCCGGAGCACACCACCGGCAGCCAGCTGCTTTTCCGCGAAAACACCGCCCCGATGATCGCCGGTAAGCATGTGCTGGTGCTGGCGGCGTCTGTCACCACCGGCTTCACCGTGCAGGGCGCTGTCGAGGCCATCCGCTACTACGGCGGCGATCCCGTCGGCATCGCGTCGATCTTTGCGTCGGTCAAGGAGTGCGCAGGCTACCCCGTGGCCAGCATCTTTGACACCCACGACCTTCCCGACTACGAAACCTACGACTCCCACAGCTGCCCGTGGTGCAGGCAGGGCAAGAAAATTGATGCGCTTGTCAACAGCTTTGGCTACTCGAGCCTGTAAATTTTCTGACGATTTTGCCCCCTCGAAAGAGGGGGCTTTTTGTCGTTTTGCGGTCTTGACGCTCCGCGCAGGGTCTTTTATAATGGGAAGGCTGATTTTTTTAGGAGGAATTGGTTTGAATACTGAGAATTTGAATGGGATCCTTGCACAATACGTTCAGCACTGCAAAGCCCGCGCGGCAGCCGATGAGGGAACGGTCTGGCGCGCGGTGGACTGCTTTGGCGTGAACTGGGACATCGAGGACAGCGACTTTCCGGCCATGTTTGCCGATGCCATGCAGCAGGCCCAGCCGACGCTGGACAACCCGGCCCTGCAGCCCATCGGCGGCCTGCAGAACCTGATGCTGCGCGACAGCGAGGTCGAACTCGTCCGCGAGTGCTTCCGCTGGCTGTACAATGAGGACGGCGGTGATATTTCCAAGCGCCGGGGCCGCGCCGAGCTGTTCGCTGACCAGATCAACGGGCGGTTCCGCCGCGTGTTCCCGCGCATGACCAAGTATACGATGAACACGGCCAACGCGGTGTTCTTCCTGAACCTGTGGGAGCCGCACGCGAACTACTTCTATCAGGCCAGCGAGGCGAAAGCGTGGGCGGATTACTTTGGGTATGAGGCAGACTTTGGCGGCAGCACGGCGCTGGACCTGCCGCGCTACTACACGATGTGCAACGACCTGCTGCACGCGCTGGAGAACTACCCGGAGATCATCGCCCTGCACAAGGCCTACGCGGAGCAAGAGCTGGGCGGCATCGACGACGCGCTGCACCTGCTTGTGTACGACATCCTGCACACGGCCTACGCCGAACAGTTCTACCCGAAGGGCTACACCCGCGGCTCGACGAGCAGGGAGCGCGCAAAGGCTGTGAAGGAGAAGGCGGACCGCGCCGAGCTCTGCATCCACATCGGCGAGTGTGAGCAGGAGCTGCAGGAGCTGCTGGCGAACCCTGCTGCGCTGCCCGACCTGACCGGCTGTAAAATCAACCATAAAATGTTCGGCGCAGGCACGGTCCGGCCCGCCGAGGGCCAGTTCATGGTCATCGACTTCAACGGCACGCTGAAGAAGTTCAGCTACACAGCCTCGATGAACAGCGGCTATCTCTCCGCCGAGGACCCCAACGTCGAAGCCCGCCTGCAGGCCTACCAGGACTACAACAAGGACAAGGACCGCCTGGAGAAGGAACTGAAGAACCTGAAGGCAGAATTGGTGAAGCTGTAATCGGAAACCGGCCCGGCGGGCGAATGCTGTTCGCCCCGGCTGCGTTCTGCAATAAAAAAATCCCTGCGTCTGAATGTGACACAGGGATTTTTTATTGGAGCGGCTGATGGGAGTCGAACCCACGTCCTCAGCTTGGAAGGCTGATGTACTAGCCGTTGTACGACAGCCGCGTAACAACAGTACCTATTATACCCATCTGCGGGGGTGTTTGTCAAGCCCACCGGGCCGTGTTTTCCTGCCTCTGTTACCCTTTTGCCATTTTATTTTACATTTTGCACCCTTGACAATCCTACGCCAAAGCACCATAATAAATACTGAATCTGTATAAACGAAATTTTGAGAGGAAAGAGGTGCGGCACCATGCGCGTGATTGCCGGAACAGCCCGCGGTAAGAATCTGCAGGCACTGCCGGGCGAGGATATTACCCGCCCGACCATCAACCGTGTGAAGGAGGCTATGTTCTCCAGCGTGCAGTTCCTTGTGCCGGGGGCACGGGTGCTGGATCTGTTTGCGGGCAGTGGGCAGCTGGGTATTGAGGCACTGTCCCGCGGCGCTAAAAGCTGCCTTTTTGTAGACCGCTCTGCCGAGGCACTGGCTGTAGTCAGGGCCAACTGCAAGACAGCAGGGGTCGAGCGCCAGAGTGATATCCGCCAGAGTGAGGCCGAAGGCTTTTTGGCTAACATCCGCGGCCCGTTTGAGCTGGCGCTGCTCGACCCGCCGTTCCACCAGAATACCGTGGCCGCTGTGCTGCCGCTGCTGGCTGCTAAGATGGCCCCCGGCGGTGTGGTCCTCTGCGAAACAGAGCGAGAGGCCAACCTGCCTGAGCAGGCCGGGGCGCTGACTTTGGTAAAGCAATACAACTACGGCAAGATCAAGGTCAGCCGCTATGAGAGAGGGGAAGAGGCATGAACGTAGAAGAATTGCTGGAATTGATGGAGGAAACGCTGGAGGCGGGTACGGCTGTGCCGTTCGCCGCATCTAAGCGGGTGGTCGATGTGGACCGTATGCGCGATATTATTGACGAGGTGCGCAACAACCTCCCTGATGAAGTCCGCGAAAGCAAGAAAATCGTCAATGACCGCGAGCAGATCATGAAAAACGCCCGCATCGAATCGGAAAGTATCATCCAGCAGGCCGAGGAAAAAGCCCGCAACCTGACCAGTGAGCAGGAGATCGTCCGCCGCAGCCAGCAGTATGCGGCGGAGATCGTTACCAAGGCGCAGGCGCAGGCCAAGGAACTGAGCCGCAATGCAACGGTCTACTGTGAGGGCATTTTGAAAAACTCTGAGGAGGTGCTGGCCCGCAGTGTGGCAGACATCAAGAATGTCCGCATGAACCTGCGCAGCGCCGCCCGCCAGAACCGCGGACAGCAAAAATAATCACTGTTGTTATTTGCGACACAATTCCGACGAAAAAATCCGTGTTTTTATAAAATTAACGCCGCACCGTGTAAAACGGTGCGGCGTTTTTGCGTTTGCGGGCAAAAAAAGCGCGGCGGCTGCGCATTTGATGCAAACCGCTGTGTGCAGCCAGCGCCCCTTTGTACAAACTGTGAAAAATCAGTTTGCGGCGCAGTTTTTCCCCGTCTGCCCTTGCTTTTTGCAGGATAAAATGGTACTATTATCTTACCACAGGTGGGTAATTGTGGTGAGAATAACAACAAAAGTGGTTAAGCGTGGGTAGTTTTCCACGTTATCCACAGAGTTATCCACAAAGAGAACGCGGCATCGTAAAAAATCTTGTCGCAAATTTGTGCAGCCTGACGAAGGGAGGGGAAGGACAGATGCTGGTCGGTCAGTATGATTACGCCATCGACGCCAAGGGTCGTCTGAATTTCCCCGCCCGCTTCCGTGATGCGATGGGGGAGACCTTTATCGTCACCCGCTGGCTGGACCACTGTCTGGCCGCCTTCCCGGCCGAGGAATTTGAAAAGGTCGCTGCCAAGATCGAGGAAAAGGGCCTTGTCAAGGGCCGCAAGGTCAGCCGTATGCTCTATGCCTCTGCGGTGGAGGTCAGCCCGGACAAGCAGGGCCGCATCCAGCTGCCCGCCAAGCTGCGGGAGTATGCAGGCCTTGACCATGATGTGACGATCATCGGCAGCCGCAGCTTTGCTGAGATCTGGAACACCGAGGCGTGGAACGCCAATCAGGAAACGAGCGATGAGGATTTCACCGCCGCGATGGAAGATCTTGATTTCTGATATTATAGGACGATAGAACATGGAATTTTCACATATCCCCGTACTGCTGCAGCCCTGTCTGGATGGGCTGAACATTGACCCCGCCGGCATTTATCTGGACGGCACCGCCGGCGGCGCAGGCCACAGCAGAGAGATCGCAAAACGCCTGACCACAGGACGCCTGATCTCGCTCGATCAGGACCCGGATGCGGTGGCAGTCGCCACCGAAAGGCTCAAGGGTCTGCCGGCGCAGGTGGTGCAGGTCAATTTCCGTGAGGCCGCCCGCGTCCTTGCGGAGCTTGGCATCCCGGCGGTCAACGGGGCCCTGCTAGATCTCGGCGTGTCCAGCCATCAGCTGGACGATGCGGCGCGCGGCTTCTCCTATCACGCCGATGCACCGCTTGACATGCGCATGAGCCAGCAGGGCCCCACCGCCGCGGATCTGGTCAACACGCTGGATCGTGAGGAGCTGACCCGCATCCTGCGTGACTACGGTGAGGAACCGTATGCCTGGCAGATCGCGGGCAAAATTGTCGCCGCGCGGGCGGAGCAGCCCATCCTGACCACGCTGCAGCTGGCCGAGATCGTCGCCGCCGCTGTGCCCCCGGCAGAGCGCCGCAAGGCGAAGAACCCGGCGCGCCGCACCTTCCAGGCCGTCCGCATTGCGGTCAACTCCGAGCTGGATGCCCTGAACGAGGGGCTCGACGCCATCTTTGACTGCCTGGCCCCGGGCGGGCGGCTCTGCGTCATCACCTTCCACAGCCTGGAGGATCGGCTCGTCAAGAACAAGTTCCGCCGCTGGGCACAGCGCTGCACCTGCCCGCCGGAGCAGCCCATCTGCACCTGCGGAGGTGTGGCCAAGGCCAAGCTGATTACCCGCAAGCCCATTGAGGCTGACGCCGCGGAGCTGGAGACCAACCGTCGCAGCCGCAGCGCCAAATTGAGAGTGTTGGAGAAAGCATAAGAGGCATTATTCATGACAACTGTTTTGCTGCACGAGGGCTCGGCAGCACCGAAACTGGAACCCCCGCCGCGCCCGCAGGTGCGTGCGGTGCGCGGCGGCAACCACGGTCTGAACCGCGTCCGCCATGTGATGCGGACTGCCGTGATCGTGCTGATCCTTGCCGTGTCTGGCGGGCTGGCAATCAGCAGCCTGATGAGCGGTGCAACGCTGATGGAACTGAACGCGCAGGTCGATGAGGTCAGCGCCCAGCTGGCCGAGGCCCAGAGCGAATACGACTACCTGAACACCCGGATGAACGACATCACGAGCCGCGCCAGTCTGCAGCAGGTGGCCGAGGGTGAGCTGGGACTGGTCAAGGCCGATCCCAGCCAGATCACCTACGTCCAGCTGGAGGACCAGAGCATCATTGAGCGGAACACCGGTGCCGCGGGCCGCCTGTTGGATGAGGTGCGCACGGCAGCGCTGAGCCTGCTGGACAGCCTGAACCCGTAAAACAACCAAAAATATGCAGCTACGAGCCTTTTTGCTGCACGGCCTTGCTGCCGTCGGCAAAAAGGCTTTTGAAATAACAAGGTGTATCCATGACAGAGCAACGACCCAACCATTCCCCCCGGCATCGTCCCCGGGCAAGCAAGGGCATAAAATACTGGACGCTGTTTTGCATGATAGCATTTATCCTCGCCTGCTACGGCGTGCTGGTCTACCAGCTGTATGTGTGGCAGGTGCGTGATGCCGAGAGCTACCGCGCAGAGGCTGTGACCCAGCAGCTGAAGGACACAACGCTGCCCGCTGTGCGCGGCTCGATCTACAGCGCCAACGGCAAGCTGCTGGCCAAGAGCAGCACGGTATGGAACATCGTGGCCGACCCGTCCTCCGTTTTAAAGAGCGGGGCGACGGAGGACCAGATCCGCACAGCGGCAGAGCACATTGCCGAGCTGCTGGACGACGGCACAACGGCGGATACGGTGTACAAGGCGCTGACGGCGTCCAACAAGGATACCGGTGAGCCGTACCAGTACCGTGTGGTGAAAAAGAGCGTCGAAAAGCCCGTAGCGGATGCCATCCTGGCCTATGCAGACAGCTACCGCCTCAAGGACGGCGCTGCGGTGGACACGAGCCTGCAGACCGAGGAAAAGGAGGACAAGAAGGACGGCGAGGCCAAAACCGGCAAGGCAGCCCGTATCCTCTACCTGACCAGCGAACAGGCAGCCTCCCGCACTTACCCTTATGGGGAGTTCCTGGCCTCGGTGCTGGGCTTCTGCAACGAGGACGGCTCGGGTGCCTACGGACTGGAAAAATATTACGACGAGACGCTGGCCGGTACGCCGGGCCGCAGCGTGGCCGAAACGGACGCCTACGGCGACCCGCTGGCCAGCGGTCAGGCTGACGTGCATGAAGCCATCGACGGCAGCAACCTGAACCTGACCATCGACGAGAACGTACAGTCCATCGTCGAGGAGTACCTGACCGAGGCGATGAGCACCTTTACGGTCCATGGCCGCGGAAGCGCCATTGTCATGAACGTCAAGACAGGCGCGATTCTGGCGATGGCGTCCCTTGAGCAGTTTGACCCCAACGACCCCAAGACGATCACCGACCCCAAGATGAACGAGATCCTGGCCAAAACAGAGATCGACGCGGAGGACATTGACTGGCTGGAAAGCCGTCTGGGCGAGAAGGCCGTCAAGGACATCATTGCAGACGGAATCATCAGCCATGAAAAGACGACGAACGAGAAGGGCGAGGAGGTCTCCAGCGAGGCTACCCAGCTGCAGGGTATGATGCGCGAGGCACAGTGGAAGAATAAGAACATTACCGAGCTGTATATGCCCGGCTCGGTGTTCAAGCTCATCACGGCCTCGGCAGGGCTGGACTCCGGTGTTATGAGTGCGGAGCAGACCTTCTACTGCAACGGCAGCCTGACCGTCAACGAGGGCAGCGAGCTGTGGGAGCACACCTACCGCTGTGCCAACGGCGAGGTCCACCACCTGCAGGATATGGCAGGTGCGCTGAACCACAGCTGCAACCTCTGGTTCATTCAGGCGGCAGAGACGCTCAAGCCGCAGATCTTCTACGACTATATCCAGGCGTTCGGCTTCACCCAGCCCACCGGCATCGACCTGCCCAACGAGACCCGCTGGACCAGCGTCTACAACGCCGAGCAGATGGCAGAGGTCGATACAAACCTGTACACGGCGGCCTTCGGCCAGAACGAGTCCATCACCCCGATGCAGATGGCCACCGCCGTAGCGGCCATTGCCAACGGCGGCTACCTTGTTACGCCCTATGTCGTGGATTCCATCTCTGACAAGGACGGCAACATTATCTCCCAGACCGAGACGAACATCCGCCGCCAGGTCATCTCCGAAGATGTCAGTCGGCAGCTGCTGGCCATGATGGAAAACAACGTCCGCGGGGCAGGGGACTACCACTCCTGCGCCAACGCCTACGTGGCGGGCTACCGCATCGGCGGCAAGTCCGGTACGGCAGAGCGCACGGACCGCCATCTGCGCGGCGACGGCGACTATTATAAAATGATGAGCTTTGCCGCTGTGCTGCCCATCGACGATCCCGAGATCGAGGTTTTCGTCCTGCTGGATGACCCGCGCTGGGTCAAGGACTATGCCAGCCAGGTCGTGGCCCCCGTCGTCGGCAACATCATCAGCGAGATCGCGCCCTATCTGGGCATCGAGCAGGACGCTGACTACAACCCAACCGGCACTGTGACCGTGCAGACCTGCCTGGACTACACCTGGACGAACGCGCAGGTCACGCTGAACCGCCTGGGCCTCAAGCATAAGCTGATCGGCCCCAGCAGCGGCAATATCGTCTACCAGTACCCCGTCGGCGGCAGCGTGGTGCCCGCGGGCTCCACCATTTACCTGTACACGGCCACCGACCAGAACTCGATGACCACAACGCCCGACGTCGTCGGCAAGACCGGCACCTTTGCCGAGCAGATGCTCAAGGCCGCCAACCTGAACGTGCAGTTCGCCGGCGACAGCAGCGGCAAGGTCGTGGCGCAGGACGTCGAGGCCGGAACCTCCGCTGCCTACGGCACGATCATAACGCTGACGATGGACAGCGGAGAGGATACCACCCATGACGCCCCGACGGTGACCGAGGAGATCGACCCGGCAAACGAGGAGGGGTAAGCATCCCCGCAGGGGCACCCGGGCTTTTGCGAAACGCTGCATTTCTGTATAGGAGGTCTTTTTCATGCAAACCATTCCTGCCAATCAACTGCTGGCCGGACTGACGCTGGCCGAGCCGGTCGCCATCCGCGCCGTTGTGACCGACAGCCGCAAGGTCGAGCCGGGCTGCGTTTTTGTCTGCTTCCCCGGCGAGCGTGTTGACGGCCATGACTACGCCGCCGGTGCCTACCGGAGCGGCGCAGAATATATCGTTGCCAACCATCCCGTCGAGGGCGTGCCTGCGGAGCGCACGGTCATTGTGCCGGACAGCGGCAAGGCCATGATCCGCATGGCGTCCAACTACCGGATGCTGTTCAACCCCAGAATGATCGGCGTCACGGGCAGTGTCGGCAAGACGACGACGAAGGAGTTCTGCTACGCGGTGCTCTCCGCCTTCGGCAAGACCCTCAAGACCGAGGGCAACCAGAACAATGACATCGGCGTGCCCAACACGCTGTTCCGCCTGACCGACGACACTGAGTACGCCGTTGTCGAGATGGGCATGGACCACGCGGGCGAGATCGAGCGTCTGACCCGCTGTGCCCGGCCCAGCGCGGGCATCATCACGATGATCGGTGTTTCGCATCTGGAAAATCTCGGCACGCGCGAGAATATACTGAAGGCAAAGCTGGAGATCTGCACCGGCCTGCCCGACGGCGCACCGCTGGCCCTGAACGCGGACAACGACCTGCTGCCCACGGCGAGCATCCCCAGCCGCCTGCGGCCGGTCTGGTTCGGCATTGACGCCGCGAATGCCGATGTCCGCGCGGTGGATGTCGTCACCGGCGCAAACGGCACGACCTTCAAAATCATCGATACGCTGTACGGTACGTTCGATGCCGCCATCCCGACAGCGGGCATCCACACGGTCTACGACGCGCTGGCCGCCTACGCCGCCGCGACCCGCCTGGGTCTGGACGCTGCCCGCTGCGCTGCCGCGCTGGCGACCTACCGGACGACGGGCATGCGCCAGCATATCGTGGAAAAGGGCGGCATCACCTTCATTGAGGACTGCTACAACGCCAGCCCCGACAGCATGAAGGCTGCGCTCTCTGTCCTCAAGGCACTGCCCAATGCCCGGAAGATCGCGCTGCTCGGCGATATGCTTGAGCTGGGCGGTGCGAGCGAGGAAGGGCACCGCCATACCGGCGAGTGGGCTGCTGACGCGGGCGTTGATGCACTCATCGCCTACGGCCCGCGCAGCGCCGCCATGGCCGAGGCCGCAAAAGCGCGCGGGGTTGCAGCGGTGCATTGCCAAACGGCGGAAGAAGTGCTACAATATGTACGGCAATTCGTGCGCCCCGGTGACGCTGTGCTGGTCAAGGCCAGCCACAGCATGGGCCTGGAGCAGCTGCTGCAGGAATACTATAAGGAATTGCCGCAGGGGTAAGCACCCCAACACACGTTTGGAGGAATCAACGGCATGGAGCAAATCTCATCCCTGTTGGCGGCGGCAGCCGTCGGCGGCTTTGCCATCACGGCGGTGGCGGGCAAATTCATGATCCCGGCGCTGCACCGGCTGCACTTTGGCCAGACCATCCGCGAGGAGGGCCCTACATGGCACAGCAAGAAAAAC
>OGJJ01002276.1_pt1 | contig 12694 bp, 7 predicted proteins | sample 1572081 | NCBI WGS metagenome assembly OGJJ01 (sample SAMEA2582122, study PRJEB24529) | metagenome | biome: Human gut stool | place: China | collected 2011
AGTAACTGATAACCAGTAAACTTTCCTCATTCTTCTCTCAAACACTTTTTATATGTACTTTCAAAATACGAAAGTGCCACTTCTACCCAGTACTCGTGGGGGTAGTACTCCAGTTTTGCAGCGGTAGTACTCAGCGAAAGTGGCACAAAAGCTGCACACTTTCGTACGCACAGCCTCAACAAACTAAATATCAACCGCTTACCATTGCACACTTTTCACCTCTCAAAACTCGCAAAAAACCGACCAAAGGTTTTCTTTTTCATTTTTCGGGCACTCCTGAGCGGTAAAAATGACAAATATCGTACCTATGCAAACTGTATGCCATAGATTTTTCAAAACAAAGACTTTGCTTGTTCGAACAAAATCTATACATTTGCACTCTCAATACTTTAAATAATCAGCTTATGAAAGATGTACTGAAGAAAATGTTTGTCGCCGTGCTGCTCTGCCTCATGCAGACCACCGTCTGCACAGCCGACACGTTCAAGGGAAAGATTGTTAACGCCGAGACGGGCGAAATTCTCATCGGAGCAACGGTGCGCAGCGAGATAAACCCAGAGCCGGGTTGGTCGATGCAGAACTCGACGGAGACCGACAGCACGGGCTGCTTCACGCTCGACTCCGAATGGGAGGGACGCATCATGATCACGTTCAGCATGATCGGCTACAAGAACTCGCGCAAGGTGGACTATGCGTACGGATCTGAGGTGAAAGACACCACCGACCTGGGCACCATCAGGCTGCAGCCCACGGCGCTCATGCTGCAGGAGGTGGAGGTGAAGGCGAAGGTGCCGCGCATCACCATGCGTGGCGACACCATCGTGTTCAACCCCGAGGCGTTCAAGCTGAAGGAGGGCGCGCGCCTCGACGAGCTTATCAAGAAACTGCCGGGCGTGCAGCGTCGCGACGGCAAGCTATACTGGAACGACAAGCCCATACGCCTGATGATGAACGGCAAGGACATGTTCGGCGGCGACCAAATCTTAGAGCAGCTGCCGGCTGACGTGGCTGACAAACTGAAGGTGTACGACCGCAAGTCGGAGCTGGCACGCCACACGGGCAACGACGATGGCGATGAGGACCATGTGCTCGACATACAGGTGAAGCCGGGCTTCCTCGACAAGTGGTACGGCGACATCGAGGCTCAGTATCAGACCAAGAAGCGCTACAGCGCAGCTATCACCGCAAGCCGACTGAGCGACCAAGACCCGCACATGATATACGCCCAGGCTAACAACGCCAACCGCTACGTAGACAAGACGATTGGCTCTTCCATGAACCGCAACATCGACGGCGACGGCAAGAGCCAGTACGGCTCGTACAACTATCAGCACAACTGGCAGACAAAGGGCACACAGCAATACACAAGCAACCGCTTCAACATAAGCGCAAACATGGGACACAGCGACGGATGGAACAGCGGAAAGGCATCGACCGAGACGTTCTTCCCGAACCAGGAGCACACATTCGGCGTGAAAGACACCTACCGCTACAAGCACAACCTCAAGCCGCAGCTGGAGGCTAAGCTCTTCGCCTACACCGACTCTGCCAACACCATCGACGTGAAGGTGAAAGCCTCATACGAGAAGGCTCGCAAATCGTACGAGGAGAAGTCGGCTTCGTACGGCTACCAGCCCGACCAGTTTGCCTATCACTCGCTGAAGGAGGCACTCGGCGCAAAGCCCGGCGACGCGCTCTACGACCGACTCATCACGCGCAACCGTAACTACGAGTCGACCGACCTGCAGCAACGCGGACTCAACATCTCGTACATATGGAAGCACTTCATCGGTAAGAAAGGCTCGTTTGCGCTGCAGGGCTTCACCAACCTGAGCGGAACGAACGAGGACACGCACACCAACCGCGACGTGGAGTATCTGCGCGAACAGCACAACGAGACGCTATGGCAGTTCTACGACCGCAGCGCGCACGAACTGGAGACGCAGTTAGGCGCTTCGTTCGACTACTGGCTCGGCAAGAAGGTGTACTTCAACATATTCGACAACGTGAGATTAAACCGCTCACGCATCGCACGCAACTTCTTCAGCGACACCGACGAGCAGAACGTGGTTGGCGGCACACCGACAACGGCTGACCCTGCGAACACCACGCGCAGACTGACGCACAAATGGACGAACGAGCTGACCGTGAAGTCGACCATCACGCCGGTGAAGGCACTGATGATAATGCCGAAGTTCAGCTGGAACTACTGTCGCGAAAAGACCGACTACCACTACGGACCGCTGGACACCACAGCCGTGCGCACAAGCAACACGTACGAGCCGTCAATCTTCCTGAAGTGGAAGATGAGCCGCGTGCGCAATATGGACATCGCCTTCGCATACAACACCACCGTACCCGACCTCGTGAGCACGCTCGGCTACCGCAACACCATCGACCCGCTGCATATATACATGGGCAACCCGCTGCTGCGCAACTCGCACAGTCACACCACTACGTACAACTACCACCGCATGTGGCTGCGCAAGCAGATTGTGCTGGGCTTTACCGCTTCGTACAACAAGGACATCAACCCCCAAGCTACGCTCTACAGCTACAACTCGGCTACCGGCGTCTACACGTCGAAACCGATGAACGTGAAGGGCGGCGATATGTGGCAGTTCGGACTCAACTACGACCAGGGCATCGGCTTCTACTTCCGACTGATGAACAAGTTCGCGCTGGAGAAGGCGAAGTCGTACGGTTTCCTCACCATCGTCGACAACAACGCTGCCGACGCGCAGCCCGAACTGAACAAGCAGAAGCGGTTGGGCATAAACAACGACTTCGAGTTCTCGTACGAGACCGAGAAGCTGCAGCTCACGCTCTTCGACCGACTGGAGAGCAACCGCTACCGCTACGACGACGCTTCGTACAACACCACGCCGCTCTTCAACAGCGTGGGCATAAGCGCCAACCTGCATCTCGCTCCGTTCGAGGTGTTCGTGCAGTTGTCTGACGACTACCGTTCGGGCTACGCCACATCGGCTATGAACGGACACAAGCTCAAGTCGATGGCGTCCGTCAGCTGGAGCTTCTGCAAGAACAAGTGTATGCTGCGCCTGTTTGCCGACGACATCTTCAACAAGGACATCTGGTACGAAAGCGAATACTCTGCCTTCCAACGCCAGGAGTACTCCACAAACTATATACACCACTATCTGAACCTGAGCTTCAGATACAGACTCGACGCAAAGGCGAAAAATGGCAAATCGACAACAATAAGCAGTAGAAGATAAACTGTTAGTACTATAGGAGGGTATGGCATCTTGCCATACCCACGCAACCTGTAGGAGAGTACGGCATTCTTGCCATACCCACTCAACCTATAGGAGAATACGGCGTTCCTCCACGCAACCTACTGACAACAAATCATAATGGCAATTCTACTTGCGAAACCTCTTCGACACAGCCGAATAGCCGCAGCGCTGGCAGAGCGGTTCAACAGCGTTGTGGCTTGTGAAGCCGTCGTACAGAGCACGTGCTCGTGGCGAGGCGAGAATGTCGGCAAGGCTCTGACGGAACAGATTGCCAAGCGCGATGTCGCCGTTATGGTCGAGACAGCACGGCACAACAGTGCCGTCGACGAGCACACCAATCTGATTGCGCAAGGCGTAGCAGAACACCTCCTGCTCGTCGTAAGTGGCGTGCTGAAGATCGGGCCACTCGAACATGTTATCGTTCTCGATATACAGATTGTCGGCAAGTCGCCAGCCGTCGTGACGCTCCGCCCACGGGCGCGGCACATGAAGCGCAAGCAGATCAAGGATATCGTCGTTCTGCCGGTTGTGTCCGCCCTCGTTCCATAGGCGCAGCACGACGACACAGCCGCGGCGCGCAGCCTCTAACGAGAACGCCATCACCTCGTCGACGTACCCAGCAAGGTTCTCCTTAGCGTTGCCCTCGTGCGAGTGGAGCGAAATCTGAATCTTATGAGGCAGAGCATTCAGAAGGTCTGCACGTCGCGAGAGCAGAGTGCCATTAGTGGTGATAATGGGTACAAAACCTTTGTGGCGAGCCATCAGCACAAACTGCGGCAGCAGCGGATGAAGGAACGGTTCGCCCATCAGATGAAAATATAGAAACTTCACCTTGCCCTCAAGTCGCGAGGTCAAAGCGTCGAATTCGTCCAACGTCAGCGTATGCTTCGCCCTCTCGGTCTTCGGGCAGAACACACAGCTGAGGTTACACACATTAGTTATTTCGAGATAGCATCTTGTTATCATATCGGTAGTTAGCTACGTTGCATCATCTAAGCATTTCTAAAGTACTGTCACACATTTTCCCTTCGTAATACTTATCAAGAACCTTACGGAACAGCCCTTCGCCAGTAGCTGTCCAAAACAAAGTCATCGACGACCTAAGTTTCATTGCGTCTACTTCTCCAAAGATTTGTCTTGCCGACAAACCATCCAACAGAAGCAGAGCCTCCGTTATCTCCAGCAATCTTTCTCTGAGCACGGGGTGCAGCCAATAAGCACGAGCCTCATCAGCACCAGCAATACCATAATAGTCAGCATTATAACTGTGCCCCAGCCCCTTCAATTGAGGAAAAACGAACCACATCCAATGGCTCCTTTTTCGCCCGTTTCGAATCTCCTCAAGAGCCGTCTTATATTGTGAGTAAGAATCCTGAGCTGCAAGAAATCGCGACAAGTGGTATGTATCCATATCATTCATAATATTAAAAGAGTTGCACCATTATAACGCAGCTCCATATAAAACAATATTATTTCTTCATCAACATTCATATTTTCCATCAAAGTTAGCACAAATTTATAATATACAAACAAGATTAGCCACAAAAGTTGTATGTCTTTTGAATCCTACATCAAACCACAACTCCTTACCAAGACCACCAAGGAGCGTATGGGTTGTATATCTTTTGATTCCTACATCAAACCACAACTATTATTTTGCCTTTCTGCGCGTTATCTTGTTGTATATCTTTTGATTCCTACATCAAACCACAACGACATTGCCCGTGGGTTCTGCTCAAGAAGAGTTGTATATCTTTTGATTCCTACATCAAACCACAACCCTCATTGGTGCGTTCCCATTCTGCCAGTGTTGTATATCTTTTGATTCCTACATCAAACCACAACTTACGTTCTTAATACTCCTTTGTTTCCCGGTTGTATATCTTTTGATTCCTACATCAAACCACAACTTTACTTCCTCGTGCTCTGCTGCTCGTTACGTTGTATATCTTTTGATTCCTACATCAAACCACAACAAGAAGTGGAAGCAGAAGGTACATTGTTATGTTGTATATCTTTTGATTCCTACATCAAACCACAACATGCCACATATGCGTGTGCGTAATACTTCGTTGTATATCTTTTGATTCCTACATCAAACCACAACTGAGCAGTTCCCATTCCTTGTTGATGAAGTGTTGTATATCTTTTGATTCCTACATCAAACCACAACTAAGGATGAATATAATAAAGTCTTTCGTGGGTTGTATATCTTTTGATTCCTACATCAAACCACAACGACTTCTATTTTGGGTAATGCTCAATCTCCGTTGTATATCTTTTGATTCCTACATCAAACCACAACTCACTACTGAAAGCATTTGGGGCACTATCGTTGTATATCTTTTGATTCCTACATCAAACCACAACTTTGGCGGTTGGTACAATAGCGAAAATAAGGTTGTATATCTTTTGATTCCTACATCAAACCACAACTGGCGAAGAAGCATCATGTCTGCTACAGCGTTGTATATCTTTTGATTCCTACATCAAACCACAACAACATAGGTGTATCGAACTTCGATTCGTCGTTGTATATCTTTTGATTCCTACATCAAACCACAACCAGGATGTCGATGTACAACAACGTGAGTACGTTGTATATCTTTTGATTCCTACATCAAACCACCACTCACCTAAGTTTGGTGACTTGTTGCCTGCCGTTGTATATCTTTTGATTCCTACATCAAACCACAACCGTATAGCCGAAACGTACCAAGAAGTCGAGTTGTATATCTTTTGATTCCTACATCAAACCACAACAGAGGGTAGAATATATCAGCAATAGCAGCGTTGTATATCTTTTGATTCCTACATCAAACCACAACTTACAACCTTTTGCAGCTTTTGCGAAATCGGTTGTATATCTTTTGATTCCTACATCAAACCACAACACGTATGACGAATTATGTACAGAAAGATAGTTGTATATCTTTTGATTCCTACATCAAACCACAACTATTAAGCCTGCTGAATTGCATAAATTAAAGTTGTATATCTTTTGATTCCTACATCAAACCACAACTCCATATTTACGCGGATTCTTTATAAAGCTGTTGTATATCTTTTGATTCCTACATCAAACCACAACGCACGATTAGTTGTAAAAGGTACTGATTTAGTTGTATATCTTTTGATTCCTACATCAAACCACAACTGGTCGAGCATCAAAGTATGTTATAGTATGTTGTATATCTTTTGATTCCTACATCAAACCACAACGTTGTCTCAGTCATATATGACGGAAGTAGGTTGTATATCTTTTGATTCCTACATCAAACCACAACTCTGTACTTGCAGCCATTAAACCAAACGTCGTTGTATATCTTTTGATTCCTACATCAAACCACAACTGTGCCTCTTGCTGTGCTGCTGTGGCTATAGTTGTATATCTTTTGATTCCTACATCAAACCACAACCTTAAATTGACTGGAGCAAAAACTAAAGAGTTGTATATCTTTTGATTCCTACATCAAACCACAACGTCATGCTCCGTTATCCGAATTTCTTTAAGTTGTATATCTTTTGATTCCTACATCAAACCACAACGCTTCGCAGAAGCGAAACGTGAGCGTAGCGTTGTATATCTTTTGATTCCTACATCAAACCACAACTGGTGCTCTGTCTTCTCTTATCGGTGGTAAGTTGTATATCTTTTGATTCCTACATCAAACCACAACTCTTCTACTACTCCTATAGATATTTCAGACGTTGTATATCTTTTGATTCCTACATCAAACCACAACGCTTCGCAGAAGCGAAACGTGAGCGTAGCGTTGTATATCTTTTGATTCCTACATCAAACCACAACTGGTGCTCTGTCTTCTCTTATCGGTGGTAAGTTGTATATCTTTTGATTCCTACATCAAACCACAACTCTTCTACTACTCCTATAGATATTTCAGACGTTGTATATCTTTTGATTCCTACATCAAACCACAACCGGACAGTATTCACAAATTTCTTCACCAAGTTGTATATCTTTTGATTCCTACATCAAACCACAACTATGCGCACTCCCTCTATTAGTTCCGATGAGTTGTATATCTTTTGATTCCTACATCAAACCACAACGTTTCATATACACAAGCGTGTTCTTGTCGGTTGTATATCTTTTGATTCCTACATCAAACCATAACCTTCTGATGTCTTCGTAGTTTACTCCAGGGTTGTATATCTTTTGATTCCTACATCAAACCACAACTCTTGGCTATAATCCGTCTGTCGATGATGGGTTGTATATCTTTTGATTCCTACATCAAACCACAACTCCTTCTCTGCAAGGATAGTCTACGGAATAGTTGTATATCTTTTGATTCCTACATCAAACCACAACTTCGGCGAATATGCTTAGATTAGAACCACTGTTGTATATCTTTTGATTCCTACATCAAACCACAACCTATAACTATTAAATGTCAGAGAACCAATATTTTATAGTTCTTGCTTTGTTATAAGAAATCGCCGTGTAAGAATTATAACGCTACAAAAGTACTAAAAAAATTCCAATTGAATTGGGGCACCTAAAATTTTCTGAGTGATTTTGCTCTTTTTAATGCTCTTTGGTTTACCCCAAAAATTATAGATGTCCCCATATTGCTTATCAGTAACACTTAGTATACTAATCTTTCCGGTTTCTGGCAATAATGCCTTCACTCTTCTCACATGCACATCCAAACTTTCTCTTGATGCACAATGCCGTATATAAACAGAAAACTGCATCATGGAAAAGCCGTCCTTTTCCAAATTCTTACGAAAAAGTGCAGCAGCTTTCATTTCTTTTTTGGTAGAAACCGGCAAATCGAAAAACACAAATAGCCACATAATATGATATGCATTAAGTCTGTATTCCGTCATAAGATAAAGGGAAGTGATATTTTCTTAATTTCACCAGCATAGAACTTAACAAGAGATGCTGTCGTAAAAGTCAATGCAATCTGTAGCGGACGCATTACCTTGCCTATTTTTACGTCACAGCTTAAAAGGCGCATTATCTCCATTTTGGAATCTTTGTTTAATTCCGTAATGCCATCTGCATAAAGATTAAAGACTATTGAATCCACATAAGGACGGTAAGGCTCCATTACATCATCAGCAAGTGGAAAGGCATTGTATCTGCTTTTATGGAATATACCAAGATTAGGCAACAGCCCAGAACCAAGTAACGCTCGTACTGTTGCTGCACGCAAAATTGAATATCCATAATTAAGTAGTACATTTGGCGAATCTCCGTACCTGTCACGTTTAAAGTCTTTACCGAACAGTTGGGTCCAATATATTTTTGCTGCAATGCCTTCCCTATTGTCGGTATCACCACTTTTCACGTTAGCGTAAAAAGGTTTAAGACTACTACCGTTTTTTCCAAACGTATCCAAGACTGCAGACTGGTTCTTTATCTTAGCTTCAATTATCTGTTTCCATGCTTGTTTTTTCATCGGTTCGCTAACAGCAATCTGAGACTTTATATTCTCAGATTGCGTAGTATTGGAATCTAAGCTTTGAAGCATTGCGGTAGGCATCATTTTATTGTCACATAAAATGACAGCAACATTATTCTTCACCAACTCGTTGAGCAACGGTAAAGTAATGTTTATCATTTGACTTTCCAGGACAACACACCCTATATCTTCTATAGGGCGCGTTACCTTGTCATCACTGTCTTTCCAAGAAATCACAAGTTGTGAATTCTTTAGCGAAAGACAAACCGGAGTTGAGAAGAATAATGTCTGCTTTATCATATTATCTAAGCCTTCTTATTTCACCAAGTTCATTTATCTCAAAATCGTAACCTTGAACAAGGGCATTCAGCTGCGTGTGAAGCATTATTATTGCAGGACGAAGTTCTTCACCTTGTTTGTATGCCCCATTTTTTGCCTTGATATCTTTACTTGGGCGAGCTTCTTCATTGTACACCATAGTTATTCTCGCATAGACACAATTACCAATAGTTGATGTAGACATACCTGTCACCTTATAAAGACGTCTATTCCTTTCCTTGATCGTAGCATCCCAAACCTCATTAGGTGATTTTTCATAAAGAAGAACCATTGTTCCTATTTTTAATGTATAAGCAAATGGATAATCATGCTCACTCTTAATAGGCACAATATGTCTGTCAACCACCTCCTTATCATTACTTGTTCTATAGTATTGAGCAGCTTGGAGCATATTAACAATTTCGAACTCTCGTTTTTCCTTGCCCTTGTTATCTGTACCAATATATAGAGCAAGCAAATAATTGCTATCATTAGCAACATGATATTGCTGCTTGTATTCTTTGGTAGAGACATCACGTTGTTTGCGAATATTCAATGGCTTGGCGATAGAGGGTGTGAAGCATCTCACTTTTTTTATTGGTATCTGCTTTTCCTCATTCATCCATATTGTACTTGCCATCGCATCCTTAAAGCCTTTCTCCTTTATGGCAGCTTCAATAATACTCCGAACCGTATCATCCACAATATTCTTAACATCTTTTTCTTCTAACGATGCTAAGTCTATACGCTTAACATACTTAACAGCCCCATCATTTTCAATAGCGCCATAATAAGTGTCATTATGCAAAGAACCTCTTGCGGCATCGCCTTTGCAAAGAATCTTCTTGCCATCAATCTTAATTCTTCTGCGTCCTTGCTTCGGCATGTTGTCGGGAGTGTAATGATACACCAAGATTTCGTCTTGTATCTTCTTTATGTCCTCTACAAATGTAGCCCATGGCTTTTTGAAAGATGCTTTCGACATTCCATACCATTTGTTGTTTTCTTCGTCATGATAGTATGCACCCAGCTTATTATATTCATCCAAGCCAATACATGCAATTACAATGGCATCTATGCAATGATGTACATGATTGATACGTTCTTTCTTGCTATAGATGTCTTGTATTCCCCATATTTTTCTGAAGTCAGAAGTTGCTATGCCTTTCACGGTATAGACACGATTGAAGAGAGACTTCAAGTAAAGACGGGCATACTTTGAAATCACACTAATGTCGGTGCCTTGACGACGACTAAAGCCTTCAGGTACACTTTCCATTGTGAAACGCTCGTACTTACCGCGCCAATAATCACGACGAAGTTCCAGCAGATGACGTTTACGAATAATTGTGTCCTTCTGCTCTTTTGTTGTCGCACCTTTTGACAATTTCTTATTTTTGCGTATTTGAATGTCAAGCAACTCGTACTTCTTTTTCCACTCCTTGATGCGCTCCATAATCTCGTCATGGTTTGGCAATTCTACGGGCAACTTGGTTTTCTTTACTTCTCTATTGAAACGGCTATCACAAAGCGTCAAGTTCATCTTAGTACTATCACCACCAACACTACGAGGAATGGTGTGCTCAATATCAAACTTTGGATTTGCTCCAATGAAATCAGATATACGTATCTGCTTTCCGGTATAAAGACATATGTGATTCTGTTCTTCCCAAAGAACATATTTCAATATATCTTTGTCTGTGGGTTCAATATCCGTCCCGGTTTCTTTCTTGAATAGAGTTATTATTTGCTTTCGAGCCTCATCATTGGCACTTTGGTTCTCTTTTACGAATAAAGCAATGGCATTTCGCTTGTTGGCATCATTCAGTTCACGTGCAAACTCAATATGAACTTCAGTGTTTTGATCTATCTTTCCTTCTACAAGCAAACGGTTCACTAATTTACGCAATCTGAACATAGAACGCATCGCCATAGGATTGCGAACACTATCTATTCTTGGCGAACCAAGTTGATAAACGCCATGCTCATTAGTGTATTGCACTCTTGGATATGTCTCAATCATAGAAGGGTGATACAACTTCTTCAGACTATTATCAGAAACATTATACTGCCCTTTCAAATAATCTTTAATGCACACCTCGAAAGTGCGTTTGTCTTTGGTGTCACATCTATCCATCTCCATGATGATATTATCGATAATAGTCTCGCGCATTTCCTTTATGCTCCACTCGTATTTGGGCATAACTTCACATAAGTTACCCAAAAATACAGCATGAGAATATATCAACCCTCTCCTTAGATAAGGAAGAATCTTACAGATAGCCTTAAGGCTTAATGAGGCATAATCAGCTGGCAAAGAAATCTCACTGAATATCTTTGCTTCATCTTCGGATAATTGCAGGCGGTTTATAGCAAACTCGGCAAGTTTATCTTTGTCAGAATAGAAATACAAAGCATGCCAAATGTCATTTACAATATCAAATCGACTTTTACCCTCACCTAATGTGTATGTTTCACAAATAGCGGTTATCCAATCATCCCCAAATACATCTTTAAGGGCAGCTGTAACAGGACAGCCAGAAACAGATGTATCCATTGGATAATTGAACAGGAATGGCATTTCTGCATCTTCTTCTTTCTTGTAGAAGCCATACATCTTCTTTGGTGCCAACTTCTTGGTTATATCCTCAAAATCAAATTGTTTTTTCGACTTGCGAAAGAATAAAGGCATTATTTTTTCACGTTCCCCAGTATTAAGAGGGCGTAATACATCATCATTAGGAGTTTTGATCTTAATGTTATTGATGAATGTGAGCATTCTAAACTCTTCGTACATTGGATGTGAAGAAGGACATTTTGTCTTGTTCTTCTCAAACACACATTTGCCTACCTGTCCTTTTTGCGACTTTAAAGGTCTTTGGTCAAATATTACCTTTTCAATATTACGTACAACCTCCGAACCCAGTTCTTTTTCCAAGTCTTGCTTCTCACAAATAGCCTTAAACTCGGAAAGAAAATGTTCATTACGTGCAGTATAATGCTTGCGGATTTTCTCTCCCTTATTATAAAGAGCATAGAAATAATCACCAAGATATTCATAACCGGCTTCATTCATTTCATGGGTAAGGGTACTGATACCTTCCTTTACTTTGCCAGAATCTTCTCCACCTTGCTCTTTTCTGTTACTCAAGAAACCACGGCGCTGAATGATATGATAAAAAGCTCTACCTAAAATGTACCTATCGGTAACGTCAGACAAATCCAATTTCTCATGAATACATTTGTGCCTATATGCATACGGAGTCTTTTCTGTATCGTCATCAGTACGTTGCCATTGCATGAACAATTCATTCTTTGGATATACCTTCTTTAGTCGCCATGTTGAAAGTTCTTCTTGTGAAAGAGGAGGACACAAATGATTGTCACTTAATATGCGAAGCAAACGTATCTTGCGCAATTTTATGCGATAGTATCTTACACGTGTAGCTCTATGCTCTGTACGTTCTGCTGCCTTTGAAGATTCTATGCCTTTCTCTATTTTGACTCCTTCTTGAAATATATTCACGCCTTTGTCAAGCAGATTATAATTATCTGCCGTCTTATCAACAATAGCCCATCCAAGGCTATTTGTTCCTGTATCAATTCCTAATATTTTTGTTAAGGAAAGTGCATATAAAAAGTGTTTGAGAGAAGAATGAGGAAAGTTTACTGGTTATC
>OGJJ01002280.1_pt1 | contig 12650 bp, 8 predicted proteins | sample 1572081 | NCBI WGS metagenome assembly OGJJ01 (sample SAMEA2582122, study PRJEB24529) | metagenome | biome: Human gut stool | place: China | collected 2011
CTGCGACCACCTGGTCCCAAACCAGGCGCGCTACCGGACTGCGCTACACCCCGTTCTCAAATTGCGAGTGCAAAGGTATAACTATTTTTTCACATACGCAAAATTTCAAGCAAGTTTTTTACGCTCTCTACCAACAACCACCAACCTTTTCATTTTGGCACGCTATTTGTTATTTAGATTTTATAGTTACAAATAAAAAAACAACATCAATATTAAAACTATAAACTCATATTATGGCACAGAAAGGCAATATTGGAGTAACGACAGAGAATATATTTCCTGTCATTAAAAAGTTTCTATACTCAGATCACGAGATTTTCCTCCGCGAGATGGTGTCTAACGCTGTCGACGCAACACAGAAACTAAAGACGCTTGCCGAACGCGGCGACTTCAAGGGTGAGTTGGGCGACCTTACCGTTCGCATCAGTCTCGACACAGAGAAAGGCACGCTGACCATCAGCGACCGAGGTATCGGTATGACCGAGGAGGAGATTAACAAATATATCAATCAGATTGCGTTCTCTGGCGTAACCGACTTCCTCGACAAATACAAGGATAACGCCAACGCAATCATCGGTCATTTCGGTTTGGGTTTCTACTCTTCGTTCATGGTAAGCAAGAAGGTGGACATCATCACACGCAGCTACAAAGAGGGTGCAAAGGCCGTAAAGTGGATCTGCGATGGTAGTCCAGAATTTGAGATTGAGGACGCGGAGAAGGCTGATCGCGGTTCGGACATCGTACTGCACATCGACGACGATTGCAAGGAGTTCCTCGAAAAGCAGAAGATAGAGGAACTGCTAAACAAGTACTGCAAATTCATGGCTGTACCAGTAGCCTTCGGCAAGAAGACCGAGTGGAAGGACGGCAAACAGCAGGAGACCAACGAGGACAATATTATTAATAATGTAGAGCCACTGTGGACAAAGACTCCCAGCACTCTGAAGGATGAGGACTATAAGTCGTTCTACCGCACACTCTACCCGATGCAGGACGAGCCGCTGTTCTGGATACACCTCAACGTCGACTATCCGTTCAACCTCACCGGCATACTCTACTTCCCACGCATCAAGTCGAACATTGAGTTGCAGCGCAACAAGATTCAGCTCTACTGTAACCAAGTATTCGTAACCGATCAGGTGGAAGGCATCGTGCCAGAGTTCCTCACCCTACTCCATGGTGTAATCGATTCGCCGGACATTCCGCTGAACGTAAGCCGCTCGTATCTGCAGAGTGATGCTAACGTAAAGAAGATTTCAAAATACATCACAAAGAAGGTGGCAGACCGCCTTGCTGCAATATTCAAGGAGAACCGCAAGGACTACGAGGAAAAGTGGGACGACTTGAAGATTTTCATCCACTACGGTATGCTTTCGCAGGACGACTTCTACGACCGTGCAAAGGACTTTGCGCTGCTGAAGGACGTAGACGGCAAGTATTTTACATACGAGGAGTACCAAACCCTCATCAAGGACAACCAGACCGACAAGGAAGGCAATCTCGTCTATCTATACGCTAACGACAAGGAAGGCGAATACAGCTACATCGAAGCAGCCAAGGCTAAGGGTTACAGCGTATTATTGCTTGACGGACAGCTCGACAACCCAATGGTTTCAATGCTCGAACAGAAGTTGGAGAAGACACGCTTCTCACGTGTAGATGCCGACATCGTCGACCGCCTCATACAGAAAGATGAGAAGAAGGAAAGCGAATTGGCAAAGGACGAAAAAGACAACTTGGAGCAGACATTCCGCTCACAACTGCCGAAGATGGAAAAGACCGAATTCTACGTAGACGTGCAGGCTCTCGGCGAACAGACTCTGCCGGTACTCATCACACAGAGCGAGTATATGCGCCGAATGAAAGAGGCAAGCAAGTTCCAGGCTGGCATGGCATTCTACGCACAAATGCCCGACGCATTCAATCTCGTACTTAATAGCGACCATCCGCTCATTAAGCAGGTTCTCGAAGACGGCAAGACAGCTTGCGCCACAGAGTTGCAGCCCGTTGAGAGCGAGCTTAAAGGACTCGAAGCACGCCTCGCGGCATTGCACCAGAGCCAGAATGGCAAGAAGCAGGAGGAGATTTCTCAGGAAGAAAAGGACGATGTGAAGAACACAGAGAGTGCCCTTGAAGAGCAGCGCACCAAGAAGAACAACATCATCGCCACATACGCAGCAGGCAACAAGGTTGTACATCAGCTTATCGACCTTGCATTGCTGCAGAACGGCATGTTGAAAGGTGCTGCACTCGACTCGTTCTTGAAGCGTTCAGTTGATTTGATTAAGTAATTATTGTTGTTTGGTAACAAACAACGTAACAGCAGAGTTTGTCATCCGCGTCGACCGACGCAGATGTCCGCATCGACCGGCGCAGATGTCCGCATCGACCGACGCAGATGTCCGTATCGACCGACGCAGATGTCTGCATCGGTCGATGCGGATCAAAACAATGCTACTATAACCATGTTTCCACAGCGCGATTGCTAAAGAGGTCGCTGCGCTATCAGCAAACAACAGCAACTGACGGAAATAAAAAGGCAGGCTATCCACACGGACAGCCTGCCTTTTCTTTATTATATAGTTTAATATACTTCTTACTAAAATATTATTAGAGCGCAGATATTAATCCTTAATGATATCCAACTCCTTGAACACGCGCTTCAAAATCTGAACGCCACGTTCCACCTGTTCTTCTGTATGGGTAGCCATGAGTGCAAAACGAACAAGCGTATCCTGCGGTGCGCAAGCCGGCGGAATAACCGGATTGATAAACACACCATACTCGAAAGCCTTAGCTGTCGCAACGAATGTCTTCTCAACATCGTGAACATAAAGCGGAATAATCGGACTCTCTGTCTCACCAATCTCAAAGCCCTCCTCCTTGAAACGACGGAGTGCGTAACGTGTGACTCTCCAAAGGGCATCAATGCGCTCCGGCTCTTTCTGAATGATGTGAAGCGCCTCAAGAGCGGCAGCGGTGGCAGCCGGAGTGTTTGACGCACTAAAGATATAGGTGCGACAAGAGTGGCGCAACCAGTTGATTGTATCCTTGTCACCAGCAATAAAGCCACCGATAGAAGCCATCGACTTAGAGAATGTACCCATGATAAGGTCTACCTCGTCTGTCAAGCCGAAGTGATCACAAACACCACGACCCTGCTTGCCGAATACGCCAAGACCATGAGCCTCGTCAACCATAATAGAGCAGTTGTACTTGTGTTTCAGTTCTACGATAGCCGGCAGATTTGCGAGATCGCCCTCCATTGAGAACACACCATCAACGATGATGAGCTTGATAGCCTCCTCTGGAAGATTCTTCAGCACGCGCTCAAGATCCTCCATATCGTTGTGCTTGTAGTGGAGCTGTGTTGCAAACGACAGACGACGTCCGTCAACAATACTGGCGTGGTCGCGGTCGTCGCAGATGATATAGTCGCCACGACCAACAACTGCAGGAATAACGCCACTGTTTACAAAGAAACCAGTAGAGAAACAAAGAGCGTCGTCCTTGCCAATATACTCTGCAAGTTCTTTTTCAAGTTGCACGTGGATATCGAGCGTACCATTCAGGAAGCGACTACCTGCACAACCAGAACCATACTTATCAAGAGCTGCCTTACCAGCATCAATGATGCGCTGATCGCCAGTAAGACCAGTATAAGCATTTGAGCCAAACATCAGAACTTTGTGTCCGCCCATTTCTACTTCTGTGCCCTGCTTGCTCGTAATCTCACGAAAATAGGGATAAACACCTTCCGCCATGTACTTCTGCGGAAGACGATAGCTTTTATACTTTTCTTGTAACTGTCCCATTATAATATTAAATAGGTATATTTCAATTTTGTTATTTCCAAGGTGCAAAGGTACAAAAAATATGTTAAACACGCACGTTTTTCATAAGAAATATGACTTTTTGGTATTTTTCACCAAACCACAACCTTGCTTATAACATTATTTTATTATCTTTGTGCCTTATTTATAGCATCAATAAATATGAAGAAAAAAGCCATTTTCATAATCAATCTAATTTCTGGCACATCTGACAAAGCTGCCATCCCCGAACTGATTGAGCAACTTCTTGACAAAGAGAAGTTCGAATATGAAATCGCAATAACTCAATATGCTGGCCATGCTTCAGAGATTGCATCAAAGGCGAAAGACGAAAACGTCGACTTGGTAGTGGCAGTCGGAGGCGACGGCACCGTCAACGAGGTAGCACGTGCCATCGTACACTCCAACACCGCACTTGGCATAATACCATGCGGTTCGGGAAACGGACTTGCACGCCACCTACAGCTACCTATTAATGTAAAGAAGTCGATAGAAATATTAAACACCTTTGAGGTGCGCGATCTTGACTATGGCATCATCAACGGATACCCATTCTTCTGCACATGCGGCATGGGCTTTGATGCCTTCATCAGCCTAAAATTCGCAGAAGCTGGCAAACGCGGTCCGCTAACATACATTGAAAATGTACTTAGAGAAGGCTTGAAGTACGAACCTGAGACATACACAGTGATGGCTGACGACGAGACAAGCCAGCACAAAGCCTTCTTAATATCGTGCGCCAACGCATCACAATATGGCAACAACGCATACATCGCACCACAAGCGTCTATGAGCGACGGACTAATGGATGTCATCATCATGGAGCCATTCGGACTGATTGACGCCCCACAAATCAGCATTGAGATGTTCAACAAAACACTCGATAAGAACAACTCGAAGATTAAGACATTCCGCTGCAAGAAACTACGCGTGCATCGCCACTCACCAGGAGCTATCCACTACGACGGCGACCCAGTTATGACGGGTGCTGATATCGACGTAGAGTTGAAGCCAAAAGGCATTAAGATTGTGGTAAACTCACAGGCTGACCGAAATCTCAGAAAGCCGAATGCCCTACAGAACGCAGCCACAGAACTATTCAACGAGATAAACATAATACGCGAAGAAATAAGCAAGAGTCGACTAAAACTGCAACAGTGGAGTAAAGCCGTACAGCACAAATTCGACTTGTAAACAACAGCGAAGGCACTAAGCCTTCCACAACCACATCGTACAATCATAAATGTTCGCTTTCAAAAAGTTTGTAATCCACCAAGACCACTGCGCCATGAAAGTTGGTACCGACGGCGTACTACTTGGTTCATGGGCAAATGGCGGCAAACGCATTCTCGACATTGGTACTGGCACCGGACTCATTGCACTGATGATGGCACAACGCTATACTGATGCCACCATTGATGCAGTAGAGATTGACCATGACGCAGCCCTACAAGCATACGAAAACGTTAGCAACACCGAGTTTGCAAACCGCATAAAGATAGTGGAGACAGCGATACAACACCACTCCACCCAAGACAAGTACAACGCTATCGTATCAAACCCTCCGTTTTTCATCGATAGTCTGCTTAACCCCAACGTACAACGCTCTACAGCAAGACATGCTTGCGCGCTGAAATACTGCGAGTTATTCGCTACCGTGAAAGCATTGCTCGATACTGACGGTGAGTTCAGCGCCATCATACCAACCGAATGTTTGCAAGCATTCATTGCCGAGGCATACAAGGCAGGACTTGCCATGTCGCGCCAATGCGCCGTGCGCACCACTCCCCGCAAACAGCCCAAACGCCACCTTGTGGCATTCCACCACGCAGACCACAAATGCGAGAGAGAAATGGAGGAAGTGTGCCTACAGAATACCGACGGCTCAAGATCGGAATGGTACGCACAACTGACCGCCGATTTCTATATAAAATAACAACAAAAATTCACTCATTAGCAGAATTTTAAGTAACTTTGCACGGAAATACACACGCCCCCGATACACAGTTAACGAGATATGAATAAGAGAACGAGTACTTCAATACAGATGATAGCCGATTATGACGGCGATATTTCAAATTTGTTCAACGTAAACATAGAAGGCGAACTGCCCATTCTTGCCACACGTAACATGGCAATGTTCCCGGGAGTGATTACTCCCGTAATCATTGGAAGAAAACAAAGTCTTAATCTGCTCAACCATATACGCAAGACTCAGGATGCGAGCTTTGCCGTGTTCTGCCAGTACGACCAGGAAGTTGAGCACCCAGACACCAAAGACCTCTTTGAGTATGGAGTGTACGCACGCCTCGTGAAGATACTCGAACTGCCCGGACCTGGAAATAACATCACCGCAATCATCCAAGGTTTAGGACGCTGCAGACTGAACAAGCTCACCGCTAACAAGCCTTTCTTGATGGGCGAAATATCACCAGCCATGGAGGAACTGCCTGATGCAGACGACAAGGAGTTCAACACGGCAATGGAAGATTTGCGTTCTACCACTACGGAATACATCCGACAGAACGAAGATTTGCCTGATGAGTCGCAGTTTGCACTTAACAACATTTCGAATGATGTAATCGCAGTAGACTTCATCTGCACAAACCTGCCATTCGACATAGCCGACAAAGCCGAACTTATCTATACAAGTTCTATTAAGGAACGTGTCATCAAGACACTGAAGGTGCTGCACAAGGAGATACAGTTGCTCGAACTAAAACAGAACATTCGCACGAAGACTCGCGAAGATCTTGACGAACAACAGCGCGAATACTTCCTGCAGCAGCAGATAAAAAACATCAAAGAGGAGCTGGGCAGAGGCGAAGGATCACCAGAACGTAAGGAGCTTGAGCAGAAAGCAGCTAAGAAGAACTGGTCGGAGGATGTGGCAAAGCTCTTCCGCAAGGAGCTTGACAAACTGGATATGTTCAACCCGCAGAGCCCAGAATACAGCATACAGTACAACTATCTGCAGACGATGATTGCACTGCCTTGGGGCGAATACACCAAGGACAACCTTGACTTGAAACGTGCCCAGCGCGTGCTCAACCACGACCACTACGGCATGGAGAAGGTGAAGGAACGCATTCTCGAATACATGGCTGTACTGAAGTTGCGCGGCGACCTCAAGTCGCCTATCATCTGCCTCTACGGTCCCCCGGGAGTCGGCAAGACTTCACTTGGCAAGAGCATTGCCGCTGCCATGAAGCGCAAGTACGTGCGCATGTCATTAGGTGGTCTGCACGACGAAAGCGAGATTCGCGGACACCGCCGCACTTACGTGGGAGCCATGCCTGGCAGAATTATCAAGAATATACAGAAGGCAGGTTCGTCAAACCCTGTGTTTATCCTTGACGAGATCGACAAGGTGACACAGAACACCGTAAACGGCGACCCATCATCTGCCTTGCTTGAGGTGCTCGACCCTGAACAGAACAACGCCTTCCACGATAACTATCTTGATGTTGACTACGACCTCTCGAAGGTGCTCTTCATTGCAACCGCCAACGACCTCAACACTATACCGCGTCCACTGCTCGACCGTATGGAACTTATTGAAGTGAGCGGATACATAACGGAGGAGAAGATTGAGATAGCGAAACGCCATCTCATTCCGCGCGAGATAGAGAACTGCGGTCTCGACAAGAATGAAGAGAAGCCTACATTCACAAAGGCTGCTATCGAGAGAATCATCGAGCAATATACACGCGAAAGCGGTGTGCGCCAATTGGAGAAGCAGGTGAACAAGGCACTGCGCAAGATTGCATACAAGAAAGCCCTCGACAACGACGTAAACGAAAAGATTACGCCTAACGAAATTGAGGGACTGCTCGGCAAAGCACCTTTCTACCGCGACATCTACCAGGGCAATAGCTATGCAGGTGTCGTTACGGGCTTAGCATGGACAAGCGTGGGCGGCGAGATTCTCTTCATCGAGACATCGCTCAGCAAGGGCAAGACGGGCAAGCTGACACTGACCGGAAATCTCGGTGACGTGATGAAGGAGTCGGCTGTCATTGCCCTCGAATACGTAAAGGCTCACATCGACACGCTCGGCGTAGACTATCGCATCTTCGACAACTGGAACATACATATCCACGTACCAGAAGGTGCAACGCCGAAGGATGGTCCGTCGGCAGGTATCACAATAGCTACGTCTATCGCCTCGGCACTCACACAGCGCAAGGTGCGCAAGAACACAGCCATGACAGGCGAGATAACGCTCCGCGGAAAGGTTCTGCCGGTAGGCGGCATCAAGGAGAAGATTCTTGCAGCCAAGCGTGCCGGCATCACCGACATTGTTATGTGCCAGGAAAACCGCAAGGACATTGAGGAAATTCCTGAGATGTACCGCAAGGGTGTTGACTTCCACTATGTGGAAAATATACAGGATGTATGGAAGTTTGCGCTCACTGATGAGATTGTAGACAATCCGATTAATTTTAAAATTGAAGAAGAAACGAAAGAATGACTTTTGAACTGCAACATACCGACCCGTGTAGCGACGCTCGCACTGGTATAATAACCACCGACCACGGACAGATAAAGACCCCTATCTTCATGCCCGTAGGCACAGTTGGCTCTGTGAAGGGAGTACACTTCAACGAACTCCGCGAACAGGTGAAGGCACAGATTATCTTAGGCAACACCTATCATCTCTACCTGCGCCCAGGTCTTGACACTCTGCAAAAGGCTGGCGGATTGCATAAGTTCAACACGTGGGACCGTCCGATACTTACCGACTCTGGCGGCTTTCAAGTGTTCTCACTCACCGGCATACGCAAGTTGCGTGAGGAAGGCTGCGAGTTCCGCTCACACATTGACGGATCGAAGCACATTTTCACACCAGAGAATGTTATGGACACAGAACGCATCATCGGAGCCGACATAATGATGGCATTCGACGAATGTCCTCCAGGTGAAAGCGACTACGAGTACGCCAAGAAGAGTCTCGGACTCACACAACGTTGGCTCGACCGCTGCTTCAAGCGCTTCAACGAGACAGAACCCCTCTACGGCTACAACCAGAGCCTCTTCCCTATCGTGCAGGGTTGCAAATACAAGGACTTACGTCGTGAGGCGGCGAAACATGTCGCCGACAAGGGAGCTGACGGCAACGCCATCGGCGGACTGGCTGTGGGTGAACCTACAGAAGTGATGTACGAAATGATTGAGGTGGTGAACGAGATTTTGCCGAAGGACAAACCACGTTATCTCATGGGCGTGGGCACACCGCAGAACATCCTTGAGGCAATAGAACGCGGCGTGGATATGTTCGACTGCGTGATGCCTACCCGCAACGGACGCAATGCGATGCTCTTCACCTACGAGGGCACAATAAACATACGCAACAAGAAGTGGGAGCAGGACTTCTCGCCGATTGATCCCGACGGATGCGACATCGACCGCATACACTCGAAGGCTTATCTACACCACCTCTTCAAAGCCCAGGAGTTGTTGGCTATGCAGATTGCAAGCATTCATAACTTGGCTTTCTATCTACGACTGGTCACTGACGCACGCAAACATATTGAGCAAGGCGACTTCGTACAATGGAAAGCAAGCGTTATAGACAACCTCGGAAGAAGAATTTAAATGAAAATAAAAAACATCAGGCGTTTACACAAACTGCTACATCTGCAGCAGACAGTACGCAGAAAGACTAAAGGAATACGCACAGCTTGGGCATGGTTATGCCACAAGCTGCGCTTTCTCCGTGTCTTGAACGTGATAAACCCATTTCACTATATCAGCATTCTCGACTGGTATATCATACGCAAGTTCATCGGCACGTACATCTACTCTATCATACTGATCATCTCTATCAGTATCGTGTTCGACGTGAACGAAAACCTCGTAAAGTTCACGCAATACCACGCACCGCTAAAGGCTATCGTATTTGACTATTATGCAAACTTCGTGCCTTACTTCGCCAACTTATTCAGTCCGCTATTCGTATTCATCGCGGTAATTTTCTTCACATCCAAGCTGGCTTCAAACTCCGAAATCATATCCATGCTTGCTGCAGGAGTTTCGTTCAAGCGCCTCATGCGCCCTTATATGATTTCGTGCGTACTCATCTCTACACTCTCGTTCTTCCTCAGTGCATACGTCATTCCACATGGCACGGTGATAAGACAGAACTTCGAGACTATGTACAAAAACAAAAAGAAGAACACATCGGCAGAGAACGTTATGCTGCAAGTGGACAAAGGCACTATTGCGTATATACAGCATTACGACAACAATCAAAAATGTGGATATGGCTTCTCTCTCGACAAGTTTGAGAACAAGAAACTCGTGAGCCATCTTACGGCAATGGATATCCAGTACGACACCATCTCCGACTCAAAGTACCACTGGACTCTTTCCAACTGGAAGATACGTGAGCTGCGCGGACTACGCGAACATATCACAAGCGGAATAAAGCGCGACACCATCATACAGATGGAGCCAACCGATCTCGTTTACTCGAAAGGACAACAAGAAACATTCACCAATCCGGAGCTGAAAGAGTATATCGGCAAACAGAAAAATCGCGGTAACGGCAACGTCGTACAATACGAAGTGGAATACCACAAACGAATAGCCTCGTCGTTCGCATCGTTCATCCTGACCACCATCGGTCTGTCGCTATCATCGCGCAAACGCAAAGGAGGAATGGGCATGTATCTCGGCATGGGACTCGCCTTGAGCTTCGGCTATATCATGCTACAAACAGTATCGTCTACATTTGCCATCAATGCCAATACGCCACCTATTTTGGCTGCATGGATTCCGAACTTCATCTTTGCAATCGTTGCGTATTTCTGCTATAAAAAAGCCCCTAATTAAAAAAATAAAACCCATAACATAATATGTATTTCGACGAAACACAACTCAATGACAATGTGCTCGACGCATTATATGATATGCGCTTTGATCAGTGCACACCAATACAAGAAAAATGTATTCCGCCTATCCTCGAAGGTCGTGACCTCCTTGGTGTGGCGCAGACAGGTACGGGCAAGACTGCAGCCTATCTCCTCCCCATACTCTCAAAACTCGACGACGGTGGCTATCCGCACGATGCCATCAACTGCGTCATCATGAGCCCGACACGCGAACTCGCACAACAAATAGACCAAGCTATGCAGGGCTTCGGCTACTACCTCAACGGCGTGAGCAGCGTGGCTGTGTATGGTGGCAACGACGGCAACCGCTACGATCAGGAGCTGAAGAGCTTCCAGATGGGTGCCGATGTGGTAATAGCCACGCCCGGACGCCTTATCAGCCACATCTCTCTCGGCTCTGCCGACCTTAGCAAGGTGAGCTTCTTCGTTCTCGACGAAGCGGACCGTATGCTTGACATGGGATTCTCTGAGGATATCAAGATGATTGCAAGCAAACTGCCTGCCACTTGCCAGACTATCATGTTCTCGGCTACAATGCCCGAAAAAATTGAAGAACTCGCAAAAAGTCTGCTGAAAAACCCCGTAGAGGTAAAGATTGCAGTGAGCAAGCCTGCAGAGAAAATCAAACAGAGCGCATACGTCTGCTACGAAACACAGAAGATAGGTATCGTAAAAGACCTGTTCCGCAAAGGCGACCTCAACCGCGTAATAATCTTCTCGGGCAAGAAACAGAAGGTGAAGGCTATCAACCGCACACTGCAGCAGATGAAGATTAACTCTGGCGAGATGCACTCTGACCTTGAGCAGGCTGAACGCGATGACATCCTCTACAAGTTCAAGACCGGACAAATTGACGTTCTCGTGGCTACTGACATCGTGGCTCGCGGCATCGACATCGACGACATCGCCATGGTCATAAACTTCGATGTGCCCCACGACCCAGAAGACTACGTCCACCGTATAGGACGTACTGCACGAGCACAACGCGACGGCATCGCTATCACATTCGTAAGCGAAGACGAAATCAGCAGCTTCAAACAAATAGAGAAATTTCTCGGACGTGTTGTCGACAAGAACGAACTGCCCGAAGGTCTCGGCGAGACTCCCGACTACAACGCCCCACGCTCAAGAGGCAGAGGCGGAAAGGGACGCGACGAAAAACGCCCAAGAAACAACTCTAAAGCCAATGGATCGCAGGGCGACAACAACAAGCGCCGCGACAACAGAAAGAAGAACAGCGCAAAGGAGCAGAACAATAACGAGACTTCTGCTACAGAAACGCCACAGACCACAAATGCTCAAGAGACCGTTGCAGAAACAACTACTCCGGACGGCACACAACCCACTACGCAAAAGAAGCGCAGACGCAAGCCGAACCGCAAGCCTGCCAATGCAGAAGGCGGCAACAATCAGCAGGCGGAGAATGGAGCCAAAGAGAGCAACGCAAACAATAACAAGGGCGATAACGCCAAGAGACGCAATGAGCGTGCTGCACGTGATGGCGAACAGGCAAAGCAAAACAACGAACAACCTAACCGTGATGGCGGACAGACAAAACGCAACAATCAGCAACGTCGCCAGCGTAAGGACAACACTTCACGCCGTTCAAATCAGAATCGCAAGCAGGATAGAAAGGAGAATGGAAAGAGCACCACAGCAAAATTCACTCCCAATGTGCCAGCTATAAAACAGCCAACCACACTTACAACTATCCTTAAAAAGCCATTAAACTGGCTAAAGTCGCTCGGAAAGAAGAAAAATTAAAGAAAACCACGAAAAAGGTGCGCAAATATTTTGGAGTTTCAAAATAAATGCGTACCTTTGCACTCGCAATTAAGGAACAAGCCCAATTGCTTAATATTAGGAGGCTCCGTAGCTCAACTGAATAGAGCATCTGACTACGGATCAGAAGGTTGCAGGT
>OGJJ01002281.1_pt1 | contig 12650 bp, 10 predicted proteins | sample 1572081 | NCBI WGS metagenome assembly OGJJ01 (sample SAMEA2582122, study PRJEB24529) | metagenome | biome: Human gut stool | place: China | collected 2011
AGCATACCCTTCATGGCAGCCTCTACATCCTCGATCGCCTGGTAGATGACGCGGTACAGACGCATGTCGACTTTCTCGCGGTCCGCGATGGACTTCGCCTGTGCGTCCGGACGAACGTTGAAACCGATAATGATCGCATTGGAAGCGGATGCAAGTGTAACGTCAGACTCGTTAATCGCGCCAACGCCGCCGTGGATGACTTTGACAACAACTTCCTCGTTGGAAAGTTTTACGAGACTCTGTTTTACAGCCTCTACAGAACCCTGTACATCGGCTTTTACGATGATCGGAAGTTCCTTGACATTTCCGGCCTTGATCTGTGAGAACAGGTCATCTAAGGAGAGTTTTGCCTTTGTATCTTCGATAAGCTTATTCTTGCTCTCTGCGATGAATGTCTCTGCGAAGCTTCTTGCCTCTTTCTCGTTCTGGTGCGCGATGAATACCTCACCTGCGTTCGGAACATCGTTGAGTCCGAGGATCTCAACCGGAGTGGACGGGCCAGCCTCTTTGACACGGTTGCCCTTATCGTCCATCATGGCGCGGACTTTACCGTAGCAGCAGCCAGCGGCGATAGCGTCACCGACCTTTAAGGTACCTTTCTGTACAAGTACCGTTGCCACCGGTCCTCTTCCCTTATCAAGCTGCGCCTCAATCACGAGACCTCTTGCGCGGCGGTTCGGGTTTGCCTTTAACTCTTTTACCTCTGCTGTTAAGAGGATCATCTCGAGAAGTTCCGGGATTCCCTCTTTTGTATGTGCGGAAACCGGTACGAATACGCTGCTTCCGCCCCAGTCCTCAGGAATCAGCTCATACTCGGATAATTCCTGTTTTACTCTCTCTACGTTTGCGCTCGGCTTATCGATCTTGTTGACAGCAACGATGATCTCAACGCCTGCTGCCTTCGCGTGGTTGATGGCCTCAACAGTCTGCGGCATAACACCGTCGTCCGCTGCGACAACGAGGATCGCGATATCTGTTGCCTGGGCACCACGCATACGCATTGCCGTGAACGCCTCATGTCCCGGTGTATCCAGGAATGTGATCTTTTCTCCGTTGATCTCTACTACAGAAGCACCGATGTGCTGTGTGATTCCACCTGCCTCGCGGTCTGTCACACTGGTATCACGGATCGCATCCAACAGAGAAGTCTTTCCATGGTCAACGTGTCCCATAACACATACAACAGGAGGACGTTTTACCATAGTAGCTTCATCTTCTTCATCTTCTTTGAGAAGCTCTTCAATGACATCTACAACTTCTTCTTTTTCACAAAGGATCTCAAATTCCATTGCGATTTCTTCTGCTGTCTCAAAATCAATTTCCTGATTCACTGTTACGATCTTGCCCTGCATGAACAGTTTCTTTACGATCACAGACGGTACCACTTTCATCTTGTCTGCCAGTTCCTGAATTGTCAGTACTTCCGGGATTGTGATCTGTTTGATTTCCTCTTCCTTTTTCACTTCCGGCTTTGGCTGTGGTCTCTGCACTTCTACTGTCGGCTTCTGCTTTCTGCCTTTTTTGCCCTTGCTTTCAAATCCTTCTTCTCTGTTTTCTTTTTTCTTGTAATCTTTTTCTTTATCTTTTGCTTTATTGCGCTGCGGTTTCTGCTGCTCTACCAATGGCGACGGAATTGAATTTCTGTCGTTTCTGTCATTTCTGTCGTTTCTTCTGGAATCCGGACGCTGACCATTTTTTGCCCCCTCGTCCTGGCGACGGTTTCCTCTCTGACCGTTTGGAGCAGAAGACGGACGCTGCCCGTTTCTTCCATCTGCCGGACGATTCTGACGGAAACCGCCTCTCTGTCCCTCTTCCGGACGTCGGTTTCCTGCCGGGCGTCCTTCCTGTGGTCTTCTGTTCTCTCTCTCTCCATTTGCCTGCGGCCCTCTCGCCGGACGATCCTGACGGGATCCATTCTGACCGGAAGCCGGACGCTGTCCGTTTCTTCCACCTGCCGGACGATCCTGACGGGATGTTCCCTGTGTGTTCTGTCCATTTCCCGGACGGGATCCTCCCGGGCGGCGGTTTCCGCTCTTCGAATTCTGTGGGCGGAATACCTGTACGATATTTTTCTTTTTCGGAGCATCTTCCGATGTTCCTTTTCCTGCGTGCCCGCTGCGCAGTTCTGCTACGACCTCATTCGGAATGGAGCTCATGGAAGTTTTCGCCTCCACATTCTTTTTCTCCAGAATCTCCATCAGGTCTTTATTTTCCATCCCCAGCTCTTTTGCCAGTTCATGCACTCTTAATTTCGTCATACTCAAACTACCTCCTCTATGCAATCGTATTATTTTTTATTTCCAGTTGTTTTCGAATTCCTTTTGCAAATCCTTCGTCCAATATCGCCAGAGATGCACGGAACTCTTTTCCCATTGCATGCCCTAAGGTATCTTTATCTCCGTAAAAATAAATTGGAACCTCATAAAACTTACACATATCCCGGAATTTCTTTTTGGTGTTATCCGATGCATCTTCCGCTACGATCACCAGTGCAGCTTTCCCGGATTTTGTCTCATTTTCTGTCATGAATTCACCACTGGCACATTTTCCTGCCTTTGTGGCCAGCCCGATCAGGGACAGCACTCTATCTTGCTTCAAATTGTTCCATCTCCTTTTCCAGCCGTTCATATACTTCTTTTGGAATTGCCTGCTTAAACGAACGTTCCAGCCCTTTATTTTTTGCCGCCTTTGCAAAACACTCACTTGAAAGACAGACATAAGCACCCCGTCCGTTTTTTCTGCCGGTCGTATCCAATACAAATTCATCGTCTTCTGTCCGCAGAACTCTGAGCAGTTCCTTTTTGGCTTTCATTTCTCCACATCCGACACATTTGCGCATCGGAATTTTCTTTTTACCGTTCAAATACCTCACCTCTCAAAAGAGTTTATTCTTCCTCTGCCTCTACAAACTCAATCTCTTCGTATGCATCTGCATCTTCCGGATATCCGTCTGTATAGTTGACAGTTTCCTCATAATCCTCTGCATATCCGTCTTCTTCCATCATGTTCATCTGATCCATGTAATCCTCCGGGAGTTCTCCGGACTCGATCGCCTGTGTCTCGCTCTTAATGTCGATCTTATATCCTGTCAGACGCGCTGCCAGCCTTGCATTCTGACCTTCTTTTCCGATTGCAAGAGACAACTGGTAATCCGGCACAATAACACTTGCCACTTTTTCATCCGGATCTGCCATAACAGAGATCACCTTTGCAGGACTTAAGGCATTCTCGATCAGAAGAGCCGGGTTATCACTCCAGTTGATGATGTCGATCTTTTCTCCTCTGAGCTCTTCCACAACCGCATTGACTCTGGCACCGTTCATTCCGACACATGCTCCGACCGGATCTACATTCTCATCATTTGACCATACAGCCATCTTTGTACGGGATCCTGCCTCACGGGCAATGCTCTTGATTTCAACGGTTCCGTCCTTCACCTCTGCAACTTCTGCTTCAAACAGACGTTTCACCAGTTCCGGATGTGTACGGGAAACCAGGATCTTTGGTCCCTTCGGAGTGTTCTTCACTTCTACAATGTACAATTTAATGCGGTCTGTCGGTTTAAACACTTCTCCTTTGACCTGCTCATTTTCTGTGAGCATGGCATCTGCTTTACCCAGATTGACACTGATATTTTTGCCAACATAACGCTGCACAATACCTGTTACAATGTCTTTCTCTTTTTCAAAATACTGATCGTATACTACTTTTCTTTCTTCCTCGCGGATCTTCTGAAGAATCAGGTTTTTCGCATTCATTGTTGCAATACGTCCAAACTCTTTGGACTGTACCGGAACCTGACAAACATCTCCGATCTGCAGTGCAGAATCAATCTCTTCCGCATCTTCCAGTGTGATCTCGATTGCCGGATCAAACACTTCCTCAACTACTTCTTTTTCTGCGTAAACAGCATAATCACAGGTCTCTCTGTTCATGATCACCTTGATGTTATCCGATGTCCCGAAGTGGTTTTTGCAGGCACTGATGAGAGAGTTTTCAATCGCATCCATCATGGTATCTCTGCTGATGTTCTTCTCTTTTTCAAGAATTGTCAAAGCTTCCATTAATTCTGTGTTCATTGTTTCATTTCCTCCTAATTTAAAAATCCAACGCTAAACGGATAAGTGCAATTTCACTTTTTTCAAATGTCTGTGTACTGTCATCTTCATATGAGATCGTCACTGTGTTCTGATCAAATTCTTTCAGAATTCCAACAAATTCTTTCTGTCTGTTAATCGCACGGTACGTACGGATCTCCACTTCCTGTCCCACGCTTCTGATAAAATCTTTTTCTTTCTTCAAAGGTCTTCCAAGCCCTGGAGAGCTCACCTCAAAAATATAGGAATCTTCGATGTAGTCTTTCTCATCCAGAATGTCTGAAAATCTTCTGCTTACCACTTCGCAGTCATCCACTGTGATCCCTCCCGGCTTGTCGATATATGCTCTCAGATACCAGTTTCCTGCTTCTTTTACATATTCTACATCTACCAGCTCGAATCCCTGTTCTGCTACGATCGGCTCTAAAAGTTCTTCTGTCTGTTTTTCATATTCTTCTCTTCTTGACACGTCAAACTTCCTTTCTATCTCACTTTTTTATTTTCCAGTATCGTTATCTTCTCCCGCATGACCGCATGATATGTAAAAAGCCCTATCATACAAAGAAGAGTGAACTTTCGTTCACTCTTCTGCCGGATTGATTATGTAACTATAGACAGTATAGCACCATTATCTGGTGAAAGCAAGGGATAAATCAAATTTATGTTCTTTTTATGTTACTGTTCACACCAATCCCCACCTATCCATGCGCAATCGTCGTGCTTGCGCACTCCAGTGTCGCACTTCGTGCTAGATTGCTTATGTATTGGTGGTGACTGGTTCCACCGGATGTTAAATATAGATTCTTTCCCTTACATGCAAGCATGACGGTTCAGAACCTATATTTAACATCCGGTGTGAACAGTAACTTTTTTATCATTTCCTCTGCTTCGTCCCGACACCGTCTCTCTTAGCCAGTTTCAGACGGTTCAAGGTCACTTCTTTTTCTCCATATTTCACTTTTGTATCTGTTCCCTCTTCAAACAGATGGATCTGCTCCAGCTCATCCGTTTTCTGAAGCTTGATTCCGCGCACGCCGACTGCACCTTTTTTCTTTTCCGGAATCTCTGCTGTCAGAAATCTTAAGAAATATCCATCTCTTGTCTGCAGCACAATATTCTGATTCTCCTGAACCATCCCAACATGGATCAGTGCATCCTCTTCCTGGAGCTTGGTTGCTGCAATGGTTCGTTTTGCCACCTGGAACTCACTGCCGTCTACTCGCTTGATCATTCCTTGCTTTGTGGCAAACAAAAGCTTCTCAAACGCGATCTGCTGTGCGTCACAGATCATCACAATCTGTTCTTCACTGCTGCTGTAATTGCTCACATTGTCAATCGGAACGCCTTTATCCCGGAATCTTCCATATGGCAGATCCATCACTTTGATCTGATGCATTTTTCCGGTATCCGTAAACAGACAGATTTTTCCGGTATTCAGACAATTTACAACATATTTATTCTCACTGTCTGCCGCCTCTTTGTTTCGCTCATACACACTCACATCCACTGTTTTCGCATACCCGAAGCGATCCATCAAAAAGATCACTTCCTGCTCTTCTACTTTCTTTTCTTCAAACACTGCCGCCTCTGCATTTTCAATCGCAGTACGGCGCTTTCTTCCATACTCTTTTTTAAATGCATCCAGCTCTTCCATGATCAGCGTTGCCATGGAATCATAATGATTCAAAATATCTTCATAGCGGGCAATATTTTTCAGCGTTGTCTCGTGTTCTTTCTGCAGCGCTTCAATTTCCAGACCAATCAGTTTATACAACCGCATTTCCAGAATTGCAGATGCCTGTCTTTCCGTAAACCGGAGCATAGCCGCCATCTTTTTCGAAATCTGAGATTTAAACTTGATGTTCTCTGTGATTCCCTGCGTCAGACATGCTTTGGCATCTTTGACAGACTTGCTTCCCCGCAGAATCTCAATGATCAGATCGATCACGTCACAGGCTTTGATCAAACCTTCCTGCACTTCTTTTTTATCCAGTTCTTTTGCGAGAAGCGTTTTGTATTTTCTCGTGGTCAGCTCAAACTGAAAATCCACATGATGCTCAATGATCGCCTTTAATCCCAGCGTTTCCGGCCTTCCGTTTGCCACGGCCAGCATATTGACTCCGAATGTATCCTCCAGACGCGTCTTTTTGTAGAGCATATTTTTCAGATTTTCCACATCCGCGCCTTTTTTCAGTTCCAGTACGATCCGGATTCCTTCTTTGGAAGACTGGTTGGAAATATCCACGATATCTGTTGTCTTTTTTGTTTCTACAAGATTGCAGACGTCATTCAAAAACTTTCCGATTCCGGCTCCGATCATGGTATATGGAATTTCTGTAATGACAAGCTGTTTTTTACCGCCTTTTAAATCTTCTACTTCTACCTTTCCGCGGATCTTGATCTTCCCCTGTCCGGTCTCATAGATTTCAGGAAGATCATCTTTATTGACCACAATACCGCCTGTCGGAAAATCCGGTCCTTTGATGTATTTCATCAGCTGTTTTGTCGTAATGGCGTCATTTTTCATATAAGCCTTTACCGCATCAATGACTTCTCCCAGATTGTGTGTCGGGATACTCGTTGCCATTCCGACTGCGATTCCTTCCGCTCCATTGATAAGAAGATTCGGAACCCGCACCGGAAGTACCAGAGGTTCTTTTTCTGTCTCATCAAAGTTCGGTCCGAAATCAATGATATCCTTGTCCAGATCCGCAAGGTATGCCTCCTGAGTAAACTTGGTCAGACGTGCTTCTGTATAACGCATGGCAGCTGCTCCGTCGCCTTCGATGGAACCAAAATTTCCATGTCCGTCCACCAGCACCATTCCCTTTTTGAATTCCTGTGCCATAACCACTAAAGACTCATAAATGGAACTATCACCATGAGGATGATATTTACCCATCGTATCTCCCACGATACGGGCACATTTCCGGTATGGCTTGTCATAGCGGATCCCTAATTCATACATATCGTAAAGTGTCCGTCTCTGTACCGGTTTCAGTCCGTCTCTCACATCCGGAAGGGCACGGGATATGATGACACTCATCGCATAATCAATATAGGACTTGCGCATCACATCCGAGTATTCTGTTCTGATTATCTGTGATTCACTGCTCATATCTTTTCTCCTCTAAGCCTGAACTTCTGCTATATATCCAGTTCTGCCTCTGTTGCATTTTCGTAAATAAACGCCCTTCTCGGCGGAACTTCCGTACCCATCAGCATCTCCGTCACACCGGAGGCCATTCTGGCATCCTCGATCTCTACCAGCTTCAAAATCCGGGTTTCCGGATTCAGCGTCGTTTCCCAAAGCTGATCTGCATCCATCTCTCCAAGACCTTTGTATCTCTGAAGAGTAAATCCACCGTCATGTGTCCTCCGGTACTTTTCCAGAGCTTTGTCATCATACAGGTACTCTTCCTCTCCTTTTTTCGGCATCACTTTATAAAGCGGCGGCATTGCAATATAGACATGCCCCTCGTAGATCAATTCCGGCATGAACCGGTAGAATAGCGTCAGAAGCAATGTCGAAATATGGGCTCCATCCACATCCGCATCTGCCATAATGATGATCTTGTCATAGCGAAGCTTTGTAATGTCAAAATCATTGCCGTATCCTTCGGAAAATCCACATCCAAATGCATTGATCATGGTCTTGATCTCTGCGTTGGCAAGCACCTTGTCAATGCTGGCCTTCTCCACATTCAGGATCTTTCCTCTGATCGGCAGGATTGCCTGGTAGTTCCGGTTTCTGGCTGTCTTTGCCGAACCGCCCGCAGAATCTCCCTCTACGATAAAAATCTCACATTTTTTTGCATCCCGGCTCTCACAGTTTGCCAGTTTCCCATTGCTGTCAAACGAATATTTCTGCTTTGTCAGAAGATTCGTCTTCGCCTTTTCCTCCGTCTTTCGGATCTTTGCAGCCTTCTCCGCACAGGACAATACTTTTTTCAGCGTCTCTACGTTCCGGTCAAAATACAGAACAATCTCATCTCCGGTCACTTTTCCGGTGGCTTTTGCTGCATCCGGGTTGTCCAGCTTTGTCTTGGTCTGCCCTTCAAACCGCGGATCCGGATGCTTGATGGAAATAATCGCGGTCATCCCGTTTCGGATATCTGCTCCTGTAAAATTCGAATCCTTCTCTTTTAAAATACCAAGCTCTCTGGCATATTGATTCATGACCGTCGTAAATGTTGTCTTAAATCCGGTCAGATGGGTTCCCCCTTCTGCATTGTAAATATTGTTGCAAAATCCCAGCACGTTCTCATGGAACTCATTGACATACTGAAATGCCGCTTCGACTTCGATTCCTTCTGCTGTTCCCTTGAAGTAGATCGGATCGTGAAGCACTTCCTTTTTCTGATTCAGATCCCGGATAAATCCCAGAATTCCATCCGGTTCATGATATTCAATATGTTCCTGCGAATCCGGACGTTTGTCATCAAATACAATCGTCAGCTCGGGATTGAGATAAGCAGTTTCATGAAGACGACTTTTCACTTCCTCTGCCCGGAATTTTGTCTTCTCAAAAATCGTATCGTCCGGTAAAAAATTGACCTTGGTTCCGGTCTTTCTTGTCTTTCCGATGGTTGGAAGCAGTCCATCCTCCAACTCCACCACTGGAACTCCGCGCTCATAGCGGTCGTGGTGAATATATCCCTCTCTGCTGATCTGCACATCCATATAAACGGACAGCGCATTGACAACCGAAGAACCAACACCGTGCAGTCCTCCGCTCGTCTTATAGGCACTATCGTCAAATTTTCCGCCTGCATGCAATGTCGTATATACAAGACGTGCCGCAGAGATTCCTTTCTGATGCATCCCCACCGGAACGCCTCGTCCGTCATCCTCCACCGTAGCAGAACCGTCCTTTTCCAGTGTCACATGAATATTTTTACAAAATCCCGCCAGATGCTCATCCACTGCATTGTCCACAATCTCATAGATCAGATGGTTGAGTCCTTTTGTCGAGACACTTCCAATATACATTCCAGGTCTTTTGCGTACAGCCTCCAACCCTTCCAGAACAGAAATACTGTCCGCATCATATGTATTGCTTTTTCCCATATTTTCTCTCCTAATACAAACTTCTTCCATTTGTCGCTAACGTTCAGAATATCATGTTTTCCTTCTTTTTTCAAACACTTTTTTCGAAAGTACGTTCTTATCCAATCACCTGACACAACGTCTCCGCCAGTACTTCCATGGCATTTTTCATCTCCTGCACCGTATTGGTCTGGGCCCCTGCCTCGATCAGAAGAGATTTTGGAAGCAGATGCAGATTATAGCGGTACGCACGCAGATAAATGTGTCTGGCAAATCCGGGAAACATCCTCTCAGATGCCAGTTCCATCTGAAGAGAAAAGGCAAGATTATCCTGAATGTACGGATTTGGCAGATAGGTGATATCTCCGTTTGCCCGTGTTCTGCTCAGTCCGTTAAAATACATGATCTTCGCTGTCGGCTTTCCATTCACCTCGGTCACAAGATGTGTCCCCTCTGCCACACCATCTCTGTGCAGATCAATGGCTACCTCAATGGTCGGATTTGCTTCCAGAATCGGGCGCACACCTGCCTCTGCATACTCATACGCGTTGCTTCTGTCCAGCTGTCCGTTGATGATGTCATAGACACCTTTATCATGGATCGTTTCAATCCCTTTCTGATTCAAAAGTTCTGTCAGATAATCCCCGATTCCTACAATACTGGTAGAGGGGTCACCGGGAATGGAATCTGCAAATTCTTCCTGGGAATGGGTGTGAAAAATTAAAATTTTCGGCCCCTTCTGCTTCCGGTCGATCTTCATGCTCCTTCCAAGAAGATCATCTGCATTCAACTGCTCCGGTCCGATCATCGTAGAACTGTCTACCGTATAAAAATTGCTCAAAAGATAGTCAAAGTCCCGCAGTCTTTCAATCGACATATCGATGGAAGATTTGCTCTCCCCCAGATTTGCCGGCACTTCCGCAGTCTTGCTCTCTCCCACCAGATTCCCATCTGCATCCACAACGCTTTCATCGTTGGCCTGCTTCTCCAGTATTTTCGCCAGCGTCTCCTCATCCTCCACTTCCTGCTCCAGATTCTCCCTGTCAGAAACATATTTTACTAAAGGCAGCCAGGAAAGTGCTTTTTCCCGAAACCAGTCTTTCGAACTTCTGGTCTCATCCGCTCTCTGATAGGCCACCCCGGGCATGTACATTTTTTCTGTATACTCCTGTAACACCTGCCTGCTTTCATATCTAAATGCCCTCCAAAATTCTTTTCCTCCGATCAGCGCCGCCAGAAGCACAAGCGCTGCCATCAGCATCCATGCCCGGCTTTGTTCTCTCTTCATATCCACACCAGTCCTTTGCACGATTTCTGCCAACACACCTGGGGTATTTATATGAGACAAATTTTCCTTTTATGACTCTTCTGCGTTAGAAAAAAGCAGATTTAAACCTTCCGAAATCGTATAGCTGATCTGTTTCACCATTTCATCCACGTCTTTTGGCGTCACAAACATCCCGTTTAAATGCGGAGCGATCAGTTCTTTGATCAGTTCATACTTTTCTGCCGCATTGTAAGAACGGAGCACTTCCCCCACACTTTTTAATGCCTCAGAAGATTCCAGCGCCAAAATCAGGTTCTCCATCGTATCATTGACAATGGTTGCCGCATCCACAACTGTCGGAACTCCGATCCCGATCACCGGAACTCCGATGGATTCTCTGGTAATTCCGTTTCTGTGATTTCCCACTCCGGAACCCGGATGGATTCCGGTATCTGCGATCTGGATCGTACGGTTTAATCTCCGACTGTTTCTTGCTGCCAGCGCATCCACTGCAATCACAAGATCCGGTTTCGTTTCTTTTACCACACCACGGACCACCTCTACAGTTTCCATTCCCGTCTGTCCCATCACACCCGGAGCCAGTGTGCTGACCAGATTCACATGCTGCATTCCCATCGCATATTTTCCGTACTCCTTGACAATATGCCTTGTCGCACACAGATTGTCTGTCACATAAGGACCAAGCGCATCCGGTGTCACCTGACGGTTTCCGAGCCCTACAATCAGAACGGAAAGTTCTTCTGTTTTTACATTCTGCGCTTTTAAGAGCTCCTGCACAAATCCTGCAATTTTCTCTGAAACCTCTCTATGGTAGTCTGTGTCCGGCACTGCCATATTCGGCGCTTCTAATGTAATGTAGGTACCCACCGGTTTCCCCATTGCTTTTGCACCTTTTTCCGTCTCAATCTTTACCCGGGTGATCCGGATTTCTTTTTCCTTATCATAGTCCTCCTCCAGAATCACTCCCTGTATCTCGACATGATCCGACTCAAAACGCTCCTTTTCCTCCAGTGCCAAATCTGTACGAACACTATACTTTTCCAACATTTTCGCTCAACCTCGCTTTTTCTCCATTTGCCGATAATATTTCCAATAATTTGAGAAATATGTATTGACAACCCTGACCAGTTGGAATAAAATAAATGAGTATGTTCCGTTAGAACGTCCGTGTCCGAGTCTGGCGGGATTATGAATTCACTATTTGAAAATATTTCATACTATTTGGAGGTGTACAGATTGGCTAACATTAAATCTGCTAAAAAAAGAATTTTAGTTAACGAAACAAAAGCTGCTAAAAACAAAGCAATCAAATCAAGAGTAAAGACTTCTGTAAAGAAAGTAGAAGCTGCAGTTGCTCAGAAAGATATGGAAGCTGCAAAAACAGCTCTCAAAGCAGCAATCGGAGAGATCAGCAAAGCAGGAAGCAAAGGTGTTTACCACAAAAAAACTGTTTCCAGAAAGATTTCCCGTCTGCAGACTGCTGTTAACAAAATGGCATAAGGCTGGAATCAAAATAGCATAAATATATGAAATATAAAACGACTGGTACCGTCATGCCAGTCGTTTTTTTGTGCTGTATTTGACAATCAGAAGTTCCACACTGATCTGATCACCGATCTGTCCGGTCTTCACCTGTTCTTCCGTACTCACACAGTCTTCTACTGCCTGGCGAAGATCCGCCAAAGTAAATTTTCGGCACTGCGCCTGATATTTGCCAAGGGCAAAGGGCGGAATCGAAGCTTTTTTTGCCAGTTCTGAACGGTCCAGTCCTTCCGCTGACATCTGCTTCAGCAGCATAAGCTGCTGGAACTGCCGGGTGATGAGGAACAGGATCCGCATAGGCGGCTCCTTCATGGCCAGCAGATCTGCATAGAGATCCATGGCCTTCCTGCGATTCTTTTCCGTGATCGACTGGATCATCTCGAAGATCCTGTTCTCGGTCTGTTCCGTGCAGACCGCATATACATCCTCCGTGGTGATGGTATCCTGACCCATGGTATAACAGATCAGTTTTTCCAGCTCTTTGGAAATATTTTCCATTTCTAACACATATTTCAGATTTTCCATAAATATCCTATTCCTTTTCCTTTATTTTCCACTTTTAAAAAAAGGAGATTGATGTACAATCTCCTTTAAGATTACTATACAATTAATTCTTATTTGAAGTCTGCAACATTAGATTTATCTATTCCAATACTAGGGATTAATATTACTTT
>OGJJ01002288.1_pt1 | contig 12637 bp, 15 predicted proteins | sample 1572081 | NCBI WGS metagenome assembly OGJJ01 (sample SAMEA2582122, study PRJEB24529) | metagenome | biome: Human gut stool | place: China | collected 2011
TTTCTTCCATAATATCTCTCCTTTTTGATGTTAAACATCATTACTCTTAATAAAACTGCTGATCCTCCGCACGGTTTCCGAGAATAACCAGATCGTCTTCATCGATAAAGCTTTCCATCGTATCCGGCTGGGACAATCCCATGACCACTTTTCCTTTGATAAAGTATCCATGTTCATTACCCACGATGATCTGTCCATCCACAGTATCCGCGATGCTCCGGTACTGTGTGCGTGCCTGGGCGAGCAATGTATTGTCATACGCATCCATATAGGATTTGGCGATGTCTCCGGTCGTGATCAGGCCTTCAACCTTGCCTTCTTTGTCTGTGATCGGCAGTGTTACCGCATTATGCTCCTGCATCAGTTTCCATGCCCGCTTCACAGACATGCTGTTTGCCGCTCCCGGTGTCTCATGAAGATCCATGTCTTTCACCTGGGTTCCCACATCCGGCAGATAACCGGGTGCCGGCACATGGAAATATTTCAGTACAAATTCTGTTTCTTCGTTGATCTGTCCGGCTCTCTTTGCCACATATGTTCCCTTAGTTGTTCGATTCTTGATGTCGGCATATGCGATCGCAGAACAGATCGAATCCGTGTCCGGATTCTTGTGTCCGATGACATAAACTTTATTATCTTTTCTCACAAATAATCCCCTAACTGTTGTTCCCGGCATCTGTCAGACAACTCTTCTGCCTTCTGCCGGAATCTGCTTGGTCTATAATTTCTGATTTTTATCTTAGCATACTTAAAAAAAATCAGCAAACAGATTTGTTATCTTTCTATGTACTATTCCCCGTACATACAACCGGTATGTGCCGGAATCTTTCTATTTTCTGTTGCCAGATTCCGGGAAACAACGCTATAATAATAGAAACAGCAGATTCGTGCAAAGAAAGGATGAATATACTATGGCAGAAGAAGAAAAAGTAACAGCGGTTGCCGAAGAGGCAACTTCCATGGCAGATTATGAAAAGGAGCTGGAGGCTTCTTTTAAAAAGCTCGAAGAGGGCGATATGATCACCGGTACGGTGATCGCTGTAGACGAAGAAGAGATCACACTGGATCTTCGCTATTACACCGAAGGAATCATCAAAGTTTCCGATTACAGCAGAGAACCTGGATTTATGGTAAAAGAAGAAGTTCATGTGGGCGATGAAGTCACAGCCACCGTGATCGGCAGAGACAATCGCCGCGGCTGTATCCTGTTATCCCGCGTGGAAGCCAACGATGTGCTGGCATGGAACAAACTGCGTCAGTTAAAAGAAGACAAAACCGTGCTGAACGTTACCGTAAAAGGCATCGTCAATGCAGGTGTCATCGCATACGTGGAAGGAATCCGTGGATTTATCCCGGCTTCCAAACTTTCCCTGAACTATGTGGAAGATCTGAACGAATACCTGAACAAGGAGATACAGGTACAGGTTTTTGATGTCGAAGAAGAGGACAACCGTCTGATCCTCTCCGCAAGAGAACTTCTGAGGGAAAAAGCGGACGAAGAAAGACGCGCAAAAGTATCCAATGTGGAAGTAGGTCTTGTGACAGAGGGTACGGTAGAAAGCCTGCAGCCATACGGCGCTTTCGTCAATCTCGGAAACGGTCTCTCCGGTCTGGTTCATATCTCCCAGATCAGTGAAAAAAGAATCAAACATCCGTCCGCAGTTCTAGCAATCGGCGATAAAGTAAAAGTGAAAGTCATCGCTGTGAAAGACGGAAAGCTGAGCCTCAGCATGAAAGCACTGCAGGATGTGGCTGCACAGGAGATCGAGGAAGAGGTTTATGAACTTCCGGAGACAGAAGAAGCTACTACTACGCTGGGCTCTCTGTTTGCAAATATCAAATTATCGTAACCATTCAGCACCTTCACAGTTCTATCTGCCGAATAGTTACAAATCATCATTAATTTTGTTTCTGTAAGGTTTTATGACAGATATCTCAATAACTTGTCCCGTAAATTCCCAGGAGAACTGTCTCCTGGTGAAATTTACGGGATTTTTTTATGCATTTCCTCCTTACCTGCCCCGGCAAAAAAAACGCCGGGAAGCTGTTCCGAATGCTCCCGACGTTTTCCTGTGTACATATATTGCGTTATTTACAATATCCGGCAACTACCTGATTGATCAGCTTGCCGTCTGCCTTTCCCTTCAGATCTCCCATAACTGCCTTCATGATCTGGCCTTTATTTCCTGTTGCCAGAACATCTGCAAATTTTTCCTCGATATAAGCCTTGATCTCTGCTTCATCCATCTGCTTCGGAGCATATTTCGCAATGATGTCATATCTTGCCTGATACTCTTCTTTCAGATCTGTACGTTCTGCAGGACAGGTATCGATCTGCTCTTTTGCTGTTTTCAGCTCTTTCAGGATAACTTTGTCTACAAGCTCTCCTTTGATGTCATCACGGCATCCCTCATCAATGGCAGCTTTTTTTACTGCTGCGATCAGTGCAGAAACTGCTTCCTTTGTCACCTTATCCTTGGCCTTCATTGCTGCTATCATGTCTTTTCTTAAAGCTTCAAGTTCCATTTTTTGTTCCTCCATTTTCTGTCGTTCCTGTGTCAACGACTTTCGTTTGGCCTGAATGGATTTTCTGTCTGTAATAGTGAAATCCATTTATGATTTTATTTTGATATTTTCACAGGATTCTGTCAAGAGTAAATCTCTCATGATTTTTGCCTGCTTCTTTTTCTCCCGCAGTTCCCTGAAAAATGCGGAAAGCATTTCGGAGCATTCCTCTTCCAATACCCCTTCTGTGATCTTTACCTGATGATTAAAGCCTTCGATCTGAAGAAGATTCATCACAGATCCGGCACAGCCTGCTTTCGGGTTCATACAGCCGATCACCACCTCATCGATCCTGGACTGTACCAATGCACCGGAACACATCTGACAAGGCTCCAGCGTTACATACATGGTGCATCCCTCCAGACGCCAGTCTCCCAGCTTTTTACTGGCCTTTCGGATAGCATTAAGCTCTGCATGAGATAAGGTATTTTTGTCTGTATTGCGGCGATTGTAGCCTCTGGCTATGATCTTTCCCTCATGCACGATCACACAGCCGATTGGCACTTCCTCCAATGCACGGGCCTTTTTTGCCTGGCGGATCGCCTCTTTCATAAAACGTTCCTGATCTGTCACGTTTTTACTCCTCCTGTAACTTCACATTCCGGAAAAAGCTCCGGGATTCTATCTGTTCATACCAAGACTGCTCTCAGCCTTCTGTACGTTCGATTATAACTTTTCAGATATTCCATGTCAATCTGCTGTAAAACAGATATTTGCACACAGTAGGAACATTACGGAGTAATTTTCTATAACATAAAAAAACGCAGACAAAGGAAGCTCTCGCGAACTCCGTTGCCTGCGTCAATGAGTGCATTATATCTGCTTTTTTTCCAGAAAGTCAAGCAGCCATATTATTTGTGAAGTGACTCACCATTGGTAGCGATCACATCTTTATACCAGTAGAAGGATTTCTTCTTATAACGATTCAGTGTACCTGTTCCATCATCGTTACGGTCCACGTAGATGTAGCCGTAGCGTTTTTTCAGTTCTGCTGTAGATGCACTGACAAGGTCAATACAGCCCCAGGAGGTGTAGCCCATAACATCTACACCGTCCTCAACAGCCTCTTCGACCTGAAGGAGATGTTTCTGCAGGTAATCAATACGGTAATCATCCTCAACGGTCATAACGCCATCCTTCTCCACCAGCTTGTCTACTGCGCCCAGTCCGTTCTCAACGATGAATAACGGTTTCTGATAACGATCCCAGTAGTAATTCAGCACATAGCGAAGACCCTGCGGATCGATCTGCCATCCCCAGTCAGATGCTTCCAGATATGGGTTCGGAACACCGCCCATAAGATTACCCTTTCCTTTTACATGAGCTGGGTCTGCTGTCTCGCAGATACTCATGTAATAGCTGAAGGAAACGAAATCTACTGTATTCTTAAGGATTTCCGCATCGCCTGGCTCAAATTTGATCTCAATGTTATTTTCACGGAAATAACGTTTCATATATCCCGGATAATATCCGCGGACATGTACATCACCGAAGAAATCGTTCTTGTGAACACTCTCCATAGTCTTGATCACATCGTCCGGGCATGGGGTCAGCGGATAAGTCGGCATGCTCAAGATCATGCAGCCGATCTTTGCATCCGGCATCATCTCATGTCCGATCTTTGTTGCAAGTGCACTTGCGACCAGTTCATGATGAACAGCCTGATACAGATCCTGCTTGGAAAGCTTATCCTTTTCTGTGTAAATACCACCGCTTAAGAATGGTTCATGGAGAACAGAGTTTATCTCATTAAATGTCAGCCAGTATTTAACCTTCTTGCCGTATCTTGCAAAAATAGTTCTCACATATCTCTCATAAAAACCGATCATCTTTCTGTTCACCCAGCCATCGTAGGTTTTTGCAAGATGAAGCGGTGTTTCATAGTGAGAGATCGTTACCAGTGGCTCGATCCCATATTTATGGCATTCGTCAAAAAGATCATCATAAAACTGAAGACCTTTTTCGTTTGGTGTCTCCTCATCTCCGTTAGGGAAAATACGACTCCATGCAATGGATGTACGGAATACTTTGAAGCCCATCTCCGCAAATAATTTCACATCTTCTTTATAACGATGATAAAAATCGATTCCGATAAGTTTCATGTTATCCGGTGTAGGCTCTTCCGTTCTGGGGCCTACGATTCCGTGTGGTGTTACATCCTGTGTGCATAAACCCTTTCCGTCTTCATTGTATGCACCCTCGCACTGATTGGCAGCAACTGCGCCGCCCCATAAAAAATTCTTTGGAAATGACATTCTGGAATCCTCCTTATGTAATATATTCAAGCGGACATTCGGAATAACCGCTTATTATCTGCAAGCGGACATTCGGAATCCGCTTCGCTACTTCCTCATGAACAAATAAGCGGAATAACCGCTTATTTGTTCATGAAGTGATATAAAGCACCGATTAAATTTGCGTCATTGTAGAATTGACAGTTTGTGATCTTCGGCTCCGGAACATATGGTGTTATCTTTCGCAGCGGAATATTCTTCATTACTTCATCCAGGCTCTTCTGAAGATATTCATGCAGAAGCGGCTGCTGGCTGATGCCTCCGCCGATAGCAATGATGTCCAGATCCAGATAAATATTCAGGTTATAGATCTGTACTGCAAGACGATCTGTAAACTCCCTCAGACCTGCCAGAACTTTCTCATCACCTTCATTTGCCAGACCGAATATCTTCAATCCATCGTAAATCTGCCAGTCCTCTCCTGTATGCTTTGCAACAGTCTTTGCAAGTCCTTCCGCACCACTGATCATTCCCCAGTAGTTGTCCAGCTCTGCCGGCCCCTTCGCCTCTGTGCATATATAGCTGTATTCGCCTGCGGTAAAATGATTTCCGCGGAAAAGCTTTCCGTTGAGGATGATCCCGCCTGCAACACCGGTTCCGATAACAACAACAGCCCCATTTGTACAGCCCTTAAGACTTCCTCTCCAGAACTCGGCAAGTGCCGCACATTTTCCATCATTTTCCACAGAAACCGGAATTCCGTAACGCTGGGAAAGTTCTGTGCCAACAGTACTTCCTGCAAGATATCCAAGATATCCTGCTGTTACACAATATCCATTCCTGTTGTCCAGCATACCAGGCATGCTGATGGCAATACCTTCAATGCGGTTTTTGTATTTCTCCACAACACTGTCCAGAACTGCATAATAGTCCTCTTTTGTCTTTGTATGATAGTCCGGTGTGGGAACCTTATCTTTTTCAAGAATTTCTGCATTTTCGTTCATTAATGCATATTTCGTAAATGTTCCGCCTGCATCAAAAACCAGATAATTTTTCATTTTCATTTTACCTCAAGCTTTATTTCTCGTCACCAAAATTCAGAGCAAGCTTTGCAAAGAAATCTTCCAGTGTCAGTCTTGCATCCAGATATTTGTAAACACGGATCTCACGGTTGTCCTGTCCATGGATGTATGTCATATCCTCTGCGATTCTCGGTGCAGATACCATATCGTAGCTTACTTTTTCCAGTTCTTCCATCAGAACGGCGATGGTTCCCTGATCACCAAGTCCCCAGATCTCGCCCTGTGGCCAGTCCATTTCGTACTTGGCTGCTACATGGTTGAAATCCACCAGCTGCTCAAAAAGATATTTTCCGATCTTTCCACATGGGCGTACCTTCAGCTGAAGCTCTGCAAGAGAAACAGCCATCACTTTATAAAGACTCATCGGCACCTGCCATACCGGCACTTTGGAGGAAAATACTACGTTTGCAGCGTTGATATCCATCATCAGGTTGAACTCAAATCCGCCCTTTGGATAATCTGCTCCGCCGATCCAGATCACTGTCATGCGCTCTGCGATCTCCGGTTTCATCAGAAGTGCGGAGGCAACGTCTGTAATGGCACCCTGGCACGCAATGTACAGCGGTCTTTTATCCTCCTTCATCGCTTCCTCGATGATGAATCTTGCACCCTCGGAATCGATAGGTGTATTCTCATCTTCAAGGGCGCGTGGTGCACCCAGCTTTACCGGATATTGATTCTTAAGCCCCATAAGCTCCATGACTTTGATGATCTCATCGTAGCTTGCCTGCGCAGTACCAAGCTCGCCGTACTGCTGCGGGTTTTTCCAGAAATGACCCGCAACAAGGCCTTTTACGTCGAATCTTGGTGTCATGAGATGATGCGCTACTGCATACTGGTCATCTGCCTCGTTTTTGCAATCTGTATGTACGATCACCCTTACTTTTTTGTTTTCCGGTACTGTATAGGCATAATTCCACATAATATTTTCCTCCTTATATAAAACAGATGTTCTGATAATCGAAAGGAGCACCTTTCGATGCTCCTTATTTTTTCTTTTTTGTTCGATTTAAATTTATGCGTTTTCTTTATTCCGCTGGTTCAGCTCTGCACGGATCTGCGGATATTTTTTATCCAGATCATATGGGATCAGCACAACGATAGAAAGTATTGTAGCTACCAGCGCAAGACCACCGAATGCAAAATTGATCGCTGTATGTGTCTGCGGGAACTCCTTTGCAATGCTGATACCATCTGCCATTGCCTTGTCAAGTTTTGCTGCATCGTAGTTACCCCATACAAGAAGAGCAGATACGATAGCAGATGCTGCTGCTGAGGAAACCTTGTTTACAAATCCCTGGATCGCATTCTGTGTTCCACCAAGGTTTCTTCCTACCTGCCACTCTGTATAGTCAAAGATATCAGGCATCATGGAGAAGAACATACTGGAACGAAAACCGAATCCAAGTCCGATCAGTCCAAGTGCTGCTGTTGCGATTGTTCCGTCAGATGTGAAGAACAGGATCGCATATCCAACGATATCTACGATCGCTCCAAACTGGATCAGCTTGATCTTGGCAATTCCCTTACCATTGAGATAAGCTGCAAGGATCATAGTCGGGATTGCAAGCAAGGTAAGTAAAGTAAGTGCCAGTGACATTCCGCTTACATCACCAACAATGTAAGTATAATAGTACTGCATTGCACCATACATGGAAAGATATCCAAGGAAGAGGAAAAATACCTCGCCAAGGAACATGATGTAATATTTATTTTTTACAAGACTTCCGATATCCTTGATCAGAGAGCTCTTTCCTGCTGACTTTGTCGGAGGATTGATCTCCACGATGGAGAATACACAGATTGCCATGATGATGATAACGATGATTCCAAGTACAATGTTTGTGTTACGGTATCCGGTAGCCAGCGCTGCACCAGTTGCATCCTTGGAGCCTGAGAAGAAGTATACCATCGGAAGCACGAACAGGGAAGATGTCAGTGATCCAAGGTTTGAAAATACAGTACGTGTTGTAGAAATCTTGGTACGCTCTGTTGCGGATGCTGACAGAGAAGATACGATCGGTGCCATCGGAATATTTACCAGAGTGTAGCCAAATGAGAAGATAACGTAAGTTACGTATGCCCATGCAAGCTTTGCACCTGCGCTCCATCCTGTCGGAACGGAAAACAGAAGAACCATACCAACTGCAAGGACCGGTGCACCGTAAAGCATCCATGGACGGTAACGTCCCATTTTTGTATCGGTACGGTCGATCATTGCACCTACCATATAGTCTGTGAATGCATCGATGAATTTCGTTACAACGAACATAAATCCAACAGCACCGGCTGCAAGTCCCGCGCAGTTTGTGTAATAAAAGAGAAGATATGTATTGGCAAGAAGGTACGCAAGATTACAAGCATAATCACTGATACCAAAACCGATACGCTGTCTCCATTTGAACTTTGTTGTTTCATAATATGCCGGTTCGTGTTTTAACTTTTGCATTTCTTTCCTCCACCTTTTTTATGTTGATTTAACGACCCACTCAGGAACATGTAAATTTTTTCTGCGCGCCCTGTTTCTGGCGGATCGATCAGGTATGTCTCAACGACAAGCATATTATAATCAAAGAATTTTGATTTTCGTTATCATTCTTTTGATATTTTTATCATTCTTCCAACATATTTCTAATATTTTTATAAACTCATTCAAGAATAAAATTCCTTACGCTTATATTTTTCCCGGTACTGCCTGGGAGTCATCTTCATATATTCTTTAAATACACTGCCAAAATGGCTCTGGGAATTGAAGCATACATAATCACTGATCTCTGACAGGGTCGCATCGGAATATTTCAGGAGATTGGCAGCTCTTTCTACACGGAATTTCCGGATATAATCCACGATCTTCTCTCCCGTATCCTGCCGGAAGCTTCTGGAAAGATGACCCGGGCTGATCCCGATAGCCTCTGCGATATCCTCAAGATATATCTTATGATGATAATTCCGGGAAATATAATCCTTGCACTGCTCTGTATAGCTGGAAAAACTTCTTGTTTTTTTTGTATCAGCTACCAGCTCTGTAAATTTATAAAAGCATCTTTGGTTCAGTTCGATCATTTCTTCCATAGTCCGGCATTGATCGATCTGATTAATGAAATGATCACTGAGACGATATGCATCTGCCGGCGAAACTCCTCCTGCTATAGCTTCTCTTGTTGCCAGTGTAGTTGTCACAATAGCCTGATTCCTCTGATGATTAAAATGTTTTCTGGAAAGGATCCCACTCTTTTCCAAAAGTGCTGTGGCTCGTTCATTAACCTCTTCCACATTTCCTTCACGTATACTATCCAGTACATATCGTTCTTCCATATATGTATGATGGTAGGCTGCCGCATCCAATTTGTCCAGTTCAATGCGAACTATTTCACCCTCCTCCCAAGCTTCTTTTTCCTCGATGAGATTATTTTTTTCCATAAGGTCGTCCGGCTGAATATCCTTTCCCTCCAAAAGCTCATACAAAAAACTTACGAAATTCAACATCCGGTTCAGTGTCATTTTGTCCGGATGGCGTTCTTCCTTCATTGACATGTGATATTTCTTATAAAACTGATGTATTTCCACATAGCTGAGCTCTTCTGCACATACCGGACCTGACAGATAGAAATCCTGACCGCTCTGAACACAGAAGAAATAAATTTTATCAAAAACCTTATAAATAGTCGGTGCATTTTGTTCTTTTGTCTGGCAGATCAGGGACCAGCGCAATTCCTCTGATACAGTCAGCGGATTCTGTTTTTCGGAAAAAACCCCAAGACTCCGGATATTTTCTCCTGCTTCATCTGCATAAAAAATGGGAATTCCCCACAGGCTTTCCAGTTTTCTCAACAATGTATGTTCTACCATGTCAACATCCTTTCATCTGTAATATCGGGCTGTTATTGGAATAAATTATATGTTTTTTTTCTTCCATGAGCAAGTCCCCAACCCTGCTTATTGCTTTTCGCAACTTCGCAGGAAACTTACTTGATTCGGTTAAAAAGGCTTGCGGCTTTTTTCGGGGGAGAGTATGCTTGTAGTATCATAAATAAGAGAAACAAGGGGATTTTCCTATGAAAATATGTGGATTTAACAAAACAACCCTGCTGGATTATCCGGGAAGGGTAGCCTGTACCATATTCTTAGGCGGCTGCAACTTCCGCTGCCCATTCTGCCAGAACGGAGCTCTTGTCGTGGAGCCTGGTACCCAGCCTGAATATTCCCAGGAGGAAATCCTGGCTTTTCTGAAAAAAAGAAAGGGGATCCTGGATGGTGTCTGCATTTCCGGCGGTGAACCCACGCTTGCCCCGGAACTGCCGGAATTTCTCGGCAGGATCAGGGAGCTGGGCTATGATGTAAAGCTCGATACCAACGGTTCCCGCCCCTCCGTGGTAAAAGATCTCGCAGCAGCTGACCTGATCAACAAGGTTGCCATGGATATCAAAGCCTGTCCTTCCAACTATCATGTGCTTACCGGTGTACATGCTGATCTGGATGGGATCCGGGAAACTGCCGGATGGCTGCTGGACGGACACCTTGATTATGAATTTCGTACAACGGTTGTGAAGGAACTTCATTCTGAAAAAGATTTTCAGGAGATCAGCCGGTGGCTAAGCGGTGCAAAAGCTTATTATCTCCAGGCTTATCGGGATTCCGACGGAGTTCTGATGCCGGGATTCTCTGCCTGCTCCGAGAAAGAAATGATAAACTACCGGGATATCCTGTCTCAGACGATCCCGGTAGTAGAAATTCGTGGTATGGAGCTGTGATCTGCGGATTTGCAAAACTGTTTGCTTATCTGCATGGATGCTGAAATTTTTCTGATCAGATGTTAATAAAACAGTACCAGTATCCTCCCTTTCCGCCTGGGATATGAATATCCGGACATTCCTTAAAGTAGGGAAAGCCAAACATATTAGCCATAAACCGTTCCTGCTGGCTGTATCCGCCGGGCACACCCAGTATGTACTGTCCCCGATGATTTCTGCACAGCAGAAGATGGCCGAAATTCTGATATCCGTACATGACAAAACGGTTGCTGCAGAAGCAGCCGTTTTGTCTGCATAAGGCACTGCAGTCCGATGGTCTGATCTTGCGACAGTCTGTGAAATAGCCGTCGTTAAACGGATCATCACAGGGTATTCCCGGAAGTGGACGAGATGGCTCAGGTCGCGGTGATTCCGGCGGATGCGGTGATGGCTGGCCTGGTCGCGATGGTTCCGGCGGATGCGGACCGGGAGCCTGATATGAATTTCCAGTTTCCGATGCCTTCAATACCTCCTCCTGAACTTCCTCTACCGTCATGATCCTGTCTGACTTCTTCTGATATTCCTGCACTTCTGGCAAGGTTCCGTCTTTTTGATTTTCTTCTTCCTTTTCTCCCCGCTCTCTGCCTTTTTTCTCCGCTGCCTTCTGATATTCCGTTCCTGTTTTCTCCGCTTCCTTCCGAGGTTCCGTTTCTTTTTTCTTCCACTCGCGGAAATTCTCCGGCCGTATCGGCTGATCATCCCATTCTGTTCCCCAGAATCCGCCGGCATCGGAGATCAGAAGCAGTCCTCCAAGCTCCTGAAGACTTTTTCCCATGCCTCCAATATCCTCTGTATCCGTCTCCAGCGCGCACTCGATCCGCTCCTGCCCGGTAACACAGCTTCCGATCAAAATACCATCCATCAGCCCTTCCCGCCTCACAAACCCATACACTCTGCACCGACTTCCAGGCTCCAGTCCAACACAACGCAAATGAACCTCCACACGGCATTTCCTATCTCTGGCCTCCACCCTCACATAACCGCTGCTGCCGTCTTTTTTTCCTTTCCGATACTCGTACACATACGCAACAAAACGCTGATATCCAGCCAACGCACGTCCCTCCGGTATTTCGGTTTCGTTAATATATATGAAGTTTAAGAGAAATCATTCCATCAACGTGAAAAAGCTCCAGGATGTACAAACGCAAAAAAAGAATCCCTCAACCAAGGGATTCTCAAGCTGTTAGTCGAAAAATACGGCTATACCAGAATCGGTACATCAACACAGAATATCAACAGACAGGTGCGAAATTAAAATATGCGGAAAATTTTCGCTTTTGTCAAAAAAGCATTACTATCTTAGAACATTTTGCGCTTGTCAGGGTTCTCCGTATATGCTACACTGTACAGGAACAATCGTGTTACAGGGTGGCTGACCTCTAGTCCAAAAAGGATGGAGGTGGTGCTGATGAACGACAACCATTTTGACTTCAAAGATCTTATGGCTTTTGGCATGTTCATTCTAGCATTGCTTACGTTCGTATTAACGTTTTGTAAGTAATTCTTTACATAGAAAAACCACCCAAAAACTTTGGCCGAGTACAGGGTGGGATTTTCTAATCTTCTCTTATAAGGTCAACCCCTTGTGGGCGGTTGTTCTTTATGTTTGTATTATAGCACTACTATTCAAAGCATTCAAGAATATTTTCATCTGTAAATATAAAAACCCCCTGGCGATCCACGCTCGGGACATTCACCAAAGGCTTTCTCTTAATCTATATTTTATTTCTCGCTTTTCTTTACCTTTTCCCATGTATTACCTTTATCTTTATTTTTTTCCTGGCAAATGTAGAAGATTCTCCTTTCTTTTCTCATTGAGGTAACACAAGGTAACACAAACATACGTTCCTTCATTTTTCACAAACAAAAAAAGAATCCCTCAACCAAGGGATTCTCAAGCTGTTAGTCGAAGCGACAGGATTTGAACCTGCGACCTCTGCGTCCCGAACGCAGCGCTCTACCAAAC
>OGJJ01002319.1_pt1 | contig 12459 bp, 9 predicted proteins | sample 1572081 | NCBI WGS metagenome assembly OGJJ01 (sample SAMEA2582122, study PRJEB24529) | metagenome | biome: Human gut stool | place: China | collected 2011
AGGTAATTAAGCCGGATATCGCAATTGTTTTTGAAGGCTGCCCGGCAGATGATACCTGCGTTGAGTCGTATATGGTTCAAACAGCAATTAAGCGTGGACCGATGCTTCGTCACATTGATTCACGCATGATTACCAATCCGCGATATCAGAGATATGCGCTTGATTTAGCAGAAAAGCTTGGCATCCCGGTTCAGGATTCAGTTCGCAGTGCCGGTTCAACCAATGGTGCAACTATACATCTGACTGAAAAAGCTGTGCCGGTCATCGTTATCGGTGTTCCGGTTCGCTATGCACACACACATTACGGAATTTCTGCTTATGCTGATTTTGATAATGCAGTTAAGCTGGCATGCGAAATTCTTAAAAGACTTGATGAAGAGCAGATTATGAGTTTTTAAATACAATACGTAAAAGAAATTCTGGATTTTATGCAGGAGCTAAGATGAGTAGAAACTGCATAAAATCCATTTCTTTTTTCTTCGTAAAGATAATATTATTAAAAAGGTAAAGTATGTAGCGAGTAGTTTGAACGCAGATCGCAAGTATTTCTTCATAATATACGACACAGTATCATCTACAGAACTTGTAATTATCAGTATCAAAAAAGCTGGCGATAAAAAGTCACAAAAGCTCTTCATCTACCCGCTTTTCACTTATACTCTCACCATTACCACTTACGAATATAACTGCAACGATTAGAAGAATATATAATATACCCACTGCCACTATCACTTTCAGCTTAATCACTTCTTCCGTTTTCTAAATTTTAAATAATTACTGTACGAATGCCGCCAGGGACACAAAAAAAGCCACTATTCCCCGTCCCCACTGGCCCTTCTATATTTCTTTTTTTCCAGCAAAAGATTTTTACAATCTACTTTCATATATTTATCCTTGCAAATCTTCAACTTTCCATCTTTCCCCGTCCTGTCTTTTTCTAAAATTGCTTCATCTCCATCGGTCATAACTACTATATATGTATCATTGTCTATCCTAGTAGTCAAAAATAGTTCCTGTTTTTGTGCGTTCTGGATTCCTTGCCAGTTAACATATGCTCCATAGAACACAATCGCCACAATGATAAGCAGCCACCCTATCAACTGGTAATCTTTATTTTTCCATCTGTATTTGTGTTTCCTTGACAAATTCTTTTTTGGTTCTTTTCTTTTATTTCTTCTGTTTTTTTCGATTAAATCTTTTTGAAAAGAATACACCATGCAATATCCCACCGCAAAAACAATAATAGCGTTACTAAAAATTATAAACAAAACTAAAATTATACATTTTCTCCGTTCTTCTTGTAATACAATTAAAGCATCCTCCCAATTGCCTGTTGCTATACTCAATATAATAAAGCAAATTAGAACAGGTATTAAAAAATCCAATAAGATTCCCCAGAAAATTTTCTTTATTAACGTTTCTCGTCGCAATATTATCCGAACATTATTCACTGCACACATACAGTACACAACTGAAATACTCCCCACTATAATCATAACTAAACAGTTGCTAATGAAATAACAATGTTCAATCTCTTCCTTTTCTAATAAATTCCAAAACTTTCGATATATACTTATTATAATTTCTTCCTTATAATCTTTAGGTAAATATTCTTTTTTCTGACACATATTAATGTCCCACAAATATGAACCTGCCATTTCAGGGAGCAGCACGCCAATCCAACAATTATCCGCTTCGTCTCTTATAAATAAAAACTTCATATTTCCATTAACTCCAACCAGATCTGAAATATGTTGTGCTAATTTTTTTGAATAAAAGTTCTGCTGAACGTTGCCTTCATCCAACTCTTTAATAATTAATCTTTTTTGATTTTTTACATCAATATTAATTTCTATTTTATGCCTAAATTGCTTTCTTAAATTTTTCGTTAAATAAAATTGTCCCCTATTCTTATAAATTGATAATTCCAATCTTTCGTTAAATATTTTTTCTAAAATAATTGTATCTTGTGTCCTATTCACATACTTTCCTCCTCTGCCTGTTTTATGTGAATTTTAACTATTATAGGACAAATTATCCATTCGCAAAATATCTGAATTTTCAAACTAATCTTTATTACTTTTATCAATAGAATAGGTCCTTGTAGATATCTTATATTTAAAGGTTAATGTTTTAATTCTTTCCTCTTGTCCAGTTTTCTCCTCTACATATTAATCATAAAATCTTTTATATACAGAGAACCTGCCACCGGCAGCTTCTCTTGCATACTTTAATATAAAAATCTTCCCTGTCTCTATACGGTAATTCTTTTTATATAGATAATCATGATAATCCGTTTTCTCCTCACTCTTATCAACGCCGCAAGAATAATAACTCGCTTTACGCCTTTTCTTTATATCAATCCCATTCTTTTTGGCATACTGTCCTACGGTATTGGCTTCAACATCCAGCATATCAGCAATCGCATTCAATGACAATCCAGGATTGGAAAGATATTCTTTCAAATGTTGTTCATATATAAAACCTCTATTAGAGATACATGGATTTTTCAGGTATTCCTCAAAACTCTGTCCTGGATCTGACCTGCGGTAGCGCATCCCGCAGTGCGGACATTCAAACCATGTCCATATCTCGTCCCGTTTTTACAGATTTCTACCTGTATTGCACCATCTTTCCGATAATGACTGCATAGTTTATTCGCACACGGCCAAGGGTCGCTCCCATATGGAAGTTCTACCCTTACTTCTATATTAAAGAAGTTAACATATTACGATTTTGAGGTACCATTGCCGGATGCTCCAGGAAAACTTGCCTATGAAAAACATGGTGATACGACCTATGTTAAATATGAATATGATCGGATTTATGATCTGGAAAAGAAGTTCACATATCCTAAGCGTACGACTATAGGAAAATGTTCGAAGGAAAAGCGAGATATATTTCGACCAAACCAGAACTATCTGACTTGTTTTCCGACTGCAGAGCTGCCAATCTCTGATTACCGAAATACAAGAAGCCGTTGTTTGCGTATAGGTACTTTTATTATGATGAGAAAGATTATAAAGGACTATAAACTGGAAGAAATACTTGGAATGTATTTCAATGACCGAGACTATGAAGAAAAGTCTGTAACATCGGTAACAATCAGCCTGAAAATCTGCTTGATTTTGTGGACATACTTCAACAAGAGCTGACTCGTGCCGAAGTTCTGCCTGCTGATTACGATTTCGAAGCACATAAAAACTGGTTCCTATGTAGCCAGATGATGTTCCGATCACTTATGCAGATACTACTGCTTTAGAAGAAGATTTCGGATTCAAACCTAGTACAAGTTTGAAAGATGGCCTTCGAAAATTTGCCGAATGGTATAAGAATTTTATAAAAATTTATCTATTCTTGAAAAACCTTCTTTGTAAGATTACAGAGAAGGTTTTCTAAGAGTGTCCCCTTATGCTTCCGCCATTCTTTGTCCTATCAATCTACACTGCTGACATTTTATACTCCAAATCACCAATCAAGAAATTTCTATGGTATGTGCAATCGCATGCAGATGAATCAAAGAGTGCAACATTATATGATGCTTTATCAAAAGTACTAAAATATTTCACTCCGTCATATCCTAAAAATTTTGCAAAATCACTGATATACTGTGTTGGTAAATAATCTAAATCACTGTCCAATCTACTCATAGGTTTAGCCATATCATTTTGAATTTGCCGCAAAGTTCTTTCATTCACTAAATACGCCACTTTATTATTTTCAGTATAAAAAGGCGAGCTGTGAACAATGGAACTTAAATCTAATACCCTCACATTGCAATTAAGCTTGAATGTTGCGATAGTGACATAATCAAATGCACGTGCTCTAATTTCCTTTACTGTTGTTTTCTTATGGCTGCACAGATATAAACAACTTTGTCCTTTTGAATTAACTCTTCCTGGTGAAGCAACATCATCTGGTGGGGCCCACATTTCCTTCCTAGAATACCCCCCTTTATCAGAAACACGCGCGCGATAAAACTTTGTACCTGTTGGAATAATGATTTCCGTTTCTTTCAAAACAGATTCCAAAATTTCCAAATTAATATATTTACTATGAAAACGATTTTCGTTTCTCAAATATTTCTTAAAAACCTCCCAACTATACTTACCCATTATAGAGTTGTCTTTTAAATATGTTTCATCAAACAGCTGAGGTATTCCTACTCGTTCCATCGCAATTTTTGATTCCAAATCTAATGACTCCGATACATATTCAGATACTATTTGTTTAACTTCGCACGAACTTCCAGAAAAGATACTCCAATCTTTTAACAGTCTATCCTCAATCAACATTTCTTCCTCTTCTGGATATAATGTTGGAAGTTCTGATTCGGGAACGTATAATTCTAAAATAGAATCCAACATTTCTCCTACATTTGTTTTATCTGCATCTTTCTCGGAATCGTATATCCATGTGTTTCTATTTCTGCAAATCGGACAATTACCAATATGCCCTACCATTTCTATTGCTGCTCTAATTTCTATATCTTTAAAACAATTTATACAACAAATCATTTATCTAGCCTCTAAATATTCTCCCATCATTTCTATATGATGCATCAATGAATATTTCTTAATTACACCTAAGCCTGGGAACTTTCCAGTATTGTAACATTCAATTAAGCTATTTAGACCTATTGTTTTTGGGATATCACTAAAATTTCCCCAACTCATCAAATTTTTCATAGCTTCCTCAAATTTTCTAGCTGGGTCAGAAATACTTTCATTAGATTCCGATACAAAATGATGTACTCTTAATTCTCCCCTAGTTCCAAAATACATAACATGAATCGCTATCGCCAATGGTGCAAAACCCGATTCTTCAAACTCATTTCCAACCATTGAAAAATCAGAAAACCCAGCAAATCCCCTTTTCTTGTAAACAATATGGTTTCTACTAAATAACTCATCTGGATTTTCAATATAATCTATATTACGTTTTGCTTTTCTATAACCATCCTCCAAAATTATTATATCATCATCGATAATATCTTCAAAATCTCCACCTTTAGGAACAATGGTATATTTTCCTGTTATTTTCTCCCCATATTCCTCATAGTAATGATAATTTCCTTTTTCAACGTTTATCATCACAACATCTTTAGCATCAAATTTACCCTCTGTTATCTCAGAAACAATCTTATCATCCACTAAATATGCTTTTTGAATACCTGGATCATCCCACAGTTTTTTATAACCATCTAACGTTTTCTGTAATTTCTGTTTCTTATTTTCATCGCTTTCTTTCTCAATATTCTTTCGCATATCATTATATTCTTTACCGAAAGAACCAACTTTTGGATTTCTAATTACAATCACTTTACGATTCATTTCAATAAATTTAGTAAGCGTTGAAAAAAAAGTACTACTAAATCTTACAGGTTCAATAATCGGAATTACTTTTGAACTGAGTTTTCCTGCATTCAAAAGTCCTCGCAAACATAACAGTTCATTTTGCCTTCCTCTAAGATATGGAAAATACATGCCCTATCCCTCCATTCTTGCATTCCATAATTTATCTATGTCTTGATAATTAGTGCTGATTTTTTTTGAGAAGTACGCATAAAACCTTAATTCATACGGAACCTTTTCTTCTAATTTATTCTCTATCAACATCAATGTTCTTGCTTTTAAACATTTCATCACATCTTTTTGCAATGTAACAATATTTATACGCTCCAACCATTTTTTACATTCTCTGTAATATTGAAAGCTATTAACCTCTGGTAACTTATGAAAATGTTTCAATATAATAGATTCAAATTCCGCTTTACGTAACACTTGGAACATTGCTTCATATGACAGATTATCTCTATTATAAAATGCTTTTTTTCTACAAATCAGTCTTCCACTTGCAGTTAGTTCATATATTCCAACTTTTTGATCTTTTAAAAATTCTTTTACATGTGGTAATTGTTTATTTCCAACCACAACATAAATATAACTAAATACTTTATAATAATCTTTTAGTTGATTCTCTAATCGAATCAGATTATCTAAATCTGTTTTTATTTCGTATACTACTCCACGACCATTAATCATAATAAAATCTGCTTTTGAATCACCAATAGGCAATTCAGTAAGTGCAGCCGTATTATACAAATCATGTTTTTTTATAAGCAACTGATTAAGTATTGTATTTTTATAATAATACTCATTTCTATATTCATAATTCATGAAATGATATATTTCGCTTATTGCTTCACCAATCGTTGCATCATCCGTTTTTACATATCTCCTTACGCACTCAAAAAAAGTGTCAGGGATACTATCTTCGCTTATCATTCTATCCAAATACGGTACTGTAAAAATTTTGTTAACCATATATGTGTCAAATTTTTTCATAGTATCCCCCTTTCAAATGTTTTCTAAATTATAACACATTAGCCATCCTTACTCAATCTCAAAAATGCACCCTCTTCTGGGTGCATTCATCTCTTTTGCTGTAACGCATGTATATGAAGAACGGAATGTGACGCTAGGAATCATTACCAGAATCATTAAGCCACCCCTGTAAGAGTAAAAAACTTGATAGTGCCTGACACCTGGTGGTGGATAGGTCAACATTACGGACGAAGCCCTATGACAAGAGTCTTAAACTCCTGTTCCGTATCCACAAAATGATAACATGTACCTGTGCTCCAGTCTCTTTTCTATATTCAAAAAACAATTCTTCTCCGGCCTTTTTACTTCTTCCGTACTCGCTATTGCCAAATTGTTCCTCATTTTAAATTATACATGAAGCGCTTTCTATTCCATCAGCACAGATAACCTATCCCTGAAATATTCGGGATATGAATTAAGGCAGCTAAAAACCTCTTCCCTATGAAACTTCAACGTATTAAGTATCTTGTCTGCTCCAATATTCGTATCAGATAAAATTTGAGCAAGCTCTATAGACAATAAGCGATCGTAAAAAACACTCTCGCAAATAGAAACAGCTGTCATATTGGGAACACCATACTTTACTTTCTTTTGCAATAATGTCAAAAGCATTCTTGGATCAACTTGCGTCTCATCGTCTTCGTCAACTACTATCAAATCACAGATATTACCGATAAGAAAATTCATTTGATATGAAATTCTTTTATTACATAACGACTCTACTTCTGGAATTTCTATAGCTTCCTCGTTACTAATTTCAATTGGTATTTGTCCATCAATCCATTTTTGACAGATACTTTGAATATGCTCTTTGTATTTAAAATCACCTTTAATTTGCAAATACAACTCTACAATCATAGACAATAAGTCTTCTTCTGTATATATCCTCTCTGTAAGTTCATTTTTGAAAATCCATTCCTCTATTTGAGAAGACAAAGCTATCCCTGACATTGCATTAGAATATCTACGCAAATCTTCCACATCGTATTCTTGAATATTCTCCTCTATTTTCTGAAAAACCTTAATTAACAATTCTTTTTCCTGTTCTGATGCCAGTGCATACGCCAAGGTATTAGAACAAATATCCACCGAATTATTCTTACAATCGGTAGCTACTGTTTCTGTAGAACATGCTAAACAAAGATAATTCTCTATATGAGATATAATATCCTGTCTCAATAATATCTCCTGCATGATCGTATTTTGTTTTCTATCTGGATTTATTTTTATATACGCTTTTTCCAACTTTTTTGCATAATCAAACAAGAAATTGCTTTCGTCAAGGTGTTCTATCACTTTTGAAACAAATTCCTCACCATTTACAGTTTTATCATAATCCACTTTAAAATCCTGTACTAATGAAAGAATAGAACTCCCACAAGGTTCTGCATATTTTGTATCAAATAACTTCATACAGTCATTCCAAAAATACATTCCGCCATTTTTCCGCTTCATTCGATTATCATATATATTACAATCCGTAATGATAATACTGCCTTCGGTGTATATACCTGCTCGTGCTGTTCTCCCCATCAAATTTTGAAAATCTCGTGCTTTTACTAATCGAACTCCATTACGGAAACTGGTAACTAACAAATATTTAATTGGAATATTCACACCTTGTGCAAGTGTCGATGTACATACTACACAAGAAACATATTTATTTTTCAATGCATGCTCCACTACAAGCTTAACTCCATTTTGAAGATTAGAAGAATGAGGTAAAACACCCAATTCTGCTGCTTGCGTATACCAATGCTCTGAACCATAATAGTTTTCTATGAATTTCTTTATTTCAGAAAGTTTTTCTTGATTCGCATTATCTTTTAATACTTTTAAGTCATAGTTTCGTTTATTTAAGTCTATGATTCTTTTAAACACTGTTTTCATTGAGCGTTGCTGTCCGAGATAGATAGCGACACCTCCATTATGACATAACTTTATGGCATTATAAATGGCTATATCTATAGATGATGATAATTCCGGAAAAAATCTATTCTTTTTTTCTCTCGGCAACTTATTCAATTGTTCAACTCGAAGAATTCGAGGAATAAAATAATCCTCATTTGATTTATCATCAGAAAAGAAATGAAGATTCTTTTGTTTGGATGAAAAACCTATAGATTTAGGCGTTGATACAATACTTTCATCCGCTGCCAAACAACCTCTATCCTCGAACAACCACTGTGCAATATCTTCTGAATTTGGCAATACCGCTGATAACAAAATTAACTGCTGTTCACTTGTTATATTTCGACGTATATGTGTCACTAACAACTCGTATGTTGCACCTCTACCACCATCATCAAACATATGACCTTCATCAAACACAAATAAATCTATAACATTCAAAAAAAACGGATCATGATGCAACACATAGCTTAGTTTTTCCGGTGTACATATAAGTATTTGCTTTTTATTAGCCTCTTCAAATATATTCAAAAAGTCATTTTGAAGAACATCTGAGAACTGATTTATTATAACATCTTTTCTAAATGCTTTATACATATCCGTTGTTATTTCATTACACAACGCTCTTAGTGGTGCCACTATAATAGCTGTATTAGCTCGATCAGATAAAAAGGCAGCTCTTATAATCAGTTCTATGCTTCTAGTCTTCCCCACACCTGTCGGAAGTTGCACAATAGCGTTTTCTCCTCTCAGCAATCCCTTTTCAGCTATTAATCGTTGTGCTGGCCATAACATCTTTATAGACTTTCTACTTTGTAAATATGATTTCCACTTCTCGTGTGAAAGGCCTGAACTATTCGGCAAAAGTCTCCATGAAGAATTATTACACGCTACAATAATAACTGCCACTAATATATCCACATAAAATATACTATCTGAATCTCCATTAGCATATATTTCTTTTCTATACTCCCACAAATTTTCCTTTAATGCTTCTATAGACTCACCCTTTCCGAAGTAATCCAAGAAAAAATTATTAATTCGTTCATATGTATCTATAACCTTTAAATATAGTAAATACTTTCCACTCAAAAGATAGTTATAGATATTTACCAACAGTTTCTGCGGAGATCGTTTATTACCAATTAAATTATCTACATTTGCCGCCAATACTTTAGCACTTCCAAAATCTTTTCTCAAAAAATAGGCTGATGCTCCTGACAGCAAAAAATCCCAATCATATTCCGTTCTATCTTTAGATTGAAAAGCCGAATCATAATATTCTGCAGTTGTTTTCAAAAACGGCTCCAGTTCTTCTGCTTCTTCATGATTATTTTCTATAATGCATTCTGAGTATCGCGACAACACATAAGTTGTTGGATAGGATAATTCATTCGAGTTCAATCGAAATTGAGGATACTCTTGCTTTGAAACATTGTATTCTACCATTTTAGCTTTAGCTTTTTGATATTTCAACATTTGCTCAGCATTTTTACCGAAAATCATTTCTCGCACCTCTCATAAATGTTATGAGCCAATTCCATCAGTTTTTTACCATGCACATAAAATATGCGTTCATTTCCTCTGATTTCAAGTTCTTCGCCTGAAAAATTCAATTCTATGACTTCATCTACATTTTCACGGCTACTAACTCCAGCAGCTACATATGTAATTTGAAAATTATTATCGGGTTTAAACAAGAACCTTTTTACTTCTTTTGCATCTTCTATTCTTCCCAATTCCTTTAATCGTTTTCTGCAATAATCTACAGTTCTTGCTAAACGATGCTCATCTTTTCTAGAAGCAATAATTGCATTTTTAATGGATGTATAGTCCTCCTTAGACAGTGTAGCTTTAACCTCTGCCGCAACCAAGCTATCTTTTTCATCTGGCGTCTTATCTTCGTTTTTATACTTATATGCAATAACGTCCGTTCCTTGTTGCGAATTATTCTTTCCCGATCTATTCTTCAATTTATATCTTGGAACAGAATACTGATATAGAAACTCTAACAAATCCGAAATCAAAATTTCGGTAATATCCGCAGAACGTGCTGTTGCCCCCAACGCTTCATCCTTTTGTGGAATTACATAATCATGTAGATACTTTCCAATAGTCATCTCATTATCTTCAGCATCTTCTTCTAATTCAACATCATCTATATAATTTCTACGAATGTGTAACGCCCAATCATCAAGAATACTTTCATCACATTTATAATCAATCTTATAGCATTTTAATGGAATATGGTCTTTAATTACAACGCCAGATTCCTCAACAAGCCAATCAATGTATTGCGGTTTTTCCATGCGATATTCCTCTCTTCAACATAACCATCCCCTTGGACAACAGTTTCTCCCTACACTTCCTCAAAAAAATGTATCTGGATAGCTTGGATCAAACACCTCATTACATGTCATCACCGTCACCAAATCCTCTGTATCTGATAAATTAATAATATTATGTGTCCATCCCGGAATCATATAAATCGCTTCAATCTTATCTCCAGAAACTTCAAATTCTACCATTTCGCCAGTATTGATATTACGTTCCTGAATCAGTCCATGTCCGTGTACTACGATAAACTGCTCCCATTTAGAGTTATGCCAATGTTGGCCTTTTGTAATTCCCGGTTTACTGATATTAATACTCACCTGTCCGCAATCAACTGTATGTACCAGCTCTGTGAAACTTCCTCTATCATCACAATTCATCTTCATAGCATATTTGAACTTATCAGTTGGTAAATATGTTAAATAAAGACTGAAAAGTTTCTTTGCAAATGATCCATCCGGGCATTTTGGCATCATTAAGGAAATCGGCTGTGACTTGAATTCTTCTAATAAGTCTATGATTTCACCTAATGTTGCTTTATGTGTAACTGGCACGCAGCAATAACGACCGTTCTCATCTAATACAGTCTCTACTCCATCAAATTCACAATGCTGTTCTTTTCCTTCAAGAAGATCAAACATTCCTTCTACAAGGTCATCGATATAAAGTACTTCCAGTTCTGTGCTTCTATCGTTTACAGTAAACTCTTCATCGTTTGCAACTGCCCAGCAAAATGTTGAGATTGCGGAATTGTATTTTGGACGGCTGTGTCCCATCAGGTTTACAAAACGGTATACATATACCGGTGCGCCTGTTTCTTTTCCATAGTCAAAGAATAACTCTTCTCCGGCTTTTTTGCTTCTTCCGTATTCACTGTTGCCAAAACGGCCTGCTAATGTAGCTTGAACAGAAGAAGAAAGCATAATGCCTGCTTTGTTATTATGTTTTTTTAACGTGTCAAGAAGCTGTGAAGCAAATCCAAAATTACCTTTCATGAAATCTTCCGGATTCTCTGGTCGATTTACACCGGCAAGATTAAATACAAAATCAGCTTTTGCACAGTATTCATCGAGCTCAGCTTCTGTACTGTCTAAGTCATATTCATAGATTTCATTAATCTCAATGTTTCTTGTTCTGTTTTTTCCATCTCTGATGTTTTTTAAGTTATTAACAAGTGCAGTTCCAACCATTCCTTTCGCACCAGTAACAAGTATATTCATAATAGTACTACCTCCAATTGTAAAAAATGACGAGCCGGTGCAGTTTCAACATGAGCACCTGCCCGTCATTAAGTTTATATTTTACTGATCTTTTCTCCAAACCATCTTATTAACAACGTTTACATATCCCTGAATGATGCGAACAACTTTCATTGATACTGTTTCATCAACATAATCTGGACAAGGTTTGCCAAGCACACCTTTCTGTTTCATTTCAATTGCCATATCTGTAGCATTGAGAAGTTCTTTTGTTGTAATACCAGCTAAGATAAAGTCTCCTGCTTCCAATGCTTCTGGTCTCTCTGTTGATGTACGGATACATACCGCAGCGATTGGATGTCCAATTGATAAATAGAATGAACTTTCTTCCGGTAATGTACCTGAATCTGATACGATTGCTAATGCGTTCATCTGAAGCTTGTTATAATCATTAAAGCCAAGTGGTTCATTGACTCTTACTCTTGGATCAAGCTTAAATCCGCTCTTTTCTAATCTGTTCTTACTTCTCGGATGGCAAGAATACAGAATCGGCATATCGTACTTTTCAGCTAATGCATTGATTGCTGTAAAAAGACTTAAGAAGTTCTTCTCGGAATCAATGTTCTCTT
>OGJJ01002320.1_pt1 | contig 12459 bp, 10 predicted proteins | sample 1572081 | NCBI WGS metagenome assembly OGJJ01 (sample SAMEA2582122, study PRJEB24529) | metagenome | biome: Human gut stool | place: China | collected 2011
TTATGGAACATTCCGTGACGCAGCCCATTCTGCACCAGGATTTGGCGACAGAAAAACATACCAGATGGATTACCATAATCCAAGAGAAGCAATGCGCGACATTCAGGATGACATTGATGAAGGAGCAGATATCATCATTATCAAACCAGCACTCGCCTTCCTGGATATTTTAAAAACAGCATCCTGGGAAACAGACATGCCACTCTGTGCATACAATGTAAGCGGCGAATACTCAATGGTAAAAGCTGCTGCTGCAAACGGCTGGATTGACGAGAAAAAAATCGTTATGGAAAATATGATCGGAATGAAGAGAGCCGGAGCGCAGATGATTATTACATATCATGCACTTGATGTGGCAAAATGGCTGAGAGAAGAATAGAGATTTGCTGCAGGCAAGGGGATGCCGCTGTAGAGAATGAGGTTAGTTGGATTGCCAAAAGCAAATTTTTTTGAGCAATCCGACAAAACTTTTACGGCAGATTTTTGGCCGCGACTAAAGTCACAAATATGTGTTGTTATTTTCCAGAGGGCGTTTCTTCTTGCCTGCGGCAAATACTATTAACAGAAAAAGGAAGATATGCTTTCAGCGACCAACAGCTGAAAACATTCTTCCTTTTCCCGTTATGCAAAGTATAGTGATTAATCCTATTCAGAATACATGAAATGAATTAATCTGATTATATTATAATACATTTTTATAAAAAAAGCGATAGAAAATTTAAAAAAATACAATTTTATTTTGTTTTTATTTTCATAGTATTCGACCATTTAGAATAATAGTTCGTACCATATATTTTTTTATACGTGCGGACTCTTACATAGTATGTTTTTTTAGATTTCAGTTTCTTAATGGTTTTACGCGTAGTAGACTTTTTAGAAGTTACTTTTTTAGAAGATTTAAACTTCTTGTTTGTAGCGTATTGAATCTGATATCCGCTCATCTGTGTAGTCTGCTTCTTCCATACGACACTAAACTGTTTCTTTCCTTTTATGAGTTTGCGAAGAATTGTTGACTTAGGACGTATTGTGAAGTTCTCTACATGAAATCCTTTGAAGTTTCCGGTACCGGTGAAGATAACGGTAGCAGTACCAACCTTCTTGTTGTCTTCGTAAATAACCGTATAATCCGTTCCTTTATTCAAAGTGTAGGATTGTGTTGCACCTGCTTTATTCATAGCATCTTTATAGATAATGGAAACGGCAGGTGTTCTGTAAGAACCATTATAGTTATAAACGACTTTTTCAAGATTTGGCGTAAATGAGAGGTCTGCAATGCTCTTCTGTGTGATTTTAAAAGTCATGGTTCTAGTGCCGGTATAGTTTCCAATACCTTTTACAACCCCTGTAGCAGTACCGACATTAATGTTGTTTGTGTAATTTGAAATCGTGTAGTCTTTCTTTCTTACCAATGTTGTAGTTTTTGCTGTGCTTTTATTTGTATAGACTAGTTTTACTCCAGCTTTATAAGCTTTTCCAGAATAAACTTTATCATAATGATCAGTCATCTTCATCTGAGAGTTATTAATATCACAAGGAGTAATCTGGAATGCTAAAGTGATAGAACCACCATAAAGTTCAGCCTTTTTACTTCCTGCTTTTGGTGTGATGATAACGGTGGCAGGCTTTGCAGCAGTAGTTACGTTTGTGTTGTCTGTAAAGCTTACTACATAATCGGTGTCTTTTTTCCAGGATGTTGTAGTTCCTTTTCCGTTTACAGTAGTTTTTTCTTCTACATTAACTTCTGGGGTATTTGCAGGAGCAGTGTAAGTATATGTTGTTTTGGCATCTTTAAATGATGCTGTGATGCCAGAATCCGCCTTGGAAATATCCTGTTTGATTGTAAAATTCAATGTTTTGCTTCCGCTGTAAGAATTCGCTTTTTCACCGATTGGTGTGATTATAGCGGCTGCTTCATTTACTTTAGAAGAAACTTTATTATTATTGGTATATTTGACTGTGTAGTCGGTATCTTTTGTCCAGGTTACTGTTTTCTTTGTGCCATTTTCAGTTATTGTTTGTGTAACGATAACTTCTGGTTCAATTATCTTTCCCTCAAAGAGATATTCTTTAGATGTATCCTTCCAGTTAATAGAAAGATCTTTGCTTTGAGAAATATCTGTTTTGGCTGCAGGTGCCATTATAGTAGTTCCGGAAGCTGGTTCAGCAGCCTTTGTTACAGTGCCCATACCAAATGCCAATGCTCCGGCTAAAGCAAAAGAAAAGGCAAAGTGTTTTAATTTTGTCATATGTAAACCCTCCTTACCTGATAAATGTACTCCCAGAATCTACAAAGAAGACTTCGAGAGTATATACAAATGATTAAATATGATGTCACGAATTACTCCGTAGCTAAACGCTGCTTCCGTAATTCTGAAACATTCGAAATCCGCTGATTTACTATGTAAATCGTTACTTTCTCATGTTTAGCGGGTCCCAAAGTCAAACACCTTATCGTGCAAGCATGAACGGAGTTTTAACCCTGATATCATATTATTAATAGTATAACAAAGAAATATGATAAGAATATGATAATTATAAAGAGAAGGAAGGATGGCGGTATTGAAAAAAAATATCAATAAGCTTATACTATGACTGATTAGATACAACTTATTCTAAAAATCAGTACATAACAAACTACAGGAGGAATTTCAAATGACGTTAGCACAGTTACCTGTGGGAAAAGAAGGAGTAATTGAAACGGTGGGGGGAGAAGGAGATTTACGCTGCCGTTTTTTAGACATGGGCCTTATTCCGGGAACAAAAGTGAAGGTGCTTAAGATGGCACCGATGGGAGACCCGATACAAATTCATCTTCGAGGATATGATATTACGATCCGAAAAGAGGATGGAGAAAAAATAATCTTGAAGGAGGGATCCGTTCAGTGATATTTGCTTTGATTGGTAATCAGAACTGCGGAAAGACAACATTATTTAATCAGATGACTGGCTCTAATCAGCATGTTGGTAACTTTCCAGGTGTGACAGTAGATCAGAAGATGGGAAAGTTTTCTGTTGGTTCTGCGGAAGGATCTGTTGTAGATCTTCCGGGAATTTATTCACTCCGTCCGTATACAAATGAGGAAATTGTTACGAGAGATTTTCTTTTAAAGGAAAAACCGGATGGAATTATTAATATAGTAGATGCTACGAATATTGAGAGAAACCTGTATCTTACATTACAGCTTATTGAGATGAGAATTCCGATGGTGCTGGCATTAAATATGATGGATGAAGTAAGGAATAATGGTGGTTCTATTAATGTAAAGGAAATGAGCCGCTTACTGGGTATTCCGATTATTCCGATCAGTGCGATTCGGAATGAGGGAGTGGAAGACTTGATCCATACGGCGTGTGAAGTTGCCGAGAATAAACAGTATCCGAAGGTTTATGATTTTTGTACACCAGGTCCGGTGCATCGCTGTATCCATGGTCTATATCATCAGCTGGAAGATCATGCGAGCAGGATTGGAATGAATGGACGTTTTGCGGCTGTAAAAGTAATTGAAGGGGATCAGGATATCATCAGACAGTTAAAACTTTCTGATAATGAGCTTGAAATGATGGAACACAGTATTATCGAGATGGAGACAGACAGGGGTCTTGACCGGAATGCAGCAATGGCAGACATGCGTTATAGCTTTATTGAAAATATCTGTGAAAAGTCTGTAGTAAAGTGTCAGGTCAGCAAGGAATATGAGCGAAGTGTGCAGATAGATAGTGTGCTCACAAACCGCTATTTGGCATTACCAGTATTTGCAGGCATTATGGTATTTATTTTCTGGATGACATTTGGCCCGTTTGGTTCATTTTTAAGTGATGCATTAAGTGCAGGAATTGACTGGGCTTCAAGAGAAATAGAAATACTACTCACAAACTATGGAATTAATCCAGTGGTAAAAAGTCTTGTAATTGATGGAATATTTACAGGAGTAGGAAGCGTACTAAGCTTTCTTCCAGTTATTCTGATTCTGTTTTTCTTCTTATCTATATTAGAAGATACAGGATATATGGCGAGAATTGCCTTTGTTATGGATACATTTCTCCGTAAAATTGGTCTTTCTGGAAGAAGTTTCGTACCGATGCTGCTCGGATTTGGCTGTTCTGTACCAGCAGTAATGGCAAGCAGAACTCTTTCTTCAGAAAGAGACAGGAATCTCACGATCATGCTTATTCCATTTATAAGCTGTTCGGCAAAAATTCCGATTTATACAGTATTTACAGCCGCCTTTTTCCCACATAGAGGAGTACTTGTTATGTCCTGCCTTTATTTTGGAGGAATTGCAGTTGGAATATTAATGGCATTAATTTTTAAAAGAGTTCTTTTTACAGGAAAACCGATGCCATTTGTTATGGAACTTCCGAATTATCGTTTTCCATCGTTTAAAAGTGTATTGCTTTTAATGTGGGAAAAAGCAAGAGACTTTTTAGAAAGAGCTTTTACGATTATTTTCCTTGCTTCTATGATTATATGGTTTTTACAGACATTTGACAGCAGATTGAATGTTGTAACAGACAGCGCAAATAGTTTGCTTGCAATGCTTGGACATTTGATCGCACCAATTTTTAAACCACTTGGTTTTGCAGATTGGAGAATTTCTACGGCGCTTGTAACAGGAATCACTGCAAAAGAAGCGGTAGTTTCTACACTTAGTGTTTTACTTGGAACGAATGCAGCGCATGTATCTGCCGCACTTGGCACATTATTTACTGTTCGTTCTGCAACAAGTTTCCTTGTATTTACATTATTATACACACCTTGTGTTGCAGCGATAGCCGCAATTAAAAGAGAAATGAATTCGACATTAAAGACAATAGGAATTGTCATAATGCAGTGTACTATAGCCTGGCTTGCAGCCTGGCTGGTATATCTTATTATTTAAATTATTATTTAAAATTAAGAAACTTTTAGTTTACTTCTTATAGAGGATAGGATAGAATAGGGGTAGATACACAGATGGAAACATTCTACTGTAAAGAAAGGTGGTGGAAGTATGACAGTGATGTATTGGCTGGTAGCTGCGGCAGTTTTTGTTGTGATCGAGATTATGACGATGGGTCTTACTACGATATGGTTTGCCGGTGGCGCTCTGGTAGGTGCAGTAATGGCTGCCGTTTCTCTGCCATTGTGGAGTCAGATTATCGCATTTGCTGTTATATCAGTGATTCTTCTGATTCTGACAAGACCATGGGCCTTGAAGTATGTTAACAGCAGAACGATTAAGACGAATGTAGACAGTCTGATCGGTCAGACTGGACTTGTAACACAGGATATTGATAACCTGAATGCAAAGGGACAGGTGAAGGTGAGAGGACAGATCTGGACAGCAAGAAGCATTTCCGATGAGGTAAAGCTTCATGAGGGGCAGAAGGTCAGCATAGAATCTATTTCTGGAGTGAAGGTAATTGTAAAGCCGATGTAAGGTAAACAGAAGGAGGAGTGAATATATGGGAGTATTTGGAACGATTTTTATGATTATCATAATACTGTTAGTTGTGTATATCGTAACATCCTGTGTGAGAATCGTACCGCAGGCACAGGCATATGTTATTGAGAGACTTGGTGCATATAATGGAACATGGTCTGTTGGTATGCATTTTAAGGTACCGTTTATTGACCGCGTTGCAAAGAAAGTTTTATTAAAGGAACAGGTTGTTGATTTTGCACCACAGCCGGTTATTACAAAGGATAACGTAACGATGCGTATTGATACAGTTGTATATTACCAGATTACAGATCCGAAGCTGTATGCTTATGGAGTAGATAATCCGATCATGGCAATCGAGAATCTGACAGCAACAACATTGCGTAATATTATCGGTGATTTAGAACTCGACTCTACGTTAACATCACGTGAGACGATCAATACAAAGATGCGTGCTACGTTAGACGAAGCAACAGACCCATGGGGAATCAAGGTGAATCGTGTGGAACTTAAGAACATTATTCCGCCGACAGAAATTCAGAATGCCATGGAGAAGCAGATGAAAGCAGAACGAGAACGTCGTGAAGCGATTCTTCGTGCAGAAGGTGAGAAGAAGTCTTCCATTCTTCGTGCAGAAGGTCATAAAGAATCTACGATCCTCGAAGCAGAAGCAGAGAAGGAAGCCGCTATTCTTAATGCGGAAGCGAAGAAGGAAGCGATGATTCGTGAAGCAGAAGGTCAGGCAGAAGCGATTCTTAAAGTGCAGACAGCTACTGCAGACGGTCTTAGAGCAATCAGAGAAGCCGGAGCAGACGAAGCAGTTATTAAGCTTAAATCATTAGAGGCATTAGAGAAAGTAGCAGATGGAAAGGCAACAAAGATTATTATTCCATCTGAGATTCAGAATCTTGCCGGACTCGTTACTTCTATTAAAGAAGTAGCAACACAGCCAGACACAGTAGAAGAAGCAGATACTACCGAGAAGTAAGGCAGAAGCCAGATGATAAAAGTACTATCGAGAAATCTCATCAATTATTTTGATGAGATTTTCTTTCTTTTCAGAATTCGTTTACAGTTTTATTGATTTATCTTTGATGAGATTTGATTAGAAGAAATTCGGGATTTAAGTTAAATACCCGAATGTTAGAAATTACAGATTAGAGTGTGTTTGAAAATTATGAAAGCAATAATAAAAAAACTACTGGCGCATTACTGGTTAGTGTATCCGGTATTGATTTTAAAGATGTTTATATACTACTGGCAGACAAAAAGACTGGATATGTTAAGCATTTATGACGTCCCATTGTTAAGTCTGTTGTTCTTATTTTGTGTATTTGAGGTTTTTTCTTTTAAAGAAAGTAAACCAAGAAGGTATGGGTTTTACGTTGTATACACATTGATTACATTGATTATGCTGGCAGATGCGGCATACAGCAGTTATTTTGGAAAATATATATCGGTCAATCAGCTTTATCAAGTTACAAGTCTGGGACAGATTGCAGGAGATGGTAATGTGATCGGGGCAAGTGTAAGTCCGGGATGTTTACTGACATTAATTGACTATCCATTTGTTTTGTACTGGTACCGTCTTCGAAATAAAGGGAAGAAGGGAATGCTTGATGAACTGGCAAAGCATTGGCCTGCAAAGTTTTCTTTTAAAAGTTTGTGGAAAGAAAAGAAATTTACAGTTTCTTTTATTAAGAGTGTATTTCACATTATTATTTATATTGTAGCAATATGTGCATGGTATTATTATGGATTAAATCCTCAGAATCTTCGCTCTGTGCAGCAGGTAAATCACATTGAATTTTTTACGTATCACACAAATGATGTGGTTGTCAATGTTGTCGGAAAGTTAAAGAGAAGTTCCGTTGATGAGAAGGCAATTCAAAAGAAAATGAAAGCTATTGTACCGAAGTCATCCGGAACTGCTTATAAAGGGGCGGCAAAGGGAAAGAACCTGATTTTGATACAGACAGAGTCTTTTAATAATTTTGTAGTGGGAGCAACATATAATGGACAGGAAATAACCCCTAATTTAAATAAACTATTAAAGAATGATACGATTTATTTCAATCATTTTTATTCAACAACAGGAGTAGGAAATACTGCTGATGCAGAATTTTCTGCACTGAATGGTCTTTATCCAAATGATATCAGGGAATGTTATCGTATGTATGTAGATAATACATATAATGGTTTACCCTGGATGTTTCGTGAGAATGGATATAGTGCACTGGCATTCCATGGCTATGTGAAAACATTTTGGAACCGAAGTGAGGCATATAAAAATCAGGGATTCCAACACTATTATTCAGAAGAAGAACTGAAAAAAACACAGATTTCAGGATTTGGTATTACGGATAAGGAAATGTTCCGGCAGGCGGTTGATATTTTAAAAACAAAGAAGCAGCCATTTTTCAGTTTTATGATTACACTTACCAATCATATTCCGTATGAACTAGACCAGTCTTTAGCGAGTCTTAAATTAAAAAGCAGCGACGAAGGAAGTACTTTTGGAAATTATCTGCAAACGGTTCGATATACAGATGAAGCATTTGGTAAACTCATAGAATATCTCAAGGAAAATGATATGTATGATAATACAGTGATTGCTATATACGGAGATCATCAGGGGATGAATAAGGAAACCCCATCTGTTCGCTGGAAAATGACAGACTTTCTCGGAAAAGAATATGATTATGATGAGATGTTGAATGTTCCGTTTATCATTCATATCCCAGGATTAAATGAAAGTAAGGTTGTAGATACGGTTGGCGGGGAAGTCGATATCATGCCTACTATTGCAAATCTCATGGACTTAGATACAAAACAACCTTATGTATTCGGACATGATCTGTTGAATGCAGACGAAGGCTTTATAGCGCAGATTTCGTATGTAGGAGAAGGCTCTTTTATCACCAGTGATGATAATATGCTGTTTACAATAGGAAAAGATGGAACAGTAGGAAGTGGAAGATTAATCTCACTTTTAGATGGCAGCAGAAAGAATCTCAACGAAAAGCTTTGTCAGAAATACTCGGATCGTGCCCAGAGTTTGATAGATACCTGTAAGGAAGTACTTGATAATAACCTTATAGCGAATTATATCACTCATTAAAAAACATAATCCTTTTTAGAGGAGTGGTTTGTTAAGTGAATTAAACCAGAAATATTGACATTATTCTTCATATGTAGTATAAATTTTGTTAATACTTTTACTATGTAAATAGTAATTACAGGCAGTAAGTTGTTTTGACTTGGAGGAATAGAAGATGAATTTAAAAGGACGTAGTTTTTTAACTTTACTGGATTTTAATAAAGATGAGATTCGTTATATGCTGGATCTGGCTCATGAGCTTAAAGCAAAAAAGAAGAAGGGTATTCAGGGTGAAGAACTTAAAGGTAAGAATATCGTGCTTGTCTTTGATAAATCTTCTACAAGAACACGTTGCTCTTTTGAAGTTGCGGCAATGGATGAGGGTGCACATGTAACATATCTTACAAACTCTCATATGAATAAGAAGGAATCAATCGAGGATACTGCGAAGGTTTTTGGAAGAATGTATGATGCGATCGAGTATCGTGGATTCGGACAGGATATCGTAGAAGATTTACAGAAGTATTCTGGTGTTCCTGTATGGAATGGTCTTACAGATGTAGATCATCCTACACAGGTTTTAGCAGATTTCATGACAATGGAAGAATATATTGATAAGAAGTTAGATGAGATGAAGCTTACATTTGTTGGCGATTTATCTGATAATGTAATGTATGCTCTGATGTATGGAAGTGCGATCATGGGTGTCGATTTTAAGGCAGTAGGACCGAAAGAAACCGTATGTGATCCTAAGGTTCTTGAAGTATCACAGGAGCTTGCTAAGAAGAGTGGTGCAACGATTACAATTTCTCACGATCCAGAAGATGTAAAAGGTTCCGATGTTATTTATACAGATATCTGGGTAAGTATGGGTGAATCAGAAGATTTATATCCAGTGCGTGTGAATGCGTTATCTCCTTATAAAGTTACTACGAAGATGATGAAAGATACCGGTAACGACAAGTGCTTATTTATGCATTGTCTGCCAGCATACCATGATTTTGAAACAAGCGTTGCACGAGATATGAGAGATCGTCTGGGTCTTGATATCAGAGAAGTAGAAGATGAAGTCTTCCGCTCTGAGAATTCTGTTGTGTTTGATGAAGCAGAGAACAGAATGCATTCAATTAAGGCTGTGATGGTGGCAACTCTCGGAAGATAGTTTACCTGGAAAGACGGTTTGATATCAATGAAAGAAAAGATTTTAGAGTTTTTGAAACAGCAGAATGGGTTTATATCCGGTCAGCGTATCTGTGATGAGCTGGGCGTTTCAAGGACTGCTGTTTGGAAGTATATGAACAGTCTGAAAAAAGAGGGATATGAGATAGAGTCGGTGACCCGGAAAGGTTACCGACTTTTACAAAGCCCGGACCTGCTTACAACAGAAGAGATACTTTCTTCTATGAAAGAAGCTTGTATACCGGGAGAGTTATGTTGTTTTGAGAGTATTGATTCTACCAATGAAGAAGCAAAGCGCCGGGGAGAAAGCGGGGCGCCAGATGGAAGTGTCTATGTGGCAGACCAGCAGACTCGCGGAAAGGGACGAAGAGGAAGAACCTGGATATCTCCGTCAGGAGAAGATGTTTTCTTTACCATACTGCTGCGGCCTGAACTGCCGTTAGACTGTGTTTCCATGCTTACTTTAGTAGCGGCATCTGCAGTTGCGGAAGGAATTGATAAGGTGACCGGACAGTGCTGCCAGATTAAATGGCCGAATGATATTATTCTTAATAAGAAAAAGGTATGTGGTATTCTCACAGAAATGAATATGGAGATTGACAGCATTGCATATGTTGTGGTTGGTATTGGAATTAATGTAAATCGTATAAATTTTGGAGAAGAGATTGCAGATATGGCAACTTCACTTAAAAAGGAAAGTGGTCATAATATAGAAAGATCTGTATTGCTTTCAGAAATTCTGACAGCTTTTTTCAGAGATTATAAACTGTTTTTGGAGAAACAGGACTTATCCCCGTTTTTAGATTATTATAACAAGAAGCTTGTGAATGTAGACCATGAAGTAAAGATTATAAAAAAAGATGAGGAAATCATTCGTACAGCGCTTGGTATTAATGAACGAGGAGAGCTGATCGTTCAGGATGCAGAGGGAAGAAAAGAACATATTTTTTCCGGTGAGGTATCCGTTCGTGGTATTTATGGGTATGTATAGGAGAGCGTTAGTATGTTTGATGATAAAGTAATATTATGTGGTTCCAGCAGTTATGAGAAGATTTTTTACTTTAATCCGGAATTTGATTCACTTCCTAAGCAGATTAAAGAGGAACTTCAGATTATGTGCGTTCTTTTTACAGAAGATGTGGGAGGAATTCTCAGACTGGAATTTGATGAAACAGGAAATCTTAATCTTACTGTGGAGTCAAAGGAAGATGATTTCTTCTTTGACGAAATAGGAAGTGTTCTTAAGATAAAACAGCTACGTGCAGAAAAGAGAGAACTCCTCGAAAATATGGAAACATATTTCAGGGTATTTTTCTTACAGGAGGGACAAGATGTTACTGGCAATTGATATTGGAAATACAGATTTTACGATAGGAATCTTTCAGGAGAAAAAGCTGTGCGATACTTTTCGAATGAGAACAAAGATTAACCGTACTTCAGATGAATATGGTGTATTTATTTTAAATACTCTTCAGTATAAAGGATATGAGGCAAAAGATGTGGAAGATGTCATTATCTCCTCTGTTGTACCGGCAGTTATGCATTCTTTTAACAGTGCGATCATCAAATATTTTGGTCTCAAGCCGATTATTGTAGGCCCTGGAATCCGTACCGGAATCCGTATTGCAACAACAAATCCAAAAGAAACAGGGGCGGATCGAATTGTGGATGCTGTAGCAGGTTATGAACTTTATGGTGGCCCGGTTATCGTTGTTGACTTTGGTACGGCAACAACGTATGACTTGATTACACAAGATGGCAGATTTGTTGGAGGAGTGACATCCCCTGGAATCCGTACTTCTGCGAATGCTCTCTGGCAGCAGGCGGCGAAACTTCCAGAAATTGAAATCAGAAAGCCAAAGAATATTCTTGCAAAAGATACCGTAACAAGCATGCAGGGTGGTCTTGTTTATGGATATATCGGTCAGACAGAATACATTATCCGTAAGATGAAGGAAGAGAGCGGTCTTGGAAAGATCAACGTTGTAGCAACAGGCGGTCTTGGTAAAATGATTGCAAAGGAAACAAGTTTTATTAATTACTATGATGCCAATCTTACATTGAAGGGACTGCAGATTATTTATGATAAGCAGAAACAGGATTAAATCATGACTGTAAAAGAAATATATGGCACAGATTTTCCAGTGATTCTGGCTCCTATGGCGGGAATTACAGATCTTCCTTTCCGAATTTTGTGTAAAGAACAGGGTGCGGATGTGATGGTTACGGAGATGATCAGCGCGAAGGCACTTTTTTATGGGAATAAGAACACATTGCCGCTTATGCAGACAGAAGAAGAAGAGAAACCGATCGGAGTGCAGATTTTTGGCTCGGAGCCGGAACTTATGGGTGCAATGGCTCATAAAATCGAAAATAAGGGATTTTCTTATATTGATATTAATATGGGATGCCCCGTTCCCAAGATTGTGAACAATAAAGAAGGCTCAGCATTAATGCTAAATCCGGAACTTGCCGGAAGAATTGTAAAAGAAGTTTCTAAAGCAGTAAGTTTACCAGTTACAGTAAAGTTTAGAAAAGGTTTTGATGATGACCATATCAATGCTCCTGAATTTGCACAGATCATGGAGGAAAATGGTGCTGCTGCCGTTGCTGTTCATGGGAGGACGAGAGTCCAGTATTATACCGGAGAGGCAGACTGGAATATTATCAAAGAAGTTAAAAAAGCTGTTTCTATTCCTGTTATCGGAAATGGTGATATTTTTACCGGAGAAGATGCTGTCAGAATGCGGGGATATA
>OGJJ01002325.1_pt1 | contig 12444 bp, 6 predicted proteins | sample 1572081 | NCBI WGS metagenome assembly OGJJ01 (sample SAMEA2582122, study PRJEB24529) | metagenome | biome: Human gut stool | place: China | collected 2011
AGGTTGTAGATAGCGTCAACCTTATGCTTCAATACCACTTCAGCGATTTGTTCACCGTTGGTAACATCGCAAATCTCGGCGGGACCACTCTCAGCCAATGCTCCTTGAGGGGCAGCGCTGGGAATGTAACCACAAACTACGTGATCGTTGCCGTAAATGCCGCGCAACTTCATGGTAAGCTCAGAACCAATCTGTCCTGTAGCACCAATCACCAAAATATTCTTCATCGTGTGTATGAAAAGGGGTTTGTACGTGCTTTCTTTTAGTTGACGAGTTAACAAGTTGACGAGTTAACAAGTTAATGAGTTAACAAGTTAACGAGTTAACGAGTTAACAAGCAAGTTAGTCCTTATATATATAGTATATAAAGGGCGCAAAGAAGTTGGCACGTATTTGTTAGATGTTTCGTTTGATACATTTATTGACAGGCTACGAAAGTTCTTGTTTAGCGCAGTCGTCAAAATGCGTTGCAAAGGTGCAATCTTTTTTTGATATTTATAACTTGTACACTGTTATTTTTCAAAAAAAATCTGTTCCTTTGCATTGTCCTAATTTTTAGACAAGTAACCTTATTATAAATCATACACACAATGTACGGTAAATTTCAAGAACATCTTCAGCAAGAGCTGAATAATATTAAAGAAGCTGGCCTCTATAAGGAGGAACGTTTGATTGAAGGCCCTCAGCAGGCTGCTATTCAAGTAAAGGGTCAAGAAGTGTTGAACTTCTGCGCTAACAACTACTTGGGCCTTTCAAACAATCCTCGCTTGATTCAAGCTGCAAAGGACATGATGGACCGTCGCGGCTATGGTATGTCAAGCGTTCGCTTTATCTGCGGTACGCAAGATGTACACAAGGAATTGGAGCAGGCTATTTCTAAATTCTTCAAGACTGAGGATACTATTTTATATGCTGCTTGCTTCGATGCGAATGGTGGTGTGTTTGAGCCCCTTTTGACTGCTGACGATGCAATCATCTCTGATGCCTTAAATCACGCTTCAATCATCGACGGTGTACGTCTCTGCAAGGCAAAGCGTTATCGTTATGCGAATGCTGATATGGAGGACCTTGAACGTCAACTTCAGGCAGCCCAAGAGCAACGCTTCCGCATCATCGTAACTGACGGTGTATTCTCAATGGACGGCAACGTAGCTCCGATTGACAAGATTTGCGACTTAGCTGAGAAGTACGATGCCCTCGTTATGGTAGACGAAAGCCACTCAGCAGGCGTTGTAGGTCCTACGGGTCGTGGTGTGAGTGAGTTCTTCAATACTTATGGTCGTGTCGATATCTACACTGGCACGCTTGGTAAGGCCTTTGGTGGCGCAATGGGTGGTTTCACTACCGGTCGAAAGGAGATTATCGACATGTTGCGTCAGCGCTCACGTCCTTACCTCTTCTCTAACTCAGTAGCTCCTGCTATTGTAGGTGCCGCGCTCGAAACGTTCAAGATACTCGATGAGAGCAATGCTATTCACGACAAGTTGGTTGAGAACGTTAACTACTTCCGCGACAAGATGATGGCTGCAGGTTTCGACATCAAACCTACTCAGAGTGCCATTTGCGCTGTCATGCTCTACGACGCTAAGTTGTCACAAGTCTACGCTGCCAAGTTGCAAGAAGAAGGCATTTACGTAACGGGCTTCTATTATCCCGTAGTGCCGAAGGATCAAGCTCGTATTCGTGTACAGATCTCAGCTGGTCACGAGCGTGAACACCTTGACAAGTGTATTGCAGCCTTCATTAAGGTAGGTAAGGAATTAGGCGTGTTGAAGTAATTTTCTAATTCTCAACACACATATGGGTGGTTCTAATAATTCTGATTTTTAGAACCACCCATATATATATATAATGCGTGCTTTATTGTTCTGTATGAGCAATAAGGCACGCTTTTTTTGGGGGATTAGAGACGTTAAACTGCGATTAGAAAGTCTCTTCCCTCACCCTTTCCCCCACTCCCCCACACACTAATATCTCTTTTTATTGTCACTTCTTTCCTGAAAAGTGGCTAATATTGACTTGTTTGATGTTTATTAACCTTACAGGGGGGGGTAATTTAAGGATTTTATTAAATTTGCAAACAAATTAAGGCTGAAAGGCCACTTGACGATTAAATTTTGAGGTGTAAAGCGAATGGTTACACACATACGCGTTCAACTAAAACTAAACGTAACATACGATATACGCGTATTGTATATAATCACGCAACACCTCATGTAGACCAAAACATTTGGTAAATCTTTTGCTCTACGCCATGTATAGGTAGACGTACCTTTGGCGTAAGTTTATTTCTACTTTATGTTTTCTTCTGCTCAAACCGTTGGGAAGTCAAGACACCGATATAAAGAAAGTACTTCCTACACATGTTTGGTTTTTTTATCTTGAATTTTTCGCTCAGTTAAACGAGTTTAGACGTTGTAAGAATTTGAAGCGTGCGCTTTGAATTCTGCCCCCATTGTACCCTTTTTGAGAGTCGTTGAAGGAAAAACCATAACTCGTACAACTTTATATATGTATTGAACCAATCAAGCGCATACATGAAACTTTTTTTTACCATTGCGCTCAGTCTCATTAGTTCTTTGCTGCTACTCACGGCGTGCGTATATGACGACCTACCTGCGTGTCCAGCCTTGACGCTCCACGTAGGCGTAAAAGACTATAACTACTCCAATGCTGCCGTATTCGCTACCGAGTCGTTGCGACCAACCAATGGCCCTCTGTCAACGTATGTTAGCACCCTCTCGTGGTGCGTGACCAATGCCGAAACGGGACAGGTCGTGGCCGAGCGAGCTGCTTATCTTGCTCCCACCGACCGCCAACGCGATGACATTTCCCTGCCCGACACGTTACCCTTTGGTCGTTATGTGGTGAGTGTGTGGGGGGGGATGCCCGAAGGATTAGAATTTCCTGAACTGACCAATCTTGACGATCCTGCGGAAGATCCCTACTTGGTACACGACACTTTGACCTATGATGCACGTCATGCCGACCACACTTTGCTCTTGCGGCGTATAAAGAGCAAACTCGACATCAGTATAGAAGGACTTCCCGAAGCATGGGAAGCCTCGTCGTCGCAGAAGAAGGAGACGGGACTCTATGAAGAGTGTGACAAAAGTTTTGCATACGATGGTGAGATGCAAACTGGCAACCGTAGCTATTTCTCGTCACACACGGGTGTAACCACTTATACCGTATTGCCACCCAGTGTGGCGAAGGACAAGACAACGGTCACTATACGCATTTATGACAAACAAGGCAATGAAATTCCGCAACTCACACCGCGTCCCGTCATTACCACACTCTATCGTAACACAATTACCGCCTTGCGCTACGTCTACGTTGTCGAAAAACAAGATTACGACATCTACGTGCGCGTCAATGATGATTGGGAGGTGATTAATAATATCGTGATTGAGTAGCACTCTATAATAGGGGTGTGTAAAACAGGGTAATCACAAATAGTAACTTTAGAGATTACCATACTTAGGCCCCCCTCAGTTCTGCGTTTTAAGGTTATAAGGTTAGTTTAGTTGATGATTAATGTGGTGTAACTTTATAATCTCAAAACTGGAAACCGAATTATTAGAAACAAACTAACATAAATATAACCTTGGGCAAACCTGAAGAGCAATGACCTTGGCTCAAAAAAAGTGCTTGTGTAATCCCTTTCTGTCGGGTTTACTCCTCACGCTTACCCTTTAAACACGTAACATTATGAAAAAGTCTTTCATGAGTGTTGCTGCCTTGGCAGGTATGATGTCATTGGCAGCTTGTAGCAGTGACGACATTGTATCTCCTGCCGACAACGACGTACAAACGATTAAGATTGCTGTAGCCAGCACAGGTGACAAGGCAACGCGTGGTCGTGACCTGAATAGCGAAGAGCCTGGTCAGAAAATTGAAAGCGTAACCGTAGTTATTCGCAATAAGAAAACGAACGCAGTAGTTTATAAAGGGGACATTTCAAAATGGAACACAGTGTCAAAACCTTATACGGACAATGGTCACGGCTGTGAGTGTACGTTGAAACTTGAAGGTGCTGATCGTTTGAATGCAGGTGAATACACCATCACTGCCGTAGGTTACACCGCAACCGACTTCAAGACTAACACCATTGTTGATGCAAAAAAGGGGGAAGTAGCTGCTGGCAACTTCTCCGCCGAAGTAGCTGACGGCAATGCAGCTCAAGAGGCATTTGCAGGTGAGTCAAGCATTAATTTGGATGTAGACCATGCAGCTATTAACACCAGCGTAACGCTTCATCGTCAAGTAGCAGGTTACTATGGTTACTTCACTTCTATCCCATTTAAGGTAGGTAACAAGCAAGTTACCAATGTACGTTTGGTAGCACGTAGCAAGAACATGAAGTTGACTTATGGCAACTTCAACTCAGCCTTTACTACGACGGGCAACGAAATCATGTACGTAGTCAATGGTTCAGTGCCTGCAACTACTAAGGACGCAAAGTTCAAAGGTAGTACAGACAACGATGCCTATACCGTTTACAATATCAAGGTAGACGCTTGGTTTACTCATGGCGATATGAACAATGATGGTATCCTTGATGAGAAGGATGCTTTGATCAAGGATGGTTGGACCAATGCATTGGCCGATAAGGGCTACTTGACTTACCAACCGGGTACTATTTTCGCTGGTGGTTTCGCCGTACCTTTCGCCGCTACTGCTGATGCTACCCTCGAGTTGCAGTTGCTCGATGTAAGTGGCGAAATTCTTAAGTCATGGACGGTAGCAATGGCTACTGCCCAATCTGCTGGTCAAGGCGTAGATGGAGTAGCATTAACCGTACCCGAAACAACACAAAACTTCAGCTTCTTCCGTAACCACATGTACACCCTCGGTAAGAAGGTGGACAATACCAAAGACAAGCCAGGTACTACTACTCCTGACCAACCCGAGCCACTTGATAAGTCACAAAGCATGATCCTCCGTGTGAACGATAACTGGGAGGTAATCAACCGCATGACAATTGGTGACTAATCGCGAACTCTTTTAACTTGGGGAGAAATGACATTATACTTGTTCAGTTATTATTATTGAGTTCATAATCCCCAAGTACAATATAAAAGGCTGTGCCGTGCACAAACACTTACTTTTGTGGCACAGCACAGCCTTTTTTGCTTTTTTAGATAGCGTATCAAACGCTACGAATGACATATAAACAATCTTATGCTGAAGCATTTGCTTTTTGCAGTTAGTATGTGTTGCCTTGTATTGTTGATGGGTTGTGCGGACGAAAGCGCCCCCGTGATAGATTGTGCACCACAACTAACCCTTCGTTTTGAAACTACTGCTGTACAGCATGGCATGCGCACCACATTGCTCTCATCGGACAATGTGCAGCACGTTAGCTATGTGCAGCTCTATATATTTAAAGGAATGTCGGCCGATGCGCCTTGCATCGTGAGCCGCAACGTACGGTGGACGCAGCCCGTAGGAGCTACGGCCGAACAGGCCTATGCTTTGCCGCTCAGTGAATTTAGTCCTGACGGATCAACTACTTACACCTTCTTGGCTGTAGGTTTAGATGACGACCCTACTAATACGACCGAGGGCGCAGCCTATGCTTACGGCCTGCCCGATGCCGTCACTATAGGCACGACTTTAGGCAATGCCGTGGCGCAGTTAGCTGTGGAACGGACGGCCACTGACTTATCACATGCCGAACTCTTTGCTGGAACGGCCACCTTACAAGTTGATCCTACGAGCAACAATGCCGTGACAATCGAACTCTATCGACGCGTGGTGGGCGTACAAGTGTACGTCACCGACATTCCCACCGACGTGACCGACCTCCAACTCCACCTCTATTCCAATCAACACACGGACGTTCCTCTCGTAAAGCAGCCTGACACCTCGGACGGCACTTATGCCGACCACGGCACACAGTTCTTGCCCAACTCTACCTGCCTGCTCGACCTCCCCGTCACAGATGCGACCCTAAAAGGTGCAACTCTATCGGGTACACAATTGACCAAACAAGCGGGTAGCGTATTGTCCGCTTGTTATTTGCTGCCGATTGAGGCTCCGACTGCGACCGATAGTCACACCTTACAACTCAAGGCCTATAAGGGAACGACTTTGTATAAGACCTATAACGTGGCTTTGGGTACGGCGAAGGCGCGCAACTATGTCTATCCGCTCCGCGCAAATTGCTTCTATACGATAGGGGTACTCAATAAACAGGAGAACGAACCCATAAGTTTGGGTGAGGCCGAAAGCGATATCGTGATAGAGGTTGAACCTAATTTTGAGAAAGACCATGAGTATGAGATTTTTTAATGTGCAAATGTGCGAATGTGCAAATGTGCAAATGGTCGCCTTGGGTTAATGTGCAAATGTGCGAATGTGCAAATGTGCGAATGGTTGCCTTCTTTTGTTGTGATTATAAACTATGATTAGAAAATTATGAAACTTCGTACCATTATATATCTATTGTCCTGCCTATTATGGACGGCCTGTTCGGACGATGAACTACAGCCAGCGACTGCTGATGAGGCAACGACCGTACCTATCACCTTGACTTTGGGACAACGTGCGACTCGTTCTGCACCACCGGGGAGTACCGACCCGATGCATCCCACTATAGATGGTGAAGCAGAGACGGAACAAACCAACACGGTACGCATAATAGCCTTTCGTTGTAAAGAGACACAAGAAAATGTGTCCTACTATAACAGTGACGACGACTATGCTGACTCCGACTTTGTCTATGATCCTACCAACGATCAAACCGTCACGTGCAGTCGTGCCACCACTTCGGCGCATCGACTCACGGCTCATGGTCAACTGAAGAAAATGAAAGGTTATGCCTATCGGGTCGTAGCCTTAGCCTATAGTTTGACGCGCAGCCTCCCCTTTTCCAATCATCTGCTAGCCGATGTGGGCGAAGAAAACCTGTTTACGCTTAACCTCGCAGCTCATACTACATTAGATCAATTTGAAGCAGACCTTACGCACGTGGCCCATGACTCTTGGAAAGAGTTCCGAAATGGAACAGACAAATTTAACACACACAAAACCCATTCCTTGAGCGATCAGTTGTGTTACGCTCCTCAATTGTTTTATGGCCAATGTACCTCCGTTAATGGAAATAAAGTGATACACTTTCACGAAAAGAATGCTGCAGATAGCATCAGTTCTACCTACCCCTTGTCAGGTGTGCTTTATCGGGGTATGGCAAAGGTGCAACTTACGCTCACGATTGATAACCAAAGAGGTACGTTGCAATGGATAGGACTCTTGGCCAACGAAACGCGTACTTCGGTAAAACTATCAACCTACGACGACTTTCTTCAGCCTTTCAATCCCATTCACACTACAATGAAAAATGGCACTTACGCCTTGGTAGGCTTTGTCAATACTGGACTCAGCGTGGGCAGCACTGTCACCCTTACCGCTTGGCTCTTGCCAACCGCCACAAAATTGGCCATTCGCACGTTTATACGCGATGGTGTTTTAACACGTTATAATAATACCCACAATTATCCCATCGAAGTGAGCGAACTATCATCGGCCGAGACGGGTACAGGCATTATCTCGCCCGACGTGGTAGACAATACGTTCTATTTGCGTCGCAATCAACGCTACCAGTTTAAGGGTAAACTCTCCACACTCACCTCAAAGACGGAGTTAGAATAGCAATTAAAGGTATCATCATGAAACGCATTCGTTTATCTCTTCTCTATATATGTATCCTCCAACTATTGTTCGCCCTTCCCACTCGAGCAGACGATACGCCCACGGCCGACGGACAGTTAGACGGTCGTCGTACCATTTGGTACGACCGCGATCCGAATGAAAATCAACCCACGGTGAAGAATTGGCGCTACTTGACCAATCGACGAGCTTTAGTCGGTCGGGGGTGCTACGTTAACAAGTTGGTAAGTGCTGTCGGTGTAGCTACTTGGGCCGATAGTTTGGGCAACGTGACGAATGAGGACTTGACCGATTATGCCACCTTCCCCGCTGTGCTCAAAGTTGGCGTAACGGTCAATCCGATTGTGAGCGTGCGCGATAAAAACAATTATTATGGCGAGGGCACAGAGGCCGGTTTCTGTATTGTGGCCTCGTCGGGAAGCAGTGTGTTGTCACTCGATGTAGTGAAAGCGATGAGTTTGGTGTTCTATCGCGACGGCAAGTTGGGTAGCACAGTGCCCGTAGAGGAAGGTCAGAATGCCGGAGGCGTGAGTTTGACGCTGATCAAAGTGCCTGGCTCTGACGATGCTTGCATCTGCCTGACGGCTAAAGCAAAGGAGATATTTGACGAAGTATGTCTGCAACCCTCAGGCGGTGTCAACCTCGACTTGGGTACAGCACTTAAAATAAAGTATGCCTTTGTGGGCAAAGAGAATAATACCTATCTGACTGAAAATGGTGTGAAAGCCTATGGCGAGGCTGAGAATACGCCTGCCCCAGGGGCCTATATCAAGAAAGCTTCGGGCGAGAACCCCGTTTTGTTGGGTATTCCCTTCCCTTTAGTAAGCAGTGAAATAAAAAAGTTGGTAGACGATGACTTGACGAATGGTGCTGCACTTACTCCAATCGTAGGCTTGGCCTATATGGGAGGTGTGAAGATACAGACAGCTCCTGGTGGTGAACACGACACGGGACAGGAAGTGTTTCGTGCAGGGTCGGAAGTGGGCTTTAAGTATAAAAATGCGGCAGTATTGGACCTCACTCTCGGTTCGGCTATCAACATAGAGCTTTATAACCGCGACGGCAAGAAGATACAGACCGAAACGCTCTCAGCAGGTGTGCTCGGACTCGGAATAGCCTCAGGCGGTGACGGAACCGTTTCGATTTTGGCCAACCAAGACTTCTCAGGTGCGCGCATAGCCTTTTATGGCGGACTGAAAGTGGACTTGGGTGGTATGTTGGTATACTATGGTTTTGTAAAGGAAAAACCCGATGTTGACCACCATTGCGACATTCGTCCTACCCCCGATACGAATGTGTGTGACACGCAAACCTCCTTCCAACTCCACTCCAATCCTTCGCTATCGGTAAAGTGGACACTCGAACTCCAACCTAAAGATGCTTCAGCTAAAGTTACCCCTTCTGGCTACGTAACGGGCATGAACAAATCGGGTGAATATACCTTCCGTGCCACCGCAGCCGATGGGTGTTACGACTTCGTCACGCTATCAGTAGGTACGGGGTTCAATTCTGACCAGACGGAGCACTGCGGAACGGACTTTGTCAATCCTGATGAGGCGGCGCAAGGTACGTATGAATTAATGGACAAGAAAATTCCCGACGGAACGGGATCTTTCGTCTCTATATCAGGCCTTGAGAATGGACAGAACATCCTTGATAAGGATTATGGCAATTATGCAACGTACGTGGGCGGTTTAGCTTTGTTCAACAACTTGGCCATAACTGGTGTGAAACGCACAGACGGCTTGATGTTTGATGGTGATAAAGAAGGGCAGCAAGCCGTGAATGTGGGATTTGTCGTAGAGAGTGACAACGAGGTGATAGATGCCAAAGTGTTAGAGTTTTTCCAAATACGATGCTACAACGGCGATAAGGAAGTTTATCGCCATGTTATCACCGAGAGCAATGCTGTTGCGGCCGGTATCGGCACCAGTTCAAAGACGCAAAAGGTGCGCTTTAGTATTCGTGTCGAACCGATAGACAAAGATTCCAAAACGATTAAGTTCGATCAAATCGTACTGTGGAAGTCGGGCGCGTTGGATATAGGACTTTCAAAACTCAGGCTCTATTATGCCTTCCTTGAAGACGTTAACTCCCCTTGTGCTAATGCCTTGAGTTGTGGCGCTGTGGTGTTGAGCGATACGACGGGTACTACAATCAATGCCAATGCTTGTCAAATGGCAGGTGCTGTGCGTGTGGCGGGAGTTGACGACAACTTGAGTTGCTTCGTTGACGGTAATCTCCAAACGGCCATGACCATTGTCAGTTCGGTGGACGTAGGAGGCGGTTCTGTTATCGCTGTCAACATGGGGCGCACGCTCGATTTTCGTCATCAGTTAGGCATTGTGGTCGACCAAAAGACCTATGCCTTAGGTGCATCCGTAGGTGGTTGGCTCACCGTTGAGACTTATTATAAGGGCGAAAAGACAGGTGATAAGTTTACTGATTGGAATGTAATAGGTGCCAATGTGGCGGGCTATGGCGAGAAGAACCTCTTACTCATGCAACCCAAGGAATTGTATGACGAAGTGCGACTCACGATAGCAGGAGTCGTTTCGGCACTTGACATACAAAAGTTTTATGGCATCTTTATTCGTGGCGACATAGACAACGACGGCATACCCGACTGTAAAGACACCGAGTCGTGTAACTCAACGATTAAGGACATACAATTAAATCGCGTCTGTCAAAACGGAAAGCTTACGATAAGCGGCGTTGGCACTTCAGCTACTGACTATCGTATCGTGATGAAGGAACAAGACATTGATGATCGTTTCACCTCAGAAACGAATGGATCGTTTAGTCGCAGCTATACGATGAAGACGGCGGGGCGTTACTCCATGTTGTTCTACAACGCCAGTGGCAACTTGCTCAATAATGCGCCTTACACCGTTTCGCCCAACGTGACCACGTGGCGACGCGATGCCAATAGCAGCGATTGGAATGAGTGGAACAATTGGACAGAGGGTTCGCCCTATTGCTGTACCGACGTCATTCTCCCTTCGCAAGCTGCGCGTTACCCTGTGTTAGAGGAATCTATCACGGCCGACAACGTAGACGAATACTGTTGTAATAACATTCATTTCGCCCCTGAGGCAGGTGTGGCAGGTACGTCCTTGCTCAATTATCACCAAGCGTGGATAGAACACTCGTTTGTGCCCAATCGTTATTATTTGCTCTCTGCTACGCTGCAGAATACTTACTCGGGTGATTACTTCGTGCCACGTAGCATGAAGGGCGTACATACGGCCGATTACTTTACCGAATTGAATGACGAGACGTCACCCCAAAATCGTTTCAATCCGATCGTCTATCAGCGCCTTTGGGATAAAACGGCCGTAGGACGCTTGGCCGATGGGATAATTACTGACATCAGCGTCGATGAGGCACATTGGAGTCACCACTTCAATCACTTGGCGCACAACTACACGCTGGGCGAGGGTTTCTCGCTCTGGGTGGACAACGACTCTTTGTCGGATAATACTGTATTTCGTTTCCGCTTGCCCAAGACGCATACGGCCTATACTTATTACAACGACTTCGACCGTCAACCCATGAATGTGAGCGAAACAGGCTTGGTGCGCGACCATGTAGGACGCTTCATTTACGAACCACAAGACACTGCACCCCTTACCACTACATATACGGGCTATATCAATGGTGTGGAACAAACGCAGCAGCGCAGTGTCTACACACATGCCGTGACGACCGATGTGCCTTTGAGCATTCACCTTACGGCCACCGATGCGACCCCATTCTTCTTAGTGGGCAATCCCTTCCAAAGTTACCTCGACGTGTCGGCCTTCTTAGCCGCCAACCCAGCGGTGAAAACCGTTAAGACGTATGACGGCAATACGATCAACACGGCCGTAAAGGCTGACGGAGAGTTGATAACGTGTGGTGCGGCCAGCACGATCGCCCCCGCAGAAGCCTTCTTTGTAGAACTATCGACTGCTGCCACCGATTGCACTTTACAGTTCGCTCCCCAGATGTTTTCGGGCAATGCCTCTACCACTACGACTACGCAAAGCAAGGTGCGTGGCTTGCGTTTAACAGCCATTGCTCCCAATGGTGCGAAAGCTTCTACCTTATTGCTTGAAGATTCGACTCAGAGCAATATAACTTCTTCCACCTTGTTTGATGCTGAGGCCAAGCCCCAACTATCATTATTTAGTATAGACGAGACGCTGCAGCCCTTCGATGTGGCCCAAGTGTCAACAAAGACGGAGCGTATCCCTTTAGGCATATATGCTGCTGATTGCGACTCTTTAACCCTTGAGGTTGAGAGCATAGGTGGTGTGCAACTATCAGACTATCAACTGATAGATACAAAAGTAAATGTGCAGCAGCCTCTGCAGTGTACGCAGCCTTTGTCATTCAAAGGCTCCTCTGTTGTACTCAATCGTTTTGTATTGCAACGAACGCCATCGGTAGTGAATAGCATAGTTGCACCTACAAACGAGAAGAAAACCTCATCTCTCCAACTCTCTGTATCGCATCGTGTGCTTTCTCTCTCACTTCCTGAAGTATCAGATCAGCGCATTCAGCAAGTCACGCTTTACGATGTCACAGGCCGTCTGTTGTCGACGGCTCGGTATGATTGCGTTCACGCGCTCACCATGCCTTGTCCCGCAGGACTTCTCATTCTCCGTGTTACACTGTCAAATGGACAAGACCAAACCCTCCGCCTTTGGGTAGAGTGAGAAAGAAAAACTGCAATTTATCTGCCTAACGAGAATGAACATTAACGAAAAAAATTAATGAAAT
>OGJJ01002330.1_pt1 | contig 12411 bp, 11 predicted proteins | sample 1572081 | NCBI WGS metagenome assembly OGJJ01 (sample SAMEA2582122, study PRJEB24529) | metagenome | biome: Human gut stool | place: China | collected 2011
AGTGTCCTTCTCGGTCAGAGCGACTTTGGCCATAACTTCCTGCTTGTTCATAGTACAGTACCTCTTTATTAAAATTTTATTTGCCGTCAGCACAGAATGCGGGAAACGGTACTCCCAAACGGGCATACTCCCAGCCCCGTGCCGCGGTAACAGTGCTAGTATAACAGAAAGCCGTGCAAAAAGCAAGAAAATTTTTTACAATTTTGTCGCTGCCCGGTCATTGCATTTCAAACCCGGGCTGTTATAATTTAGGTGTATTTTACAAGAGAGGGATTTTACGATGCAAGCACCCAAGTTTTCCCGCCGCAGTTTTCTCAAATCCGGAGCCGTGGCCGCCGCAGCCGCCAGCCTGCCGGGCTTTTCGCTGCCCGCAGCCGCCGCTGCAGCCCCCATCGGCACGGTATGCCAAACTCAGCATGGCCCGGTGCAGGGCATCCGGCAGGAGGGGCATCTCGTCTGGTATGGCATCCCTTACGGCGCTTCCACCGCCGGGGACGCCCGCTGGACAGCCCCGCAGGACCCCGCCCCCTGGGCCGACGCCAAAGACTGCACCGTCCCCGGCGCGGCGGCGTACCAGTACAGCACCTGCGCCCTGGGCACCGAAGACTGCCTCAAATTAGACGTTTACACCACGGAAAAGGCCAGCAAACGGCCCGTCATCGTCTACCTGCACAGCGGCGGCAATCAGATCGGCTCCGCGCGGGAGCTTCCGGGCGGATTTCTGGCCGAGCAGCTGGGCTGTGTCTTCGTGGGGCTGGAATACCGGCTGGGGCTGTTCGGCTTCAACTGCCTGCCCGCGTTCTGCTCCGGCCCGGAGGAAACGGGCAATTTTGCCCTGCTGGACATGGCCAAGGCGCTGGACTGGGTGCGGGACAATATCGCATCGTTCGGCGGCGACCCGCAGAACATCACGGTCCTCGGCTTTGCAGCCGGCGGGCGGGACGGAATGGCCCTGCTGGCCAGTCCCCTGTTTGTGGGCCGGTTCCAGAAAGCCATCTCTATTTCCGGCGGCATGACCTGCGCGGATGAGAACACGAGTGCTGAAACGCTTGCCGCTGCTCTGGCACCGCTGGCCGTGCAGGACGGCAAGGCTCTGACCGAAGCAACCGCGCGGCGCTGGCTGCTGACAGAAGACCCTGCGGTCCGCAGCTGGCTCTGTGGCGTGGATGCCGCCCGTCTGGCTCCGCTGATGGCAAATGCCGGTTTCCGGATGAGCGTCTTCCCCCATCTCTATGCTGACGGCATCACCCTGCCCGAGGGCGGATATCCAGCGGCTCAGTACAGCGAAATTCCTACCCTGCTGCTGACCGGGGCCGATGAATTCAACGCCGCCGCCCGGCGGGACAGCTGGTTTTCCAGCGAGGAGGCCAAACGCTTTTCCGCCGACGAGCTGGAAGCAGCCAAGCAGTTTGCCGCCACCTATGGTTCAGCCCTCTGCCGGGTCTTCAGCACCCGTGGCAGTGCGGAGGTGATTGCGGCCCGGAGCGACGCGCCGCTCTACCTGGGGCAGATCGAGTACGGCTCTTCCGCCAGCAAAACACAGATCCCGCTGCTGGGCTCGTTCCAGGGCATCGCCCTCCCGATGCTGTCTGGCAGCAACCCCTACTCCGGCTGGGCCGACCTCTCCGGCGCAGGCTATCAGGCCATGGCGGAACAGCTGCGCGCCTCTCTGAAAAACTTCATCACCAGCGGCGACCCCAACGGCAAAAAGCTGCTTTCCGGCTCCACCAGATGGCAGCGCTGGACGCCCGACTCCCCCGCCCTGCTGGTGCTGGATGCCGATGCAGACCACGCCACTGCCCAATGCACCGCCCAGACCGAAACGAAAGAACCGCTGCTTGCCGCCATGGAGGCGGACAGCACCCTCTCTCCCGCCCTGAAACAGGCCGTGATCGAAAACGTGCTCAAGGGCAGATTCTTCGATTGAGGATTGCGGTATTTCACTTTTCTGCAAACAAAAAACACCGTTCAGCCGAACGGTGTTTTTTCGTTTACTGGAAATACTCCTGGGCCCGCCGGGCTGCATGGTTGATGCAGTCCCGCAGCTCGTCCAGTGTATCAAACTTTTTGCTGGGGCTGAGGTAGGCGTAAAACTCCACCACCGGGTCGGTGCCATACAGGTCGCCCGAGAAGCCCGGGATGAACGTCTCGCAGGTCACCTTGGAAAGATCGTCGTTGACGGTGGGCCGGGTGCCCAGGCCGGTGGCCGAGGGGTACCAGGTATCCCTGATCTTGGTCCGGGTGATATAGATGCCGAAACGCGGCAGCTGGAACCCCTGCGGGTAGATCTGGTTGATGGTGGGCACTCCCAGCGTCCGGCCCAGACCAGCCCCGTGGTGCACCGCAAAGCGGATCGCGTAGGGCATCCCCAGCATGGCGTTTGCCGCCGGGATGTCGCCGCCCTCCAGCGCCGTGCGGATACGGGTGGAAGAGACCGGTTTTTCCTCAAACCGGGCCATGGGCAGCACCACCACTTCCACCCCCAGCGGGGCGCAGAGCTTGCGCAGCAGTTCCGGGTTTCCGGCGGCTTTGGCCCCAAAGGTAAAGTTTTCGCCGCAGAAAAGCGCTTTGGCGTTGCAGTCCCGCACGATGCCCAGCACGAACTGCTCGGGCGTCATGGCCTTGATCTCCTCAAAATCCGGGCAGAGATAATGCTCCACGCCCAGACGTTCGATGAGGGCATGTTTATCCTCGGTGGAGAGGAGGCGCTTGCCTTTCATCTTGTTTTCGGTGGGCAATTTGAACGTGAATACCGCCGGGGATGCCCCGTGGGCTCTTGCCCACTGGACCGCCCCCTCGATGACGGCGCGGTGGCCAATGTGGATGCCGTCAAAAAAGCCCATGGCCACGGCACTGCCGTTTGCATTGCCCAGCGCAAGCGGCACAAGCTGTGAATAGATCTGCATTGGCATCATTCCTTTCACTTCAGTTTCGCTCCACAAAGAGCTTTTCCACCCGGAGCACGCCCCCGGTGATGTTGGCAAGGCCGAGGAACTGGCCCTGCGCGTTCCGCACCCGGTAGCGGCCATCCGCAGCGGGGTAGCGGCTGGTAGGGCAGCCATTGTACAGGTGCTGCTCCACCCGCTCGCCCGCCACCAGAAGCGGCAGAGAGGTGAACACGCTCTCCACCGGCAGCATCAGGGCCTGCAGGGCCTCGGGGCCCGCGTTTTTGGCGGCCTGGATCTCTTCCAGGCTGTGGGCGTCGGCCTCGGTGTAGACCCCGGCCGCAACGCGGCGCAGGGCGCTCATGGTGCCTTTCTGGCCCATGGCCTCCGCGATCTCCTCCAGCAGCACCCGGATATAGGTGCCCTTGGAACATTGGACCGTCAGGGTGTACTCATTCTCCGCCGGGCTGCCCTCGTACTGGATGGACAGGATCTCAATGGGGCGGGCTTTCCGCTCCACCTCCATGCCCTGCCGCGCCAGTTTGTAGAGCGGCTGGCCGTTGATCTTGACCGCCGAGTACATGGGCGGCGTCTGCATCCGGGGCCCCACAAAGCGGGGCAGCACCTCCAGCAGCTCTTTTTCCCCGGCAGTCACCGGGGCTGTTTCCAGCACGGTACCGGTCACATCGCCGGTATCGGTGCGCGCACCCAGTTTGAGGGTGGCGCGGTAGGCCTTGGTGTGGTCCAGCTGTAAGTCCACCGCCTTGCTGGCCCCGCCGCAGAAGACCGGCAGCACGCCGGTAGCCATGGGGTCCAGCGTGCCGCTGTGGCCCAGCTTCCGGGTGCCCAGAATGCCCCGCAGCTTTGCAATCACATCAAAACTGGTCCAGTCCGTGGGCTTATCCACAATGAGGATTCCCTGCATCAGGCTTCCTCCTGTCCGTCGGGCGTTTGGGGAGCATCCAGCTCCGCCTCCACCTCGGCCAGAATGGCGCTCTTGGTGTTGTCCAGGTTGCCCAACAGCTCACAGCCCGCCGCGCGGGTGTGGCCGCCGCCGCCCAGACGCCGGGCGATGGCGCAGGCGTCCACGCCCTTGGCGGTGCGGACGCTGATGCGGTAGCTGCCGCCGGGCTGCTGGCGGAGGGTCAGGCCGACCTTGACCCCCTCAATGCTGATGGGCAGGCTGGTGAGCTCCTCCAGATCGGCGGGGTCCACCTGGCTCTGCTCGATCTCGTCCCGGGTGAGGTAGATGAGGGCGCAGCGGCCATCCAGATGATACTCCAGATGGTTCCGCGCGATCCGCTCGGCCTCCATCCGGGCGCGGGGCTTGGTATCAAACAGCAGGGTGTTCAGCTCCTCCACCTGGGCCCCTGCCTCGATGAGCTTTGCCGCCACCAGATGGGTCTTTGCCGTGGTGGAGGAAAAGCGGAAGCAGCCGGTATCGGTGGAGAGACCGGTGTACAGGCAGTTGGCAATGTGGGCCGTCATGGGCACTTTCATGGCCATGATGACCTCATACAACAGCTCCGCTGCCGCCGCGGCCTGGCCGTCCAGCAGGGTAAAATCAGCGTAGCCGCTGTTGCCCGCGTGGTGGTCGATGCAAAAATCAATGTGGCGGGTATACTGGGGCACCCCGTTGTTCTCACCAAAGAGCTGGATGCCGGCCACATCCACGGCCACCACGGTCTGGGGCTCAAACTCGCCCTTGAACAGGCGTGGGTTGGTAAACGCATACCGGGAGGGGATAACGTCGGAGCAGAGGACAGCCGCGTTTTTGTCCAGCGCCTCAAGGGCGTAGTACAGCGCGCTGCCGCAGCCAACGGTATCACCATCCGGGTTTTTGTGGCACAGAATCAAAACATTGTCCGCAGCACGGAGGCGCTCGGCCATCTGCTGCACGTTCAGTTGTTCTGTCATCCCATGATCCATCCTTTCCGCAAGGCTGAGTTAGTCCTCGGTTTCCGGCTCCCGCGTGTCGTCGGAGCCGCTGACATTCAGCTCGCGGAGCAGTTCGTTGATGTGGGCCGCATAGGCTGCACCGTCGTCTTCCACAAAGACGAAGCGGGGGGCTTTGCGGATGTGCATTTTCTTGCTGACTTCGGTGCGCACATGGCCGGCCGCGCGGTTCAGCGCCTCAATGGCGGGCTTGGGGCCGTCGGCGCGGCCCATCACGCTCACATAGACCTTGGCAACATCCAGGTCGGGCGTCACGTCCAGGCGGGTCACGGTCAGCAGACCACCCTCCAGGCGGGGGTCTTTCAGGCGGCCAATGATGGCGATGACCTCACGCTTCATATCCTGCGCAAGACGGCCCATATTTTTTTGAGACATTTGGTTTCTCCTATCACAAAATAACCTCTCTGTCATCGCTGCGCGATGCCACCTCCCCTGTCAGGGGAGGCTTTGGCAGTTCGTACAGTTTTCCAGCAAACACAAAGCAGTTTCATCGAAAACGAAACCTCTTTGCCAAGGGCTCCCCTGGTAGGAAAGACTCCCCCAGCCGGGGGAGGTGGCACACAAGTGCCGAAAGGGGAACGGCTGTCGAGCGAATGCGAGACTGAGAAGTTTTGCAAATCTTAGTCGCGGTACTCTTCCATCTTGAAAGCTTCGTACACGTCGCCCTCTTTGACGTCCGCAAACTTTGCCAGCGTCACGCCGCACTCGTAGCCCTCGGCCACTTCCTTGGCGTCGTCCTTGAAGCGCTTCAGAGATGCGATCTCGTCCTCCGTGATGACGATGCCGTCACGGACAACGCGCACCTTGCTGTCGCGGGTGATCTTGCCGCTGGTCACGCGGCAGCCTGCAACGGTGCCCACGTTGGAGATCTTGTACACCTGACGGACCTGCAGCTCGCCCAGAGAGACCTCGCGGAACTTGGGAGCCAGCATACCCTTCATAGCGTCGGTGACATCGTTGATGGCATCGTAAATGACACGGTACATCCGCATCTCGACCTTGGTAGCGGCGGCCTCTTCCTTGGCCACGTTGTCCGGGCGGACATTGAAGCCAATGATGATGGCGTTGGAGGCATCGGCCAGATCCACATCGGACTTGCTGATGGCACCGACACCGGCGTGGATGACGCGGACGCGGACCTCATCGTTGGAGATCTTTTCGAGGCTCTGCTTGACAGCCTCGGCAGAGCCCTGCACGTCGGCCTTGACGACGATGGCCAGCTCTTTCATATCGTTCTGAGCCATCTGGCTGAACAGGTTATCCAGGGTGACTTTCTGGAACGAGGAGAACTGCTTCTCCTTGGCGTCAGCAATGCGCTGCTCGGCCAGCTCACGGGCCAGGCGCTCGTCCTCAACGGCCTCAAACAGGTCGCCTGCCTCGGGCACAGCAGTCAGGCCGGTGATCTCCACAGGGGTGGAGGGGCCGGCATCGCTCAGCAGCTTGCCCTTATCGCTGCGCATGGTACGCACACGGCCCACAGCGGTACCGGCAATGATGACATCGCCGGAGTGCAGGGTGCCGTTCTGCACCAGGATGGTGGCAATGGGGCCCTGGCCCTTGTCCAGACGGGCCTCGACCACCGCACCCTTGGCGCGGCGGTTGGGGTTGGCCTTGAGCTCCATGACCTCAGCTTCCAGCGCAATGCGCTCCAGCAGGTCGTTGATGCCCATGCCGGTCATGGCAGAAACAGGGATGCAGGCCACGTCGCCGCCCCAGTCCTCGGGGATGAGGCCGTACTTGGTCAGGCCCTCCTTGACACGCTCGGGGTTGGCCGTGGGCTTATCCATCTTGTTGATGGCCACGATGACCTTGACGTTGGCAGCCTTGGCGTGGTTGATGGACTCAATGGTCTGGGGCATGATGCCGTCGTCGGCAGCCACGACCAGAACCGCGATATCGGTCATGTTGGCACCACGGGCACGCATGGAGGTAAATGCCTCATGGCCCGGGGTATCCAGGAACGTGATCAGGCTGTCGTTGATCTTGACCTGATAAGCACCGATGGCCTGGGTGATGCCGCCGGCCTCGCCCGCGGTGACGTTGGTCTTGCGGATGGCATCCAGGATACTGGTCTTGCCGTGGTCAACGTGGCCCATGACGCAGACGACCGGGGGACGGGTGACGAGATCGTCCTGCGAATCCTCCTCCTGGGTGAACAGGCGCTCCTCGATGGTGACGTGGACTTCCTTCTCGACCTTGGCGTGGAACTCCTCGGCCACCAGAGCGGCAGTATCGAAATCGATGATGTCGTTGATGGCATGCATCTCGCCCATCTGCATGAACTTGGCGATGACCTTGCCGGCCTGCTGCTTCAGGCGGGCAGCCAGCTCACCGACGGTGATCTCATCGGGGATCATCACCTTCAGCTGTGCGTTGCGGGCCTTTTCCAGCTGGATGCGCTGCAGGCGCTCGAACTCGGTCTCGCGCTTGCCCTTCTGGAACTGCTGGCGCTGGCGCTGGCCGCGCTGGGTGAACTTCTGCTTGTTGCCCTGCGGGGTGGGCTTGCGGCGGTTCTCGGTGTTCTTGGTGGAAGCCAGATCGTCGTAACGGGCGTCGAAGCGGTCCACGTTCATATCGACGGTGCGGGTATCGACGGTGACCTGATTGTCCTCGCGGCGGACAGAGACGGACTGAGCGGAAGCTGCAGTAGCCTTTGCGCCGGTCTCACGGGCCAGCTCGCTCAGAGAGACGGTCTTCTCCTCGCGCTTCTTGTGCTGCTCGTTCTTCTTGCTGTCGTGCTTGGCAGCGGGCTTTGCCTCGGCCTTTGCGGGCTCAGCCTTGGGAGCCTCGGGCTTCTTTTCGGCCTTGGGCTCTGTCTTCTTCTCGGCGGGCTTCGGCTCAGCCTTGGGAGCCTTGGCGCTGTTCAGGAACTCGTCCAGGCTCTTGACGCTGTTGTCCTTGCTGAACTTCTCCAGCAGGTAGTTCAGCTCGTTCTCTTCCAGAGTGGAGCTGTTCTTCTTGCCGGTGCTGCCCATAGCGTTCAGCTCGTCAAGGACCTTCTTGGCAGAGATGTTCAGGTCCTTTGCAAAATCGCTCACTTTATATTTTACGATCATTCGCTCATATCCTCCTCAGTTTGAATCGCTCCGCACGCCGTCAGCCGGTCAAAGCAGAGTTTGGCGAGGTTGCGGTCGGTGACGGCATAAATGGCCACCGGTTTGCGGCTGATGTCAGCCAGCTTATCCTGTGTCAGCGGCATGGGGATGACGTCCACCATATCGCCCACAGCGTAGTTGAGCCGCTGCACGGTCTTGGGGCTGGCGTCGGATGCAGTCATCACGAGCCATGCCTTGCCCTTGACGACGGCGTCTTCCACCGCGTCAAAGCCCATAGTCAGAGCGCCCGCCTTGCGGCAGAGGCTCACGGCCTGGAACAGGGCCTCATTCGGCTCAAGGGCCGGTTTTGCGGGGGCGTTATGCTTCTTTGCCATCGCGGTCGGCCTCCTTTTCTGCTTCCACACTGGCCAGCTGCTGGGCCAGTGCATCGTACACCTCGGCGGGGACCGGCTGCTCAAAGCAGCGCTCCAGCGCCTTCTTCTTTTTTGCCTTTGCAAGGCAGGCGGCATCCGGGCAGAGGTAAGCACCGCGGCCGGGCTTCTTGCCCACGGGGTCGATGCTGATCTCTCCGCTGGGTGCGCGCACCACACGCACCAGTTCCTTCTTGGGGCGGCTGGTCAGGCAGCCGATGCACTGGCGGGCAGGGATCTTCTTTTGTGCCATCCGGTTTTCCCTCCTTCGGCAGGTGTTCCGCGCTTATTCTGCGGCGGTGTCTTCGGTCTTCTCAGCCTCGGCAGCCTTCGGCTCTTCCTCGCCGTAGTAGCCGCTCTCGGGGCGGATGTCGATGTTGTAGCCGGTCAGGCGGGCGCACAGGCGGGCGTTCTGGCCCTTGTTGCCAATGGCCAGGCTCAGCTGCTGGTCGGGCACGGTGACGCGGCAGGAACGGGTCTCGCCGGGCAGCAGCTCGACCTTGAGCACCTTGGCGGGGCTCAGGGCAGCGGAGATGAACTCGGAGACATCCTCGCTCCACTTGACGATATCGATTTTCTCACCGCCCAGCTTCTCGACCACAGCGGCCACACGGTCGCCGTGGGGGCCGATGCAGGCAGAAACGGGGTTGACGTTGGCATCTTTGCTCCAGACAGCCATCTTGGTGCGGGCACCGGCCTCGCGGCTGATGGCCTTGACCTCAACGGTGCCGTCATAGATCTCGGGCACTTCCAGCTCGAACAGGCGCTTGACCAGGCCCGGGTGGGTGCGGCTGATCATCACGCGGGCACCGCGCTCGCCGCTGACCACGTCCACAACGTAGACCTGCAGGGTCTGGCCCTCGGTGTAGGTCTCGCCGGGCACCTGCTCGTTGCGGGGCAGGATGGCCTCGCCGCCCTTGCCCAGGTCCAGGGCCACGATGCCCTTCTCGTTGTCCACGCGGGTAACGGTGGCCTGGATGATATCATGGGCGCGGGACTGGATCTCGCTCAGCTGCTGGCTGCGCTCGGCTTCCCGGATACCCTGACGGATGACATGCTTTGCGGTCTGGGCGGCAATGCGGCCGAAGTCCTTGGTCTTGAGGGGGGTGACAACGCGGTCGCCGACCTCATAGCTCTTGCGGATCTTCTGGGCCTCGGTGATGCCGATCTCGGCGTGCTCATCGTACCAGTCCTCATCGGCGACAACGTTCTGCACCAGAGCGACGTTGAACTTGCCGCTGTCGGGATCGATCTCCACCAGAACGTTGTCGTCCTCGACCTCATAGTTCTTCTTGACAGCGATCACGATGGCAGCCTTGATCTTCTCGATCAGGTACTCTGCGGTGATGCCGCGCTCATGCTCCAACATGGAGAGAGCTTCAAAAAATTCATTGTTCGCTGCAGCCATTTTTCGGGTTCCTCCTAAATATCATTCTTTCTCTTTTAATCAAACAGGTCCTCGTCGTCACACAGGCGCACCGTGCTGACGGCGGAAAGCTCAAACTGCATGGGGCCGGCCGGGCCTTCGAGCGTGATGGTATTGCCTTCGCGGGAAGTCAGGAGGCCGGAAAACTCCTTAACACCGTTCTCGTTGGCCCGGTACAGCCTGACGCTGACCTTCTGGCCCCGAACGGCTTCGTAGTGCTCCGGGCGGGTCAGCTTGCGGCCCAGGCCGGGGCTGCCGACTTCCAGATAATAGCTCTGTTCAATGGGGTCCGCCTCATCCAGGATGGGGTCCAGCGCATGGGAGACATCGGCACAGGTGTCGGTGTCCATGGTAGTGCCGTCCGTTTTGTCGATGAGGACACGGAGATACCAGTCCGGCCCTTCCTTTTCAAAGACCACGTCCCACAGGCGCAGGCCCATGCCCTCCACAGTGGGGCGGACAAGCGCTTCGACTCTCTGGGCGGTATTTCCGCCAGACTGCTTCGCCATAAAAACCTCCAAACAAACAAGAAACGCGGACCTTGCGGCCCACGTTTCAGTAAAAGTTATATCGTACTATTAGAATATAGCATACTTCCGGTAATTATGCAAGGGGTTTCGTGAAATTTTGCCCTTACAGCACCCAGACACCGTTCCGGAACAGTTCTACCACACGGCCGTCACGGCACTTGCCGGTGATATGGCTGTCCTCTGCACCGATCATCACATCCTCATGGATGGTGGACTGGTTCATGCCGCGCTCTTCCAGCTGCTCCTTGGTCAGGCCGGTGCCGCCCTCGGTGGTGCCGGGGTAGCTGGCACCAAAGGCGATGTGGCAGGCAGCGTTCTCATCGAACAGGGTGCTGTAGAACAGCGCGCCGCTGCGGTTGATGGGGCTGGATGCGGGCACCAGTGCCACCTCACCGATATGGCGGGCACCCTCATCGGTATCCAGCAGCCGGCCCAGCAGGTCAGCGCCCTCCTCGGCTCCATGCTCAACGACCTTGCCATCCTTGAAGGTAACATGGAATCCCTTGATGAGCTGACCATTGAACACATAGGGCTTGGTGCCGTAGACGATGCCGTCCACCTTATCCTTGTGGGGAGCAGTGAACACTTCCTCGGTGGGGATGTTGGGCAGGAAGAACACGCCCTTCTCGTTCTTGCTGCCAGCGCTCTCCCAGCTGGCCTTCTCGGCCAGGCCCACGGTCAGGTCAGTGCCGTTGGCGCTCTCAAAGTGGACGCTTTCCAGATCAAGGGCATTCATCTTCTCGCCCAGACTGGTCAGACGGTCCAGATGTGCCTTCCACTCGTTGACGGGGTCACCGCCGGTCACGCGGCAGACATCAAAGATGAGCTGCCACAGCTTCTCGATGGCAGCATCCGTATCCAGCTCGGGGAACATCTTCTTTGCCCAGGGGGCGCTGGGCATGGCGGCAATGGACCACTGCACCCTGTCGTTCATGGTGTACTCCCGCCAGGGAGCCATAAATTTCCGGTTGGCGGCGTTCACACGGCTGATCTTGGCGCCATCCAGACCGGCGTAGACCTCGGGGTCATCCGCAATGAGGTGCAGCACGCAGACACTGCCCTCGCTCTCTGCGTAGTCGAGGTAGCGGCGCAGCTGGTAGGGCTTGCTGTCGGTCAGGGCTTCCTCGCTGCCCAGCTCCATCCGGGTGCGGGATACGGCATTGTCGCTCCAGTCCACCTGAACATCACGGGCTCCGGCCTCAAAGCCGCTGCGCACACACAGGCGGGCCAGCGGGGCAGCCTCCAACGGGCAGCGGATGATCATGGTCTGGCCCGGCTGAGGGTTCACGCCCACCCGGACGATAAAGTCAGCGTATTTTTTGAGCAGTTCATCAAAGTTTTTCACAAAAGATTCCTTTCTGCCGCAGAAAACGGCATGGTTGTTTTGCCCTAAGTATACCCTCTTTTTTCAATTCTGTCCATCGGATAAAAGAAAACAGACGCTTCCGTCGTTGAAAAACGGGGAAGCGTCTGCTATACTAACCTTGGGAGTGCTGTCCACATACGGTAAGCGGTCTAACCTTTCCGGCCCAAGCGTCGGGGAGGCGAATATTTTTTGTCGTGCCCCTGACGCTCTGCTGCGAAAGGGGTGATGCTCTATGACGCTATTGGAAACTTTAGCCCTGCTGACGTTGCTTGCAACCGTCGGCTTTGGCGTGTTCGATATCGCATGGAAAATCTTTACACACAAAAAATGACCGCCCTCAGCGTCCAAACCTGAGCGGTCATTCTTTGTGAATAACTTGCCGGGAAGGTACTGACCGTTTGCCGGGCAGCACTCTCTTTATCTATAATATACCACAGCCCCGCCGAAATTGCAACGGCGGGGCTGTTTTTATTTGGATCAGAACTCGATCTTGCTCTCGATATAGCTCTTGAGCTCGGAGATGGGCATACGCACCTGCTCCATGGTGTCACGGTCGCGGACGGTGACGCAGTTGTCAGCTGCGATCCCCTTGGCCTCGTCACCCACGGTGTCGAAGTCCACGGTGATGCAGTAGGGAGTGCCGATCTCATCCTCGCGGCGGTAACGCTTGCCGATGGAACCGGTATCATCGTAGTCCACCATGAAGTACTTGCTCAGCTCGTTACGAATCTCCATGGCCTTGTCGCCCAGCTTCTTGCTCAGGGGCAGCACAGCACACTTGT
>OGJJ01002335.1_pt1 | contig 12371 bp, 11 predicted proteins | sample 1572081 | NCBI WGS metagenome assembly OGJJ01 (sample SAMEA2582122, study PRJEB24529) | metagenome | biome: Human gut stool | place: China | collected 2011
TTCATGTTCGCCATAGCCTGGGACATGGTGCTCAGGCCTACGAACAGGATACCGAAACCAACGACCACTTCCGCCACCTTACGGACCTTTTCCCTCTTCGTAAACATCATCACGACCACACCCACCAGCAGGATCAGCGGTGCTATTTTGGATAAATTAAAAGATACCAGCTGTGAAGTAATGGTAGTACCGATGTTTGCACCGAGGATAACGCCCGCCGCCTGATACAGATTCATCAGACCGGAGTTAACAAAGCTGACGACCATAACCGTACATGCGGAGGAAGACTGGATGATACCGGTGAAAATAATACCCACGATCATCCCCATGAAACGGTTCGTGGTAAAGATTTCCAGAATACGACGAAGTCTGGCACCTGCTACCTTCTCAATGGAATCACTCATCAACTCCATTCCGAATAGAAACAGTCCCAGACCTCCTGCCATTGTCAATATTGTTCCAAAGCTCATTTTTAATCCCTCAATCTCTCTTGATTCTCTTCCGAAAAACCAAAACAATAATTTTCAAATTTATTCTTATATAAACAATCCAAAATATATTTTACGAGATAGAATAAAAACTTGCAATGTAAATTTTACTTTTCTTTAACTTTTCTTTTACTTTTCTTTACAAAACTTTACGCAATTTCTACCGTGTTTGCGTAAAACAGCTGTTTTTCCTACGCATTTCGACCATCCGCAATATCCCGGTCCAGCTGCTCCTTAAGTTCTTCCAGCGATCCAAATCTGCGTTCCGGGCGCCGAAATCTTTTCAAAGCCACCTCGATCTCCTGCCCGTAGATGTCCTGGTCAAAATCATACAGATAAGATTCCACCCCCATCACTTTTTCAGAAGAAACCGTGGGTTTGGTTCCCACATTGCTGATGGCCTTATAGACCTTTCCATTATGGCGCACCGCCGCATAGTAAACTCCGTTGGGCGGCAGAAGTTTGCCTGCGGGAGGCAGCAGATTCACCGTTGGAAATCCCAGGGTATGTCCGATATGATTGCCATGCTCCACTGCTCCCACCAGTGTATAAGGCATTCCCAGCATCTCTTCGGCCTCTTCCATCCGGCCCTCTTCCACCAGCTTGCGGATGTAAGTGGAACTGACTTCGATGCCGTTCACTTCGATCTTCTCTATGGTCTGGACGCAAAAGCCCAGATGCGGCGCCATTCTCTCCAGAAGCTCGGCATTTCCTGCGCCGTTCTTGCCAAAAGACAGATCCTCGCCTGCCGCCACAAACCGGGTATTCATCTGTTTGGCCAGAATCTCTGTTGCAAAACGCTCTGGCTCTGTGGCTGCAGTCTCCTTCGTAAGAGGAAACTCGATCAGAGTGTCGATTCCCAGACGTTCAAACAGGCGTCTTTTTTCCTCTCTGGTGGTCAGTTCTTTACCGTCAGACAGGCCGAACAGCACTGCCGGTGTAGGGTCAAAGGTGAACACGCACGCCGCCAGCCCGTATTTTTTTCGACCAAGAATCTCTTCCAAAAGTCTCCTGTGGCCCAGATGGACTCCGTCAAATTTACCGATGGCTACTGCTGTATCTTTTTCCAGATAAAAGTCTGTTGTTCCTGCAATGATTTCCAAGTCTATTTCCTGCTTTCTGTATTACTTGGGAAGATCTTCACGGGCTTGTACCATTCCTTCGTTTCATCATACGCATAAATGCCCACGAAGCTGTCATCCTCTCTGTAGATGCGCACCCACTCTCCTGCCGGATGTGTGGTCTGTTCCACAGTCTGTCCCGGATAAAAAGCATTCCCGTTATCGATCAGTTTCCGCCACTTTTCCTCCACATGCAACATGGGAAAATCCGAAAAAATACGGTCTGTGGGAAGCAGTGCTTCCTCCAGCCTCTCCGTGTCCCGAAGTTCCTGCAGCTGTGCAAGTGTCAGGGCATCTGCCAGCCGGAATTCCCCGACTCTGGTACGAACGAGGCTCTGCATGGTGCCGCCGCAGCACAGTTTTTCCCCAATATCGGCACAGAGACTGCGGATATAGGTTCCCTTGGAACATTCCACACGGAACTTCACCACCGGAAGTCTTATTTCCAGGATCTCGATTGCCGGCAGATCCACGTGTCTTGCCTGCCGTTCCACTTCTTTACCTGCCCTGGCAAGCTCATAGAGCTTTTTTCCGTTGACCTTCCGTGCGGAATACATAGGCGGGATCTGGTCATAACCGCCGACAAAGCTTCCGATCACTTCACGTACCTGTGCCTCATCTACCGTTACTTCCCGCTCTTCCAAAACGGTTCCCGTGGTATCCTGGGTATCTGTGATCTGACCCAGTAAAAGTTCCGCCACATATTCCTTGGTCCTGTCCGTCAGCATTTCACATGCTCTGGTAGCATTCCCCAGACATACAGGAAGCACACCGGTAGCCTGTGGATCCAGTGTACCTGTGTGCCCTATCTTTTTCTGCCGGCAGATCCCGCGAAGCTTGGCTACCACATCATGGGAGGTAAAGCCCGCTTCCTTATATACATTGATGATGCCGTCCATTAACCCTGTTCTCCCCGCAGTTGTTTGTCGATGTGCAGTGACAAATTGTTGACACAATCATGGAAGGTTCCCTTCATAGTGCAGCCTGCGGCACGTACATGTCCGCCGCCTCCGAAGAAAGATGCCACCTTCGCCACATCTACTTTCTCATTGGAACGCATGCTGACCTTGTACTCCAGTACGTTGGTCTCATACATGAAAATCGCACAGTCCACGCCCTTGATATTGCGCAACTGGTTCACAATGCCGTCCAGATCTCCCGGTACCGCATTGTAGAATTCCATGGTCTTGCGGTCCACCATGCTCACGATGCAGCGTCCGTCCATGAAACGAATGCTCTCCATCAGAGCTCTGCCCATGATCTGGGTCTGCAGATAGGTCTTCTGGTAAAAGCTTTCCTCGATCAGCTTCGGGAAATTGAATCCGAAGGAGATCAGAAACGCTGCTGCCTGCAGCGTCTCAGGTGTCGTATTGGAATACTGGAATACACCGGTATCATGGATGATGCCGGTATACAGCGCTTCCGCAATATCCTTGTCAATAAGTTCCGCATCCATAATGTGATACAGCACCTCACAGGCACTTCCCACTTCCGGACGGACCAGATTCACATCACCGCAACCGGAATTGCTGATGTGATGATCAATGTTGATCTTCTTTTTCGCATTCTGGAAATACGTCTCCGCATCTCCCAGACGATCCCCACTGCAATCCAGCGCAAAATACACATCAAAAGGCTCCTGCACGGGACATTCGGTCTGAATCTCATCGTATCCCTTCAGATAGGAAAACTCTTCGGAAGGCTTCTGTAAATATACCGTAACCTCTGCTTCCGGAAGGAGTTTACGCAGGTACCTCTGCAAGGACAGACATGCACCCGCGCAGTCTCCGTCGGGACGAATATGCCCGCTGATGCCGATTCTTTTTGCGCCACGACATTCTTCACGCAAGTCCATTATTCGTCACCTTCCTCTGTCTCTTCCGTATCTTCCACAACTTCATTATCCGGCTTCTGTGCCTCATCCGCTGCAATGACCTCATCGATCTTGTGGGACATGTTGACACCATACTCGATGGACTGGTCCATCACAAAAGTGATATCCGGAGTGTTGCGCAGATTGATGGTACGCGCCAGTTCTCTGCGGATAAAGCCCTCGGCGCTCTTTAAGCCCTGCAGGGTAGACTTTCTGACTTCCTCGTCTCCCAGCACGCTGATCCATGCCTTACAGCTCTTCAGATCCGGTGCCACTTCCACAGCGACCACACTGGTCCAGGGACTGATCCGGGGGTCCTTAAGACCGCCCCGGATGATCTCTGCCAGAACGCGCTGTACTTCCCCGTTCACACGGGTATTTTTCACACTATTCTTTCTCATTCTTATTCCTTCTTATTTCTTTCCTGCCAATATCGTAGGCAGCCTGACAAACATCCGCGAGCAGAATGCGTTTCGCGTAACCCCGTTGAAAAACGTCGGCACTTGAATCTTGCAAGCAAAGCGCAGGAAGATTCTTAGTGTCCGCTACGTTTTTTGCAGAGCGCAAGCGTGGGTAAGCGGAATGCATCTGCGAACGGATGCGTTCTAGTAACCTACCGTGGTACTTCCACCATGATATATGCTTCTACGATATCCAACTCCTGCATCTTGTCAAAGCCTTCGAATACGAGACCACACTCATATCCGGCCTTAACTTCCTTCACATCATCCTTGAATCTCTTCAAGGAAGCCAGGTTGCCTTCGAAAATCTGCTCGCCCTCACGGGTGATACGAACCTTACAGCCTCTCTGGAACACACCGTCCAGAACATAGGAACCTGCGATGTTACCGATAGCGGATGCCTTGAAGATCTGACGAACCTCTGCATGACCGATAACCTTCTCCTCGTATACGGGATCCAGCATACCCTTCATGGCAGCTTCCACATCTTCGATAGCCTGGTAGATGACCTTGTACAGACGTACATCCACGCCCTCTCTCTCTGCGGTTGCCTTGGCAGTCGCATCGGGACGAACGTTGAATCCGATGATGATCGCGTTGGACGCACTTGCTAAAGATACGTCGGACTCATTGATGGCACCTACGCCGCCGTGGATACATTTAACTACTACTTCTTCGTTGGACAGCTTCATCAGGGACTGTTTTACAGCCTCGACACTACCCTGTACGTCAGCCTTGACGATCAGGTTCAGTTCCTTCAGATTACCCTCCTGGATCTGGCTGAACAGATCATCCAGAGACATTCTGCCCTTGGTCTCTTCCAGCATCTTTTCCTTATTCTGTGCCAGGTAGGTCTCTGCATAAGCTTTTGCTGTCTTATCATTATCATGTGCCAGGAATACTTCACCGGCACTGGGAACATCGGACAGACCCAGGATCTCTACAGGAGTAGAAGGTCCTGCTTCCTTGACTCTGCGTCCCTTGTCATCGATCATGGCTCTTACCTTACCATGAGCCACACCTGCAGAGATAAAGTCTCCCACATGCAGGGTACCCTTCTGTACCAGTACGGTAGCCACAGGACCGCGTCCCTTATCCAGCTCTGCCTCGATGACCAGACCTCTTGCCTTTCTCTTGGGGTTCGCCTTCAGTTCCATGATGTCTGCAGTCAGCAGGATCATGTCAAGCAGCTGGTCGATACCCTCGCCGCTTTTTGCGGATACGGGTGCAAATACGGTGCTTCCGCCCCAATCCTCGGGAATCAGCTCATACTCTGCCAGCTCCTGCTTTACACGGTCAATGTTTGCAGAGGGCTTATCGATCTTGTTCACTGCTACGATGATCTCCACACCTGCTGCCTTTGCATGGTTGATTGCCTCTACGGTCTGGGGCATTACGCCGTCGTCCGCTGCTACTACCAGGATAGCGATATCGGTCGCATTGGCACCACGCATACGCATGGCGGTAAATGCTTCGTGTCCGGGAGTATCTAAGAAGGTGATCTTACGGTCTCCCACATTTACAGTATAAGCACCGATGTGCTGGGTGATACCACCTGCCTCACGATCGGTTACGTTGGTCTTCCGGATAGCGTCTAACAGGGAAGTCTTACCATGGTCAACATGACCCATAACACAGATTACGGGAGGTCTCTCCACCAGATCTGCCTCGTCCTCTTCATCTTCCTTCAACAGCTCTTCGATGACATCTACCTTGACCTCTTTTTCACAGAGAATGTCATATTCCATGGCAATGTTCTCTGCATCTTCATAGGAGATCTCCTGGTTCACGGTTACAATCTTACCTTCCAGGAACAGCTTCTTGATGATGGCTGCGGGCTGTAACTTCATCTTCTCAGCCAGTTCTTTGATGGTAATGGATTCCGGCAGCACGATCACCTTGATCTGCTCTTCCTGTACCTCTTCCTTCTTCTTTTCCGGCTTGATGAAACGTCCAGGCTTGTTCTTCAGCGCGTCCTCGTCCTCGTAGATATGGTCCTTCTTGGAACGCTTGTTGTCCTTCTCCTGGCTGAAACGTCTCTTTTCATCTTCGCGCTTCTTCTCAATATCTTTACCTGCAGGTTCCGGAGCGAAGCCCTTATTCTGTCTGTTATCTCCGAATCGATTACCCGATCCGCCATTGCCTCTTCCGTCGCGGCCGTTATTGCCGTAACCGCGCTCACCATTGCCGTTACCGCGGCGATCACCCTGACCGCCTTCCATACCCGGACGACCCTGTCTGTTAAATCCTCCTCCCTGAGGTCTGCCATTGCCCATACCTCCTCTGTTACCATTCTGTCCGCCCTGACGGTTACCCTGTCCGTAGGCACCCTGACGATTGTCACGATTGCCGTCTCTGTTGTCACGGTTGTAACCGCCCTGGCCACGCTCGTTCTGTCCACGGTTGTCACGATTATTCTGACCGTAACCGCCCTGACGGTTATCGCGGTTGTCACGGTTACCGTTCTGAGGTCTGTCTGCCGGTCTGGTCTGTGCCACATTCTGTGCAGGCTGTGCTGCCTGAGGTGCCTGTGCGGCTGCAGTATTCTGTACTGCCTGCTCCTTTACCGGTGCCTGTGTCTGAGGCTTTTTCGCAGGCTGCTGTCCACGGTTGCCGGGTACCATTGCCACACTGGGAGTGGGAGACGGAGGGGTCAGCGGCTTGATGGGACGTACGGGAGTCTGTGCCTGCACACGGTTATTGTAAGAATTGTTCTGATAGCCGTTGTTCTGATATCTGTTATTCTGTACCTGGTTCGGACGCTGTCCGCCGGCATTTCTCTGTCCCTGTCCGTTCTGTCCGCCCTGACGCTGTCCGGGCATCTTGGAATTCTGAGGGTTGCTAACGAAAATAATCTTTTTCTTCTTTTTCGTCTCCTCAGTAGATTTGGTCTCCTCGGAAACTTTCGTTTCCTGAGCCTTTGCTTCCCTTGCGGGTGCCTGAGCCTTTTCCTCAGCAGGCTTTGCGTTTTCGGTATTTACCGGAGCTTTCTGTGCTGCGGGTGCAGCTGCTTTTTTCTTTCCGAGGCTGTTGCGTACCAGTGCTGCCGCATCCTCTTCCAGCGAGCTCTGTGCTGCCTTTGCCTCAATTCCTTTTTCCTGTAAAAAACTTAATATATCCTTACTCTGTAGTTCCAATTCTTTTGCGAGTTCATGTACTTTGATTTTCGCCATGCTTTCCTCCATTCTGCCTAACCGGGCAAATTCGCTTCCAATTGCTTGATGAGTGCATCTGCCAGTCCCGCATCACACACACCGATCGAAGATCTTAAGTTCCGGCCGATTGCCCAGCCGAGCTCTTCTTTTGTGCCATATTCATATACCGGGACTTCATAATAGGAACATTTGTCGTGAAACAACTTTTTCGTATTGGCGGATGCATCTTCTGCAACGATCACCAACATGGCAGAACCTTTTTTCACAGCGTCCTCCGTCTGGAATTCACCGCTTACCAGGTTACGCCCCCTCATCGCAAGTCCCAAAAGGGAATAAATCTTATTCTGTTTCAAGCTGATCAAACTCCTTTTCCAGTGTATCATATACCTCAGGAGAAATACTCATCTTGAAAGAACGTTCTAATCCTTTATTCTTCCGGGCTTTCTGCAGACATTCCTTCTGTCTGCATATATATGCACCACGTCCGTTTTTTTTGCCGGTTGCATCCAGACATATCTCATCTTCCGGTGTTTTCAGGACACGCAGCATTTCTTTTTTGCCTTTCATTTCTCCGCAGCCTACGCACTGCCTCAGTGGAATCTTTTTTGCCATTGATTATTCCTGCTCTCCATCAAAATCGTCTACGGTATCATCTTCGTAATCATCCACATAGTCCTCATAACGGAAGCCGGGAGCATCCTTGGCCTGAGTCTCGGACTTGATGTCGATCTTGTAGCCGGTCAGTCTTGCTGCCAGTCTTGCGTTCTGACCTTCCTTACCGATAGCCAGAGACAACTGATAATCGGGTACGACTACCTTTGCGGTCTTCTCATCGGGATCTGCAAATACTGCTACGATCTTGGCAGGAGAAAGTGCATTCTGAATCAGGTTACCGGGGTTCTCATCCCAGTTCACGATATCGATCTTCTCACCGCGCAGCTCTTCTACAATAGCATTGACACGTGCACCGTTCATACCTACGCAGGCACCGACCGCATCCACGTTCGGGTTGTTGCTCCACACAGCGATCTTGGTACGGCTGCCGGCCTCTCTGGCAATGCTCTTGATCTCTACGGTACCGTCCTTGATCTCGGTAACTTCAGACTCAAACAATCTCTTTACCAGTTCCGGATGGGTACGGCTGACATTGATGCGGGGTCCCTTCGGGGTGTTCTTTACTTCCACAATGTAAACCTTGATACGCTCGGTGGGCTTGAATACTTCGCCCTTTACCTGCTCGTTCTCGGTCAGCATGGCATCTGCCTTACCCAGGTTGATGCTGATATTTTTGCCGACATAGCGCTGTACCACGCCGGTGACAACATCCTTTTCCTTCTCATAATACTGATTGTAGATCACGCTTCTCTCTTCTTCACGGATCTTCTGTAAGATCACGTTCTTGGCATTCTGGGTAGCGATACGTCCGAATTCCTTGGACTTGATCTCTACATGGAGCATGTCGCCGACCTGTGCCTTTTTGGAGATCTCCTGTGCATCCTCCAGAGCGATCTGTAAGCAGTCATCCTCTACATCATCCTTCGTGGGTACGACTTCCTTCTCAGCATATACCAGAAAATCGCAGGTCTCTCTATTAATCTCCACATGGACATTGTCAGCCTTTCCAAAATGGTTCTTGCAGGCTGTCATCAGGGAGTTCTCGATGGCTTCAAACAAGGTCTCCTTGCTGATCTCCTTCTCCTTCTCCAGAACGTCCAGTGCCTCCATTAATTCCTTATTCATCATTTCCTCCATTCCGGCTTTCGCCTTTTCTTAGTGTATGGTTTCTTCTTATTCTACAAGCTATAACTATTCCTTCGCCCCTTGGCTCTGAATAGTATCAAAAATCTAATGCAAGACGGATCAGGGCAATGTCTGCTCTGGCAAAAGTTCTCGGGCTGCCGTCTTCCGTGATCGTAATGTTATCTGCATTGAAGCTCTCCAGAATGCCAGAAAACTCTTTGCATTTGTCAATGGGCTTGAACAGCTTGATCTCTACTTCTTCACCGATGCTCTTCTGCAAATGCTTATCCTTTTTCAGTGTTCTACCCAGTCCCGGGCTGCTGACTTCCAGAATGTAAGCATCCGGAATGAAATCAGCCTTGTCCAGAGCTTCGGATAATGCTCTGCTGACATTCTCGCAATCCAGAATGTTCACACCCTCCGGCTTGTCGATGTAGGCTCTCAGATAGTAATCACTGCCTTCCTTCACATACTCCACATCGTAGATCTCCACCTGACTTACTTCTGCGATAGGTGCAAGCAGTTCTTCTGTTCTGCTTTCGTAGTCCTCTCGTTTGGACATGTAGGCCCTCCTTTACTGATATGAGCTGTCGTTACAACAACAAGAAAGAGTGGCGCGCGTCCACTCTTACTCTAGTAATCATCTTTAAACTATACACAGTATAGACCCTGTGTGAAAAAATGTCAATAGGGTCTTGCAAACATTCGGATTCCGCTGATTTGCTTCGCAAATCGCTTCTTCCTCATGTTTGGGCGGTTCCCTGATTCAGCCGCAGGCGCATGCAAGCATGCCCTGCGGCTGAATCGGTCACCTGGTATTACAAGTAGTTATGTGTTTCAAAGTACAGTTCGTTCACGTGTTCGGAATGCAAAAGCTTATGGGCGGTGCGGCTGAGGGGCTTGCCCAGAAACTCTTCGTAGGCCTTCTGTACCTCGGGGTTCTCATGGGAGAAGCGAAGCTTTCTCTCACTGTCCAGACGGTACAGGGTGCCTCCGCGCCGCTCCGCGAATTCGCATCCGTCGTGGATGGGCTGTCCGCCGCCTCCGACACAACCACCGGGGCATGCCATGACTTCCACGAAATCATAGGATACCCTTCCTGCCTTAATGTCCTCCATCAGCTTCTCCGCATTGGCCAGTCCGCTGACAGTACAGGTATGTAAGGTCTGATCTCCCAGTGTGAAGTCTGCTTCTCTTCTGCCGTCTCTTCCCCGGACTGCCCGGAAAGCATCTGCTTCCGGATTCTTGCCTTCCACTACTGCATATGCGGTACGAAGTGCTGCCTCCATGACACCGCCGGTGACGCCGAAGATCCCTCCGGCACCGGTGCTTTCTCCCAGAATCAAAAGCCTGCTCCTTTAAGAACCGGGTATTGATATGCTCGGCACGGATCATCCGCACGAATTCTCTTGTGGTCAGTACAATATCCACATCCTGTCCGGCTCCGGCGCTCTTCATATAAGAAAGAGAAGCCTCTCTCTTCTTGGATACGCAGGGCATGATGGAGATACAGCAGATATTATTGGGATCAATCCCTTTCTTCTGTGCAAAATAAGTCTTCGCCATGGCACCGAACATCTGCTGGGGGGATTTTGCCGTGGACAAATTCCGCAGATACTCCGGATACTTCTTGGACACGAAGCTTACCCAGCCGGGACAGCAGGAGGTAAACATGGGCCATGCGTATTTCCGGGAATTGTCCAGCCGCTCCAGCAGTTCGTTTCCCTCTTCCATAATCGTCAGATCCGCTGCGAAGTTGGTATCAAATACATAGTCAAAACCAATGCGCTTTAATGCTGCCACCATTTTGCCCTCGGAAGCTTCCTCTCCATGCAGTCCCAGCTCTTCACCCCACGCAGTTCTCACCGCCGGTGCCACCTGGACTACCGTGATCTTCTCAGGATCCGCCAGTGCTGCGAATGCTTTGTCAGTATCGTCGCGTTCTCTCAGTGCTCCGGTAGGGCAATGGGTAATACACTGCCCGCACAGGGTGCAGTCGGAACAATCGATGGTCTTGTTGTCCGCCACATCCACAGTGGTACGGGATCCGGTATTTTGTACATCCCAGACATGCATGGCCTGGACTTTATCGCAGATCTGTACACAGCGCATACATTTAATACATTTTCTGGAATCCCGGATCAGAGGGAAAGAATGATCCCAGGGTGTCTCGGGAACTTCCTCGGTAAAAGGTACTTCCAGAATTCCCAGATCGTTGGAAATCTGCTGTAAATTACAGTTACGGCTTCTGACGCAGGTGGCACAGTGACAATCATGCTGGGACAGGATCAGTTCCACGTTGGTCCTGCGCACACGTCGTACCTTAGGAGAGTTGGTGAACACCACCATTCCCTCTTCCACCGGACTGTTGCAGGCTGTGATCAGCTTACTTTTCCCCTGCACTTCCACCACGCAGACCTTGCAGGCACTGATCTCATTGATGTCTTTTAAAAAGCACAGATGCGGTACTTCGATTCCCACGCCTGCTGCCGCGCTCATGACGCTGGTTCCCTCCGGGACCTGCAGCTGCACGCCGTCTATTGTAAGGTTTATCATTTTCTCGCCCATTGTTTGCTCCTCTTTTTACCAGATGGCAGCTCGGCCGCCCTTTAAGCTTCCGTAGCCGTATTTATCGCAGCGTAAGCATCTGCCCGCTTCCTGGCAGGCTTCCTGCTTCGTCATGCTGCATTCAAATGCATCGAAATTCGTCTTGCGCTCTCCAGCTTCCTTTTCACTCAGCTGGATCCGTCCGCAAGGTTCCTTGTCCTCGTAGGATACCGGCGGGATCTCCACATCACAGGGTACTACATGGTGGTAACCCAGATATTCATCGATATTGGCTGCAGCTACTTTTCCGGCGGCAATGGCACGGATGACGGTAGCCGGACCGGTCACACAGTCACCACCGGCAAATACACCGTGGACATCCTTGACTTCACTGTCACTCATGGCAGTAATGGTGCCTCGTTTTACGGAGAGACCCGCCTCCTCGAAATGGCGGGTCTCGATACCCTGACCGATGGCCACCACGACGATATCACAGGGGATTCGAAGGAGAGGCACATCCGCCTGGATCGGACGGGCTCGTCCCCAGGCATCGATGGGACCGATGATCTGAGGTTCTACCCACAGAGCCGTCACATTGCCGTTCTCGTCAGCTTCGATCCTATGCGGGGCGTTCAGGCTATAGAGTTCCGCGCCTTCTGCGATGGCTCCTTCCACTTCCTCGGGAAGCGCCGTCATATCCGTCTGTCTTCTGCGGTAGGCGATCCCCACCTTTTTTGCACCCAGACGGATAGCAGAGCGGGTACAGTCCATGGCCACGTTACCTCCGCCGACTACGACTACAGTCTTGTACCTGAAGTCCGGCATGTCATCATCGCCGATACGGCGAAGCATCTCCACTGCGGACATAACTCCGTGTGCATCCTCGCCTTCGATACCGATCTTTTTATCCGTATGGGCACCGATGGCAATGTAGACCGCATCGTATTCTTCATGTAATCTATTATAAGAAATCTCGCCTTCGCCGT
>OGJJ01002337.1_pt1 | contig 12367 bp, 13 predicted proteins | sample 1572081 | NCBI WGS metagenome assembly OGJJ01 (sample SAMEA2582122, study PRJEB24529) | metagenome | biome: Human gut stool | place: China | collected 2011
TCTTTTACCGGCGGTTTATGGCACAACAGAAGTGAAGAGTAACGATTGTATTTAGACAGAAAAAATAAATTAAAAAATGATTGCGATTTTTATAGAAATAGCATATTATAATATCAACAGGACTCCCCACACCTCTCACGTAAGTGATGTGTCCCATGGGGAGACATTTTTATTTTGGGAGAAATAATAGTGGATATAAGCGATGGTGTACGGGAAAATCATAGTAAAGCGGGGCATGATTATCAAATTATAAAACAGCCGAAAACCTATGAACAGCAAGTGGAACTTAATACAAAGATTATATTTAAAAACAAAATATATGAGATGAATACTATAGATGAAGTGAGCAGCAGATTGATTAGAGTATTTAGTTAGAAATGGTAAAAATATGGAAGAATGTCAAAATATTTTAGAAATTAGAAATCTTAAAAAGAGTTATATGATTAATAAAGAAAACTCGCTGCAAGTTCTTAAAGGATTAAATATTTCAATTGGTAGCGGAGAAATGGTTGCTCTTATGGGAGCCTCGGGTTGTGGGAAAACAACACTGATAAACTTAATATGCGGGATTGATAAAGCCGATAGTGGCAGCATTATGATTGATCATGAAGAAATAACTAAAATGCGAAGGTCTAAAATGGCGGTATTTAGAAGAAATAATATTGGACTGATTTTTCAGGATTTTAATCTTTTGGAAAGTTTAAATGTGAAGGACAATATTTTATTGCCGCTTATTTTGGAGAATAGAATAGAAGACAGTGAAGAGAAATTGAAACAAATAGCTGAAGTTTTATCTATCACAGACATTATGGGGAAGAGTGTAACAGATATTTCAGGAGGGCAGAAACAGCGTGTGGCAATAGCGAGGGCATTGATAAATACTCCTCAGATTATTTTAGCTGATGAGCCTACAGGAAATTTGGATTCAAAATCAACGGAAAATGTAATGGAGTATTTAGTTGATATAAATAGAAAATTTAAGATTACATTGGTTATGGTGACGCATGATTCTTATGCTGCATCTTTCTGTGATAAGGTAATTCTGTTCAAAGATGGTATACAGTTTTTGGAAATAGAAAAGAATAACAAGAGTAATAGCATTTTTTTGAAAGATATTTATGAGCTTTTAAAGCGGATAGGAGGTGAATAAACAGATGGAAAAGATTCGTATTCTGTTGAAAATGATATGGTATAATCGTAAAAACTATATTTTATATTTAGTATGTAATATTTTTATCATAGCATTTTTTCAAGCATTTTTATCTATAGGGGAAAATGAATCTTTTATGTCTGCTGATAAAATTGATCCGATGATTTCAAGTAATATTTTTGCACCAACTGTCTTAACGGCACTATTTATGATACTTTTTGTGCCATATGTTTATGAGGCTTTTTTGAAGAGCAGAAAGCAGGAGTATGCAGTATTAATAACTCTTGGAGTGACGCAATATGAAGTGATTTGTAACATGTTGCTAGAATGTCTGATAATAAGCATCGTTAGCTTTTGCGCTGCTGGGATTGTAACTGGAAGTGTTCTTTCAGTATTTTTTTTCTTTTATCTTCACAAGGTGATTGGTTTGCGTTCTATGAAATGGACGCTGCATCTTGGAGCTTATGTGTCAGTAGGAAAAGTATATGCTTTGGTAGTTATTATTATTTTGCTTTTGAACATAGTTAGGTTTTTACACGCAGAAATTCTTGAGTTATTCAATGCAAGATATAAGGAAGAAAAAGGGAAAAAGGGATCTAATATATTCTTGCTATTGGGAATATTGCTTATAATAGTTGCTGTTATAGTTATGTTATATGCTTATAATTTCGAAAAAACATATATATGGTTTATCAGCACAGGAATTATTATTACCGGCATAGGAATAATGTTGGCTAATTTTGACTGCATCTTTATGAAAATTCGAAGTGTTAAGTGGAAAATTAGTTTGTCATTCGTATTACAGTACATAAAATCATGGAGAATGGTAAGTTTTATTGCAGCAATTCTGTTTATTTCTGCGATATTTTTTACAGCACATTGTGGAGTAACATACCAAAATTTTACGAGAAATGCACTTACGTATTCGCCGTATGATCTATTCTATGTGCAGTATAATGATATCAACAATATGGAACAGAAAGAAATTATGCAAACGTTAGATAAATATGACATAACAATTACGGAAGAAAAACGGTTGGGGCTGTTGAGAAATAGCTTTTGTAATATCATATCTGCAGATGATGTTAATAAAAAATATGGATGTACTTATGAAGTGAAACCAGGTTACTTTATACAATTATTTCAGTTTGATATAAATGATGGATATGAACATGATTTTCAAGCAAATAAGCAGATAACTATTGGGCTTGGTAATCATGAAAAAATGCATTTGAAATTGCAAGGAAAATCAAATAAAATATTAATGAATTCATGCCGTAGTCTGGCGGATATAACTTTGATTGTAAATGAACAGGATTTTATGAAAATCAGGAATCATTCAAATGACTGTATCTATGAAACTGCTGTTATGTTTAATTTTAGCCAATGGAAAGATTCGGGCAACGCAATGCAAGAATTACAGGAAAAAATGAGTAGAATGAATGAGTTACCTATGGAAGATCAATCCGCGTACATGCTATCATCGAAAATCGAAACTTATAGTGTTGCAAAGCAGTCATCTGAGGTTTTAACTTTTCTATTGCTTTTTGTTGATATATTGTTTTTGGTGGCCGCCAATATATGTATATTTTACAAAATAAAATCTGAACTGAAAGAAGAAAAACATATCATTTACAAGTTGTATAGGGTGGGTATAACAGACCAAGAACTTTGGAAGATATTGTTTGAAAAAAATATATGCTATTATTTTGTTTCTTTGATAATAGCTATATTTATTGGGGTATTTTATAGTTATAGTGTGAATGCCATATACGATTATGGAAAAATAGGCATTGTATGTGGAATGGGCGTATCTGGTATCATAATGTTTATACAATTTGTGGTGATTTGGGAAATTACAAAGTTTGAAACAAAGAGGTAGTGAGTAGAAAGTTGTATGGCAAACTCCAGGAGAGCAATTCTGCCCGGTGCCAATAGTATGATATTTGGCGGGATAAAATCCACATAAAAACACATTGACTTGTATGATTTTCGGGCGTAAAATCCCCTGTGGAAATACGAATTTTCACAGGGGATTATTTTATGGAAACCACAAACAGCAATTATTTCGGAACGGATAGATCGCTGTAAGAAAACACTGTCCACTTCACTTGTGGGAGGAATGGGGCTGATGTTTATCGGAACGCTGGTTTTTAATCTGATTCCCGGACAGATGCTCCGTGTATTTACGAGTGATCCGCAGGTGATTGCAATCGGCACAGTCGGATTTCATTTTGTCGGAATCAGTTTTATCCCGATGGTCACTTCACTGATTTTTCCGGTGTTCTTTTACCGGCGGTTTATGGCACAACAGAGGTGAAAAGACGTTTGGTACTAGACAGGGACTGCCGAATTCATTACAATGGAACTAAATCGGAATAGTAGTATATTTATTTTAACATGGAGGAAGAAAAAATGGAAATTGTTTGCTTGGACTTAGAAGGTGTACTGGTACCGGAAATCTGGATCGCATTTGCAGAAGAGACCGGTATTCCGGAATTAAAGAGAACAACCAGGGATGAGCCGGATTATGATAAGCTTATGAAATACCGTATCGGAATTTTAAAGGAGCACGGTCTTGGACTCAAAGAGATTCAGGAGACCATCGCAAAGATCGATCCGATTCCGGGCGCAAAGGAATTTTTGGATAAACTGCGTGCCATGACACAGGTGATTATCATCAGTGATACGTTTTCCCAGTTTGCAGGTCCGCTTATGAAAAAACTCGGATACCCGACAATTTTCTGCAACTCGCTTGAAGTTGCCGATAACGGAGAGATCACAGGCTTTAAGATGCGCTGTGAGAAGTCCAAGTACACAACCGTCAAGGCATTACAGTCCATCGGTTATGATACCATCGCAAGCGGAGACAGTCACAATGATCTTGGCATGATCCAGGCCAGCAAGGCGGGGTTCTTATTTAAGAGTACCGATGCGATCAAGGCTGAATATCCGGATATTCCTGCATACGAGACGTACGATGAGCTGTTTGCAGCAATCAAAAAAGTGATTGAAGGATAATTTGTCGGAGATGAAAACAAAGAAGGAAGCTGTTGCATGAATGCACAGCTTCTTTTTTGTTGTATCGTTTTTTACAATACATGTGTTGGGAGAGAGGGTATGATAAGGACAAGTTAAGAAAAGTAATTGGTTCTTGGAAAAAACATAATGGAGGGCGATACATCAGAGATGTACCGCAGGCGATACCCCTTACGGGGCACCGCAATAAGGAGCACATCGCATGAGAGTTCCGCTCACGCGGAAGCGATGTACGAAGGCGATACCCCTTACGGGGCACCGCATTAGACAAAGGCGTCTATGAGAATCATAGGTGTCTTTTTGATTTTCACGGAAACCATACATGATTACACATAGAAAGGAAGGAGTTATATGAGCAGCAGAATTTCAGAACATCCAATCCTTGGAGAACAGCAGAAAGGGAAACTGGTTACATTCACCTATGACGGTAAAGAATTACAGGGATACGAAGGAGAGCCAATTGCCGCAGCATTAAAAGCCGCAGGCGTGATGGTTCACCGTTATACCAAAAAGGAACACAAACCGAGAGGAATCTTCTGTGCGATCGGAAGATGCACCGACTGCGTGATGGTCGTGGATGGAAAACCAAATGTCCGCACCTGCATGACACCGCTTGCAGAGGGCATGAAAGTCCAGACACAGTACGGCGTATCGGATAAACCGTTTGAAGAACAGTAGAGGGGAGTGAACAATATGAAGCGTTATGATCTGATTATCGTAGGAGCCGGTCCATCCGGATTGTCTGCAGCAGTTGAGGCAGCAAAGCGGGGACTGAAAGTTGTAGTATTTGATGAAAATGAAAAGCCGGGTGGACAGCTGTTTAAGCAGATCCATAAATTCTTTGGATCAAAGGAACATAAGGCAAAAGTCAGAGGTTTTGTGATCGGGCAGCAGCTGTTGCAGGAAGCAGCGGATGCCGGTGTGGAAGTTGTGCTGAATGCAACGGTTGTCGGCATGTATCTGGATAAAGAAATTGTGGTAAGGATCAAAGATGAGGTTCATCACTACAAAGGAGATTCCATTATCATTGCTACAGGAGCCGCAGAAAATATGGTTACCTTTGAGGGCTGGAATCTTCCGGGAGTCATCGGCGCAGGAGCCGCACAGACGATGATGAATCTGCACGGGGTAAAACCGGGAAACAAAATTCTGATGCTTGGTTCCGGAAATGTCGGTCTGGTCGTATCCTTCCAGCTGATGCAGTGCGGCTGTGATGTGGTTGCACTGGTTGATGCAGCACCCCGTGTCGGTGGGTACGGAGTCCATGCAGCAAAGGTTGCACGAACCGGTGTTCCGTTTTATCTTTCCCATACTATTGTAAAAGCAGAGGGCGAGGAGTATGTGACTGGCGTTACGATTGCGGAAGTGGACGAGCATTTCCAGTTCATTCCGGGAACCGAAAAGCATTTCGATGTGGATACGATCTGCCTGGCAGTCGGACTTTCTCCTATGTCGCAGCTGTTGAAGATGGCGGGCTGCGAGATGGAAGACAATCCAAAGCGTGGCGGACAGGTTCCGATCTGTGATGAATATGGCGAAACCTCAATTAAGGGTATTTTCGTAGCAGGCGATGTATCAGGGATCGAGGAAGCCAGCTCTGCCATGATCGAGGGACGTATCGCAGGAATCGCAGCTGCCCATTACCTGGGATATATGGATGAGGAAGAATTAAAGACAAAGGTAAAAGAACAGGAGGATGCACTTGACGGACTGCGTCAGGGCATGTTTGCTCCAAAGAATCGTGGAAAACTTATCGAGAAGACAGAAGAAGGAATCGATATTTCCATGAATCTTCTGAAAAAAGGATATGTTGCAGATGATGAAATCGAACGCTTCCCGGGCGTGACACACAAAGTCGGTGTTCATCCGGTGATGGAATGTACACAGAATATTCCGTGTAACCCATGTCAGGATGCATGCCCGAAGCATTGCATCAGGATTGGAGAAAATATTACCTCCCTTCCGGTGGTAGATCCGGATGTGGATTGCATCGGATGCGGTATGTGCGTGGCATCCTGCTCCGGACAGGCAATCTTCTTAGTCGATGAAACGTATGAGCCGGGATTTGCAACCGTGACGCTTCCATATGAATTCCTTCCACTTCCGGAAAAGGGAGAAAAGGGATACGGAATGAGCCGGAGCGGCGAAAAAATCTGTGAGGCGGAAGTGATATCCGTCAGGACATCGAAGGCATTTGACCACACGAATCTGCTGACGATTAAGGTGCCGGCAGATATGGCAATGAAGGCCAGATTTTATAGTAAGGCAGAAGCCTGATTCACAGAGGAGGAAAAAATTATGCATGAGATTAATGATAGATCAAGAGATATCGGACCTTTCGTACCGGGACCGGATGACGATATGATCATCTGCCGGTGCGAGGAAGTAACCAAAGGGGAAATTCGCAAAGCGGTGCACGATGGAATGTTCACACTGACGGAGATCCGCCGGTATTTAAGAACCGGCATGGGACTCTGTCAGGGACAGACCTGTGCAAAGCTGGTCAAAGGAATCGTGGCAAGAGAACTGAACGTATCCCCGGCAGAACTGGAACCGGCAACATCCCGGGCACCGATGCGTCCGATCGAGATGCGCGTGTTTGCGGCAGAGGCAAAGGAGGGCGAGGAAGATGAAGAATAATGCGGAAGTAGTAATTATCGGTGGTGGAATCATCGGATGCGCAACAGCTTATTATCTGGCAAAAGAAGGGGTTTCCGTGATCGTACTCGAAAAAAGCGATCATATCGGAAACGGTGGTTCCTCAAGAAACGGAGGCGGTGTAAGACAGTCCGGACGTGATCCGAGAGAACTTCCGCTTGCCATGTATGCCGTGGAACACATGTGGCCGACACTGTCCGAAGAACTCGGTGTGGATGTGGAATACCATAAAGAAGGAAACCTTCGTCTCGGAAAGACAGCAAAGCACAAAGAAATCTTACAGGGACTGACGGACCGTGCCGTTGCACTGGGACTGGATGTGCGGATGATCGATGGAAAAGAAGTGCGTGAGATCAACCCATACTTAAGCGATGAGATTACGGTTGCCAGCTGGTGCCCGACCGACGGACATGCCAATCCGCTCGTTGCAACCCTCGGTTTTTACAAGAGAGCCAGAGAGCTTGGCGCAGAGTTTATCACAGGTGAGGATGTGCTCGAGATCCAGAAGATCAAAGGGAAAGCCAGACGTGTAGTAACAGAAAAAAATGTGTATGAAGGAGAAACCATCGTACTGGCATCCGGATACGAAAGCCGACCGATTGCAGCGAGTGTCGGCATCGACATCCCGATGCGCAAAGAGCTGATCGAGGCACTGGTTACGGAGGCAGAGCCAAAGATGTTTCCACAGATGCTTGGTACCGCAGATGCGGATTTCTACGGCCATCAGACGAATCATGGATCTTTTGTATTCGGAGGTGCTTCCGGATTTGAGGCAGAAAACCGTGACAATGGACATATGATTACTTCGAGTATCACTGCTCCGTGCATCTGCCGGGGAATTATGAAATACATTCCAAAACTTGCCGATGCAAAGATTGTCCGTACCTGGGCCGGATATGAAGATCTGTGTGCGGACGGAGTACCGGTACTCGGACCGGTTAAAGAAGTGCCGGGACTGCTGTTAGCCTGTGCTTTTACCGGACACGGATTTGGAATTTCACCGATTGTCGGAAAACTGTTATCCGAACTGGCCATGGGAAAAGAAACCACACTGGATCTGCATGAACTGCGGTATGACCGGTTTCAGGCAGTGATCTAAGATAGCAGGATCGTTGTATAAAAAAGAATACAAGAGTAGCAATCAAAAAGATAGTATGGTATATTATAAGCACGAATAAGTAGCAAAGGCGCTATAGTAGGTGATACTATGGCGTCTTTTTTGTTTATTTGCTTTGATATTCCATACCTCTGAAAACATAAGGAGGAAATGCATATGGATACCAGGATTAAATTTTTATATTTGAGTGAACCGGATATGATCAAGGCCGGAGTAAAGAACATGGATCAGTGTGTGGAGGCAATGGAAGATCTGCTGGTTACATTGAACAAAGGCGATTATGTGATGGCCGGAGTCAACCATAATTCCCACGGTGCACAGGTCATTTTTCCAGATGATCCGCAGTTTGAGGGAATGCCGAAAAATGCAGACGACCGCCGGTTTATGGCGATGCCGGCGTATCTTGGAGGAAAATACCAGATGGCCGGAATGAAGTGGTATGGAAGTAACTGTGAGAATAAAGCTTCCGGTCTGCCGCGTTCCATTCTGATGATGATGTTGAACGATAAAGATACCGGGGCGCCACTGGCACTGATGTCTGCAAATCTTGTCAGCTGTTACCGTACCGGAGCAATTCCAGGAGTCGGGGCAAAATATCTGGCAGGAAAAGATTCCGAAACGGTTACTATTATCGGACCGGGTGTTATGGGAAGAACCTGTCTGCTGGCTTTTTTAAGCGTCTGCCCGAAGATTACTACGGTAAAAGTGAAAGGAAGAGGACTGCGTTCCCTGCATGCATTTGAAGAGTTCGTAAAGAAGGAATGTCCGCAGATTCAGCAGATCATCGTATGTGATTCGATGGAAGAGGCCGTAAAAGACAGTGACATCATCTGTGTTACTTCCACCGCACCGGTAAAAGAAATCGATTTCCCATATATCGCAGAAGACTGGGTCAAAAAAGGTGCACTCATCTGTCTGCCATCGGCTGCACGGTTTGATGATGATTTTCTGATCAACCGCTGCAAGAAAGTGGTGGATAACTATAAACTGTATGAAGCCTGGGCAGAGGAATTTCCGTATCCGAGTTATGAGATGGTACAGATCATAGGTTCCAAGTTTACGGATTATCTGCACGAAGGACGGATTCAGCGGGAAGATATTGTAGATATTGCCGATATCATTAATAAAAAGCATCCGGGACGGGAGAGCGATGATGAGATCATTGTATACTCGGTAGGCGGTATGCCTGTTGAGGACATTGCCTGGGGCGGTACCGTATACCGCAATGCATTAAAAGAAGGTATCGGCGTGGAACTGCCTTTATGGGATCAGCCGGATATGGCATAAAAGGTACGCCTTTTTAAGTACTTTTTGCCGGGCGGTCCTGGCAGAGGTTTAAGTACAAGGGGCGAAAGAAAATGAAAAACGTCATGCCAATGCAGCCGTATCTGGTGCTGGATACAGATGATTATGAGGTAAAAAAAGAAATGAAATCCGGAATCTCCCACTTTTATGAATTTTCCAAAAAGAAGAGTTTAAAGGAAGAGATGAAAGCGGTGCCGGATGGCAGCGTGGACCTGTTGTTTGGAATCGGAGAGCAGGATGTTAAGACGTATATTGGCGGAACGGTTCTTGCCGCAAAAGGCTGGGAGTTTGAGGACGGACGTTCATATTTTGGGGTCCGTTTTCAGCCGGGAAGCTGTATTCTGCCGGAAGAACTTTCCATCCGGGATCTGGTTAACAAAGATCTCGAGATTGATGGCAATCTGTTTGGAGATCACCTGACCGAAAAACTTGCCGGGAGTAAAAATATTTCGGAGCGTGTCAATGTATTTACGACGGAATATGCAAAACTGCGGGGAAAAGAACTGGCGGATGGCATACAAAAGCTGGAAAATTATCTCAGGGAGAGAATTTATGATACCGATGGATGCATTTGTATCCGGCAGCTGGCAGAGGAAACCGGATATTCGGAATGTTATATCCGGCGTGTTTTTCAGCAGGTGCATGGAATTTCGCCAAAGAATTTTGAACGGTTTGTCCGGTTTCAGAAGCTGCTGCATGTCATAAATAAAATGCCGGAGAGGATCCGGCTGGATGCACTGGCGCAGCAGTGCGGATATTATGACGAAGCACATATGATCAAAGATTTTAAACAGTATGCCGGGATTACCCCACAGGGTTATGAGCGGCTCATTACAGGAACAAAGATTCCGGAACTGGAATTGTAAAGAGCATTATGCCAAGGAGGAAAGACCATGAGTTTGTCAAGAATTGAAGTAATTACAGGTATGTCAAAATTTTCCAGCTTAAAAGCAGCACTCAGCAAAGCCGGTGTGCGGGGAATGACCGTGATGCAGGTACTTGGATGCGGTGTGGAAAAAGGAACCAGAGAGTATGAAGTGGATGAGCTTGAAGAGATGGAACTGCTTCCAAAACAGCAGATCAATATTGTTGTGGAAACGGAGCGTGTGAATTCCATCGTAGAGATCATCAAGGAACAGCTGTATACCGGTCACATCGGAGATGGAAAGATCTTTATCTATAAACTGGATAATGTCATCCGCGTCCGCACCGGTGATGAGGGCGAAAAAGCGTTGTAGGGGATGGGGGTCTGTTTATGGAAGAAAAGAAGTTAGGACTCAAAAGTGTTATTTCTGTTTCTGTAGGACTTGTCATTGCAACGAGTTGTCTGGTTTCAGTCGGTCATTTTTTGCGGACAGTTCATACATGCTATCCTTTTCTGTTCTCTGCTCCTGCGTTTGCTCTCGTTTGATTTCTCCCTCCGTATCTTCTTGGCACAAGCAGGACAATACCTTGATGCACCAGAGCCCGGGACATATTCAACGCCGCACACCGTACAATTTTTAGCGGGCATTGCTGCCCACCGTTTTGTAGGTATGATATGTAATTCATCGACAAAGCCGATGAATTTATAGTAAATCTTGATTTCCTGCTTCACTGTTCCGTCTGCCATCTTCTCACGCTCCGAAACAAGTATCTTGTCTATGAGTGCGTTTATAACTGTTGCATCCAGTTCTTTTAAGCCTTGATAATTTCGGATAAGGGCGAGGAAGTCACGGATTCCCCGTGATTTCTCGTAGCTTTCATTAAGAGTTTCCGTCACCTCTTTCAGCCTTGCTTCAATTTCAAGCTGCTCTTTCTGGTATTTCCCCGACATCATCTCAAAATTCCGCTCGGTAATACGCTCCATGACCTTATCCTCGTAGAGAGAGGAAAACAGCCTGTCCAGTTCCGCAAGGCGTTTGTTCAGCTTCTTACGTTCTTTCTCTAATGCTTTCGCCCTGCTCTGGTCTGTTTCCGTGAGCCGCTTTTCTATGGCCCTGACCGCCTTTTCATCATTCACTGCCATATCCGCAAAACAGTTGATGTCGGCAAGAACGGCATTGAATAAATCCCTTGCTTCTATATTGTGGGCACTACACTCGCTTCTTCCGTTTCTTGCATAATTATTACATGAATACTGTACACAGTCGATAATCTCTGGGCGTTTCCTCCTGTGTACGTTCATTGCCCGCAGAGCACATCCGCAGTCCACACACTTGATAACGCCTGCAAAAATATTTACAAATCCTCCCTTGTTCTGTGGAAGCCTACGACTTGTAATAAGCTGTTGGACAATATCAAATTCCTCCTGCGTGACTATTCCCTCATGGGTATTGGGTATCACTTCCCATTCTTCGGGCAGCTTAGAGGGGCGTTTCTTGCTTTTCATATTGGCGGCAATCCGTTTGTAGCCTACAAGATTTCCCGCATATATCGGGCTTCTTAAAATGCTCCTCACGCTGTTCCCACTCCAAATATAGCGTTTGTCCTCGTTCCCCTCAAAATGACGTTCAAAGCCTGTTTCGCCACGCTCCGCCGCATAAGCGGCAGGGCGTAGGATATGCTGTTTATTAAGATGTCTGCAAATTTTGGCAACTCCATTCCCTTTTAATGCAAGGTCGAATATCTCTTTTACAACATGTGCCACTTTATCATCTATCAGCAGATGGTTGTGGTCGGCAGGGTCTTTGATATAGCCATAAGGGGCGGTAGTTCCCATGAATTTCCCCTGTTGAAACCTCGCCCGATATGCCGATTTTATCTTAACAGATATGTCAGCGGCATACATTTCGTTTAAAATGTTGCGGAAAGGCGTGATGTCCATAGCAGATTTATTCAAGGTATCTACGCCGTCATTGACCGCTATATACCTCACGTTATGCTCTGGGAAGAAAACTTCCAGATATAACCCACAATCAAGATAGTTTCTCCCCAGACGGGATAAATCTTTCGTAATCACGCAGTTTATCAGACCGCTTTCAATGTCTTTTATCATATTCTGGAAACTTGGTCTTTGGAAATTTGTACCAGAATAACCATCGTCCACATACGTTTTTGCTATGTGCCATCCCTGCTTTTTCACATAATCCGTGAGGATGGATTTCTGTGTCGCAATG
>OGJJ01002340.1_pt1 | contig 12359 bp, 9 predicted proteins | sample 1572081 | NCBI WGS metagenome assembly OGJJ01 (sample SAMEA2582122, study PRJEB24529) | metagenome | biome: Human gut stool | place: China | collected 2011
CATCCGCTTCCAGAATACGGGAAGAAGATTCCAGCGGATCTACGGCCGGATAAATACCCTGCTCTACGATCTTACGGGAAAGTACGGTTGTTGCATCCAGGTGGGCGAAGGTTGTTGCCGGAGCCGGGTCTGTCAGGTCATCGGCAGGCACATAAACAGCCTGTACGGAAGTTACGGAACCGTTCTTTGTGGAAGCGATTCTCTCCTGCAGTTCACCCATTTCATTTGCCAGAGTCGGCTGGTAACCTACGGCTGAAGGCATACGTCCAAGCAGGGCGGATACCTCGGAACCTGCCTGTACAAAACGGAAAATGTTATCAATAAACAGAAGCACGTTCTGATGTTCTTCATCACGGAAATATTCTGCCATGGTCAGACCCGTCTCTGCTACACGCATACGGGATCCCGGTGGCTCGTTCATCTGTCCGAATACCAGAGCGGTTTTCTCCAGTACACCGGATGCTTTCATCTCACTCCACAGGTCATTACCTTCACGGGAACGTTCTCCTACACCGGTGAAGATGGAATATCCACCGTGTTCTGTTGCGATGTTACGGATCAGCTCCTGGATCAGTACGGTTTTACCTACACCGGCACCACCGAAAAGACCGATTTTACCACCCTTTGCGTAAGGAGCCAGCAGATCGATAACCTTGATACCGGTCTCAAACATCTCTGCTACGGGACGCTGCTCCTCAAATGAGGGGGGCTCTCTGTGGATGACCCACTTTTCACCTTCGTTCGGCTGCTCGCCATCATCAATGGCTTCACCAAACACATTGAACAGACGCCCTAAGGTCTGCTCACCAACCGGAACCTTAATGCCGGAGCCGGTTGCAATTACCTCCATATCTCTGCAAAGACCATCACTGGATGCCAGCATGATACAGCGCACCGTGTTTCCACCGATATGCTGTGCCACTTCCATGACCAGTTTTTTATCACCGTTCATGACTTCCAGTGCGTCTTTGATATGGGGAAGTTTACCATCAGGGAATTCCACGTCTACGACGGGTCCCATGATCTGTACGATTTTTCCCTTGTTCATATCTATAACTCCTCTAGTTACCCTTGTGATTTCTTACGTTTCTGCGCTTTCGCGCCACCAATCACTTCTGTAATCTGCTGCGTGATCTGTGCCTGTCTGACTCTGTTAAACTGAATGTTTAAATCGTGCAGCATGGCTGCGCTGGAATCATTGGCAGCCTGCATGGCTACCATACGGGCATTCTGCTCACTGCAGAAGGATTCCACCAGCGCTGCATAAATAAAACCGCCCACATAGTTGGGAACGCAGTTATCAAGCACAGCGTCCAAAGAAGGTTCGAAGGTAAAGTCCTCCCGTCGTACATCCAGTGGAATTTTATGTTCCTCTTCGAAATCGGAACGGTACAGGGGCAGCAAACGCTGGAACTCTGCTTCCACATTCATGCTGTTTAGCATACGGGTATAAATGACATACACTTCGTCAATCTCATGGGCATTATAGTCTGCCAGAATTTTATTACAAATGATTCTGGCTCTGCCCAGATTGGGGTTCTGCGCCGTGTACTGGAAATGCTCATCAATGGGAATTCCCTTCGTGGTGAAGTATTGTCTTCCCGCCTCTCCAACCACATAGAGACGGTAATTATTGTCGTCCTCCATGAGTTTTTCTGCCATTTTCAGTACATTATGGTTATAGGCTCCGGCCAGTCCTTTATCCGCTGTCACCACGATATAACCGCGGCGTCTGTCAGGATTCTTATCGTCCTCCTCCTGACTTTTGGAAAAGTACTTGTTATTCAAATCCGGCACATGGCGGAGCATTCTTGCAATCATCGCCTCCATGCCGAAAAAGAACGGCTCGGTATCCTCTAAGTTTCTACGCGCCTTCTGTAATTTGGTGGATGAGATCAGATACATTGCGTTGGTGATTTTCCGGGTATCCTCGATACTGCTGATACGTTCCTGAATTTCTCTCGTATTCGCCATCTATCTCACCTCTATTTTTCTGTTCCGGGCACAAAACGCTCTGTCTTGAACTTCTTTGCTGTCTCCACAATACGCTCTGCGGTTTCATCCTCCAGTCGGCCTGTGCTGGTCAGTTCGCTGATAATATCGGAATGTTCGTTATGGAAGTATTCCAACATTTCTCCCTGGAAACGTTTGACATCCTTTAAGTCTAAGTCTGCCATCAGCTTGCCACGGGTAGCCGCACACAGGGTAATAACCTGCTCTGCCATGGATAAGGGCTTGCTTAAAGGCTGCTTTAATAACTCCATCAGACTCTTACCATAAGCTAACTGGCTGGCTGTGGTGTCATCCAAATCAGAGGCAAACTGGGTAAATACTTCCATCTCTCGGTACTGTGCCAAATCAATACGCACACTACCTGCTGCCTTCTTCATCGCTTTCGTCTGGGCTGCACCACCTACACGGGATACAGACAAACCGACATTGACTGCAGGTCTCTGACCGGAGAAGAACAGGTTGCTCTCTAAGAAAATCTGACCATCGGTAATGGAAATAACATTGGTCGGAATGTATGCGGATACATCACCTGCCTGGGTTTCGATAATGGGAAGTGCGGTAATGGAACCGCCGCCCATTTCATCGGAAAGCCGGCTGGAACGCTCCAACAGTCTGGAATGGAGATAGAATACATCTCCGGGATATGCCTCACGTCCGGGAGAACGCTCCAGTAACAGGGACATGGCACGATAGGCTACCGCATGCTTGGATAAGTCATCATAAACGATGAGCACATCTTTGCCCTGATGCATGAAATACTCTGCCAGTGCTGTTCCGGAATAGGGGGCAATATACTGTAACGGTGCCGGATCTGACGCTGTGGAAGATACCACGATGGTATAGGAAAGGGCATCGTTTGCTTTTAAGGTATTGACCAGTTTGGCAACTGTAGATGCCTTCTGACCGATTGCTACATAAATACAAATTACATCTTTGCCACGCTGGTTGATAATGGTATCCATGGCAATGGAGGTTTTACCGGTCTGACGGTCACCGATGATTAACTCACGCTGTCCACGTCCGATCGGGAACATGGAATCAATGGCCAGAATACCGGTTTCCATAGGTACGGACACAGATTTCCGGTCTACGATACCCGGTGCCTGCGCCTCAACCGGATAATAATCTACGGAAGGAATATCTCCCTGTCCATCCAGGGGTGCCCCCAGAGCATCAATGACTCTGCCGCAGAAAGCATCACCTACCGGAATACCGGCACGTTTTCCGGTTCTGGCTACACGGGAGCCTTCTGTAATTTCCACATCTCGTCCAAAGAGGATGACACCGATTTCATTCCGGCGGATATCCTGTACCATGCCCTTAATACCGGAGTCAAAAAGTACAATTTCTCCGTACATGGCATGGTCAATGCCATCGATGTTGGCAATACCGTCAGCTACGGATTTTACCACACCGATTTCCATTCCCTTGGCTTCCAAGTCAAAGTTTTCAATTTCTGTTTTCAGAATGGAAATGATTCCATCGGTAGAGGTGGAGTTTTTGATTGTCTCCATTTTCTGCTCAAACTGCTTCATTCGACCCTTGGTACTCCAGTCGAATTCCTCACCGCCGGCACGGATTACGAAACCATCGCCCAAAGAAGCATCTTCTACCAGTTCTAAGTCCATATCCTCTCTGCCAAACTTCCGCATCAGGAAATTGCGGATACCCATCAGCTGCTCTTCTGTGGGTTTCTTGACATAAGCAAGAGTGGCATGGAATTCCTCGGCTGACTGGGGTGTGAGTTCATAATACGCCCTGGCAATCTCCGGAAACAGTTCCACTTCGTTGTTATCACATAATACCTTCAGAAAGTCCCTGATCTCTTTCGGGAAAATCTTGTCAATGACATTGTGTTTTTTCTCCAGAGATACCGCAGGATTTGCCAGATCATCCATAATCTGTTCAACGGCTTTGAAAATATCTGCGGTCTGCTGGATCAGGTCTTTCTGGATTTTGAGTTCATGCAGCTCTACTGCATATTTCTTACAATTTTCAGTCAACCTGTTCACCTGCTTTTCTCAAAAATTCATCGTAAAGGTCACGATCACTCTGGGAAGGAGTCTTTTCACCCACAACCTTGGCAGTTGCATTTACTACCATATCGGCAATCTCAGCCTGTGCACTTTTTAAGATCTTGGTCTTCTCTGTCTCAGCTGCGTTCTTGGCATCCTTTAAGATACCCTCTGCTTTCTCGTCAGCCTCACCCACGATACGGTTGTACTCCGCAGTCGCTTTCTGTCTTGCTTCTGTCACAGCCTTGGCTTTTTCCTCTTCTACTGTCTTCATGGACTCTTCGTACTGTGCCTTCAGACCTTCTGCTTCCTTTTGTTTCTCTCCGGCGATGGTAAACTGCTCGTCTGCCTCCTCCTGACGTTTTGCAATGATTGCATTGATCCGTCCAAACAGAAACTTTTTCATCAGGAAATACAGGATCAGCAGGTTGACAATAGTCCATACTAAATTTAAGTCAAATTTAAGCACCTATCACACCTGCCTTCCATTATCCTAACATCATGATGATCAGTAACGCGATAACGAAACCATAAATAGCGGTTGCCTCGGCAAGTGCACATCCTAACAGTAAAACCTTGGTTACCTTGCTCTCTGCTTCCGGCTGTCTTGCTACAGCATCTGCTGCGTGGGAGGTTGCGATACCGATACCGATACCTGCTCCTGCACCTGTTAATACTGCGATACCTGCTCCAATTGCTAATAACATATCCATAGTGTTTTTCTCCTTTTTCTACTGAAAATTTTACTCAATTGCTTCTTTGATAAATAGTGAAGTTAAAAATACAAATACGTAAGCCTGAATTAATCCGTCAAATAAATCAAAGTATAAACTGAACGGAATAGGCAGTACCGCCGGAAGGATATTCTCAATCAATTTCATGATGACAAATGCTCCAAGTACATTACCAAACAGTCGCATACATAAGGAAAGCGGCCGGATAATGATTTCCAGAACATTCAGCGGTGCTACAATCGCGATGGGCTGTGCGAATGATTTTCCCCAGCCCTTCAACCCTTTGGCGCGGATACCTGCTGCCTCGATGAGAATAATACTCATAATTGCCAGTGCAGCAGTTACGTTTACATCCTTTGTGGGGGGCTTCATGCCGAAATAACCGATTAAGTTTGCAAAGCCTATGTATACCAGAACCGTGGTCAGGTAGGGGACATATTTTTTGCCCTCCTCTCCGATCATGTTCTCCACCATGTCACTCAGCTTGGTCACCACAAACTCGGCAAATGCCTGTCGTTTCGTGATATTCTGTGTCTTTAAATCATGGGTAAGCCACAGGGATAACAGCAGCAGTGCCGCCATGATAATCCAGGTCACAACCACAGACTCCGAGATGGGGATTCCACCAAAGATGGGGATGGTAAACACGGTTTCGACGTTCAGCTCTTCTATGAGAGCATCACCCATATTTCCCATTTGAACACTTCCTTTCTTTTTCTTTATTCTATAAGTACAAACAGCATAAAGCTGATGACTCCCGATCCATTAAACCATAACACCGGAATCTTCTTTGTTTTCCTCGATGCGCTCGTTCATCTTCACGAAAGGCTTTCCGCAGATCAGACCGATTACTACAGAAACCGGGATATAGAGCGCCAGCTTGCCCAGGCACTCCCAGTAGTAGCTATCGTACATCCCCGCTACGCACTCACGCATGGCATCCATGGCATAGGGGAAAGGCAGGAATTTGTAAATATCCTGATAAATCTGTGGCAGCGTCTGTACCGGGAAGGTACCACCGGCACCAGCCACCTGGATAACCATAATCACAACCGCCAGTGCTTCACCGATGTTGCCAAAGGCTACCGTAAGAGAATAAATCAATATAGTAAACACAAAGCTTGCCATGGAAGCTGCCAGCCAGAATTTAAAGGGATGCAGGCACTGGATCCCCACATAATACAAATCTCCCAGCACTGTCAACAGCGCCTGTGCCTGACCAATAAGGAAAAAGGTCAGATAACGTCCCACATAGGACTCAACCGGTTTAACCGTTCCCACTCCGGGAAGGGGTTTCACTCCCACATGGATGATTGCCACCAGAATCAGGGAACCTACCCAGATGGCAAGCACCGAATAAAAAGGCGACATTGCCGAACCATAATAGTCGATGGGATAAATAGCTTCTGTTTCAATCTCCACCGGTGCGGACATAAAGTTTCCAATGGTATCCGGATCAGTACTCAGTAGTTCCATCAAGACCTGATAACCCTCTCCGTCTCTGAGTTCCGTCAAGGTATCGACAGTATCCTGTAACTGGGATTTCATATCCGTAATCAAATCCTTGGTTTCATGGAGATTGATGCCCATGGTTTCAATACTGGCATTGAACTGGTCTAAATCCTCCTGCATATCCGCATAAGTGGAAGACACGGATTTTAACAGGCTCTGCATGCTGCTTAAGGATGCGGAAAGAGACTGGGCAATTCCCAGCTTTCCTACGATGCCGCTATTTAAGGCACCCTGTGCCTGGGAAATAGCACTTTGTCCGTTTTTGATGGCATCTTCTGCCGTGGTGGATTCTCCCGCTACATCCGATGTAGCAGAAACAGAATCCGTAATCGTGATAAAGGAATCCACCAGTGTTTCAAAGCTCTCCACTTCCGTCATCACGCTGGTTAACTTTTCAATCAATACATCCACCATGGAACCGGCATCGGTAATGCCTAACTCCGCTGCTCCGTCAGACTTCATGATTGTTCCGGATACCTTCGTCAAGGTTTCTGCCAAGGTACTGATAAAAGTCGCATTGACCTGACGCTGTACCGCCGTTTTAGCCTTACCGGTAATCTTCGGTGCAATGGCATTTTTCTTTTCATTCTCATAATAGATAATTTCGGGATGCTCGATATCCTGGGTCAGCACACTGACAAAACCTTCCGTAAAGTTCTCCGGGATAACCAGTGCCGCATAATATTCACCACTGTAAACACCGTCAATGGCTTCCTGGGATGTATCCGTAAACACCCAGCCAATGGTGGTATTGGACTGCAAAGCTTCTACCACAGAATCCCCCATATTAAAGTAGGCATCCTCAATATTGGCTCCTACATCATCGGAAGCCACAGCCACCTTCAAGCGGGAAGTAGCAGCCGGTCCATAGGGATCCCAGTTGGACAAAATATTAAACCATGCATACAGACAAGGTAAAATGGTCAGTCCGAGAATCACTACAATAGCAACTACATTGGTTTTTATTCTTTTATAGTCCGTCACAAAGACAGCAAAGATGTTTTTCATTTACGTTCTCTCTCCTGCTTTTCCAATGCTTTTGCCCTGCGCATTTCAATATACGCCTGCGCGTCTTTTTTCGTTCCATTGGCCGCCTGCTGCCCGCTCTGTACCACTGCCTGATTCCCCAGTGCCTGTACATAACGCTTGATGCTGTCCACCAGTTCTGCTTCCATCTGCTCCAGCTGTTCATTGGCTGCTTCTGCGGCAAATGCCTGATCTACCTCTGTCTTATCCAGGATATCTTCATTGTCCATTGCCGGAGCGATATGGGAATCGTCCTTGTTTTCTGCTGCTTCTGCTTCCAGATCCTCCAGGATCTGAAGCATGGGCTGTGCTGCCTGGGAATCCAGCAGACCGCTGTTTCGTATCACCTTCTCTACTACAGGCGGCTCGGTGATCAGTCCTTCAATCTCATCATCTTTTTTAATGCCAAACTCACTAAGCTTCATCTGCGCCTGGTAGTCACTGTATTCCACTACGATCAGATAAATCGAAATGGCAAACAGGGATACGATCCAAAGCACCAGGAAAACCACTTTATTACTGTCTAATGCAAACATGACAGCCATAAAAATCAAGGGAATGATCAAAACGCAGCGAATGCCGTATTTAATCCGCTTCTGGTTCTTCTCATGCATCTCCTGCTGATATTCAAGAATTTTTTCTGTGGATTGATTTTGTTCCATATATCGTCTCCATATAAAAAATATAAGCTCGTTAAAGGTTTAGACTCGCAAACTCGCGCTGTCGCGCTCCTTACCCTGCGTAGCAGGCATTCGCTTGCTTGACGGCACTCTAGACTCGCGAATCCGTGCTGACGCACTCCTTACCCTGCTGCGCAGGGCATTCGCTCGTTAGGATTGCAAAGAAAACAAATGCCGGCTCCGCCGTCGCTTGTTTTCTTCTTTGCAATCCTACATCATTTCTGTGTCTTCCATGCGTTTTTCAATGTAGTGGTTGACTTTCATAAAAGGTACACGGATCACCAGTCCCACTGCAAGGGAGGCTGCCACGAAGATCATTAAATCTCCTAAATATTTCCAGAAATCACTTTCGTACATACCGCTCACGGTCTCACGAATCGCATTGATTGCATAAGGGAACGGGAAAAAGGTATAAATGGACTGGAAAATACTGGGCAGGATCTCAATGGGATAGGTTCCGCTGGAGCCTGCGATCTGAATAACCACAATGACCACAACTGCTGCCTTACCAATGTCCCCAAAGGATACCGTCAGGGTATAAATCAACAGGGTAAAGGTAAAGCTGATTACTGCCCCTGCCAGATAGAACTTGCCCGGCTCTAAACATTGTACTCCTAAAATATGTATGTCTCCCCAGACGCAAATTATCGATTGCAATTGCCCCATGAGGAAAAACAGAACATAACGACCGAAAAATAACTCCCAATCCTTTGCGTCCTTGTATTCGTTTTTCTTATTTACTTTCACCCGCATGAGGGATACCAGGAAAATTCCTCCTACCCAGAGTGCCAGTGTCGTATAGAAAGGAGTTACTGCAGAGCCATAATTGGCAGTCTCGTAAACCGGCTCGGTCACAACAGTTACCGGCTGGGAAAGGAACTCACCGTACAATGCCGGTTCTTTCTGCATAATCTCCATAAATTTCTCGTATTTTTCGTCACCCTCCACGGCATCAATCTGATCGAGAATAGAACCCAGACGCTCTGTGGTGGTATTTAAAATTGCCTTGGAATTAAGCAGTGCCGTATTACCAGCAAGCAATGACTGGCTTACACCGTCTAACACCGTATCCATTCCCGTCACATCCACAGTGGATGCCTTTATATTAGAGGGAATGCTCTGCACAGAACTATTCACATCTCCCGCTACTTCCATTACCTTTTTGGAAAGATCTGCGTAAACCTTCTGATTAAAGTTGGGAAGCTGTGCCACTGCCTCATCTACCGCCGTGCTGACAATCTGTTTGTTAATCTCCGACAACGTTCCGGTGACTGCTGCCACGCCATCATCTACCTTACTGGCTGTGGTCGCTGCCTTGGAAGTCGCGGTCTGTGCTGCTTTTGCTGTTTTGGAGGCAGACTCTGCTGTTTTTTTCAAACCATTCACATCCACCCCAGCCTGTTCCAGTAAGTCTTTCTGACTGTCACTCAGGCCATCAATGGTATCTACCACTTTATCTGCATTGCTGGCAATGGTTCCCAGGCTTTCCGAAGCTTCCGTGAGATTTTTTCCAAGTTCCGGTGATACCGTTCCGGTCTTGGCTGAAGTCTGTGCTGCATTTAACGCATTATTGGTAGCAGTTACAGCTACCGCCATTGCATTTAAGCTGGTTCCAATCATGGTATTCGCAGTAGAAGCTGCACTGCTCACCACACCGGATGCCAGATTCTTTGCCTGTGAGGAGGCCTTATTAATGCCATTTACACTGCTGGTGATGGCTGCGTTCAGCTTGGGAATCAAATCCTTCATACTTAAAACAGTATCCGACAGGGATTCATTGCATTCCATAAAAGAATCCAGCAAGCCATCATAAGCCACCAGATTATCTTCCACCCGGCGAAGCTGACTCACCAAGTCATTAATAACACTGCCTTCTCCCTCTTCTCCGGCCAATTCATCAATACTTTCCGAAAGCGTGGTTACCACTACATCTATGAATTCCTCATTAATGCTTGCCTGTAAGGTAGAAGAACCTGTGTCCGTAATCTTTGTGGCAATGGCGTTCTTTTTCTGGTTCTCATAATAGGTAATCTTGGGATGCTCCATGCCATTGGCAATACAGTTGTACATGCTGGAGCTGAAGTCCTCCCCCATCACCAATGCTGCATAGTATTCGCCACTGTAAACTCCGTCAATCGCTTCCTGTGCCGTTGACGGGAAAGCCCATCCCAGACTGGTATTCTCATGAAGATTATCCAGCACCTGATCCCCCATGTTGACCACTGTACCGTCTTCCTTCTCGTACCCTGCATCTTCCGATACGACAGCAATAGGGACATTGGAAGTATTGGCATAGGGATCCCAATTGGAGTAAATATTAAACCATGCATAGAGGGAAGGCAGGACGCACAATCCCAATGCAATAATCAATGCAAGAATATTTCTGGATAATCCTTTTATGTCATCACGAAAAATGGCTACAATATTTTTCACGCAAAACACCTCATAAAATATCGTTTTCAATCCTGTCTCTATTTGAAACAGCATACCATGAATTTACAAAAAATGCCAAACAAAAAAACACCTGCATTTTCATCTATCAAGTTATTTTACTCAAAAAAGAACCTTTTGCAAGCGACAAAATCACCCGTTTGTATTCCGATTTTGAACATTTCTTTGTGCATGTAAACTGATTTATTAACATGATTGAGAAAAAAAGACCACTACTCTATGGAAAGAGTAATGGTCTATCTGCTGCGGTTAACAGGACTTGAACCTGCACGGTCTCCCACCAGAACCTAAATCTGGCGCGTCTGCCAATTCCGCCATAACCGCCTGTCTATGCCGACTTAGGAATCATAGCATAGAACGTGGACTGTTGTAAAGGATTTTATCCAATTTTAGAAATAACGGTCCGGTTCACATGAATTAAAAAGAGTATCGTCATAATCAGTGAAACAACCTCTGCAATAGGGAAGCACCACCACACCAGATTCAGATTACCGAACTGTGCCAGAATATAAGCAACCGGAAGTAACACCACCAACTGTCTGGCAATGGAAATAATCATACTGTACACCGCGAAGCCCAGTGCCTGAAAAATACTTCCGCAGGCAATTCCAAAGGCTGCCATAAAGAAATGGATACTGATAATCCGCAGTGCCGGCACGCCGATGGATAACATCGTCTCCGATGCATCAAAAAGAAGTAAAAGTTCCTCCGGTATACACTGGAACAGTAAAAAGCCAATGGTCATAATTCCTACTGCATAGGCGAGCCCATGCTTTACCGCTCCGGTAACACGTTTCCGGTTCTGTGCGCCATAATTATATGCAATAATGGGAATGATTCCGTTATTTAATCCGAATACCGGCATGAAAATAAAACTCTGCAGCTTAAAGTAAACTCCAAATACTGCGGTTGCTGTAGCGGAAAACGCCAGCAGAATCTGGTTCATGCCAAAGTTCATAATGGAACCGATTGCCATCATGATAATGGAAGGAACACCAATTTTATAGATTTCCCCAATCAGTCTTCCCTCCGGTCGGAAGCCTTTCAGCTGAATATGTACTTCCACGTTTTTTTTGTGATTTAAGGTCATTGCCATAATGCCCGCCACTATCTGTCCGATGACCGTAGCAAGTGCTGCTCCTGCCACTCCCATGCGAGGCATTCCAAGCAGACCAAAAATCAGAATCGGATCCAGAATGATGTTGATAATTGCTCCGGTTCCCTGGGTAATCATGGTGTAAACCGTACGGCCGGTAGCTTGCAGCATCCGTTCAAACATGATCTGGAAAAAACAGCCAATGGACAGGCAGCAACAGATCGACACATAGATCGTTCCGCTCTCTACAATTTCCTCAATATCCGTCTGCGCTGCGAAAAAGGCATGTGCCCCGAAAATTCCGACTAACAAAAATACAAGATAGCTTAAGAATACCAGCATAACCGCACTCTCCGCTATTTTATTAACCCGTTCGAATTTTTTGGCTCCCAGAGCTCTGGATAGCAGAGCGTTAACACCCACTGCTGTTCCGGAAGCTACTGCAATCATCAGGTTCTGAATGGGAAATGCCATGGACACTGCTGTCAGCGCATTTTCACTGATTCGGGCAACAAAAATACTATCTACGACATTATAGAGAGCCTGCACCAGCATAGACAGCATAATGGGCAAAGACATGGTAATAATGAGTTTGCCTAAAGGCATCACTCCCATTTTGTTTTCTTGTACTCTTTGTTCTTCCATATTGTTTTCCTTTCTCTTTTCGCTGTTATTTCTTCCTATTGTTACGTATAGTCGAATGTTCCATCATTTTTTTCTTCCAACGCCTTGATGATATGGTAGGTATATTCATTATAAGGCGTCGGGATTCCCAGTTCCTTCCCCATATGGATCAAGGCCCTGGAAAACATATCAATTTCTGTGTGACGAC
>OGJJ01002344.1_pt1 | contig 12328 bp, 11 predicted proteins | sample 1572081 | NCBI WGS metagenome assembly OGJJ01 (sample SAMEA2582122, study PRJEB24529) | metagenome | biome: Human gut stool | place: China | collected 2011
TGCCATTTTCCCCCGACCGGGGGAAATCTTTCCCAAAGGGGGAGCCCTTGGCAAAGAGGGGAAACTGTTTTTGTATCCTCTGTACAGTTTTGCCCTTGCAATTTGTTAAAATGCGGCAAATATTATGACAACGTGGTTTTTCTCGTTGCAAACCGACACATTTTACAGTAAAATTAGGGTAGGATTGGATGCGGTTCCATTTTTCCTGCACACGGAACCCGCACACGGAAAGAGAGGTTTACACCATGCGAACTCCACGACTACGGCTTTTGAGCGCCCTCCTTGCGGTGGCCCTATTCTTCACCCTGCTGCCCGTCTCCGCGCTGGCGGAGGGTGGCGGGAGCACAGGCACCAATCATACTTCTTCCCGCTCTTTGGATGAAAATAGCAAAGACAACCAGGGCCTGACGTACAGACTCAATAATGCGGATCACACCGCCACGGTTGCCAGCTACGACGACAGCGCCCCGGGTGGCGTCATCGATATTCCGGATACCGTTATAAGCGGCGGCCAACCTTATACGGTCACGGCGATTGACCATGCTGCTTTCTCGAACTCCGCTGTTACCAGTGTTACTATTCCAGATTCTGTCACTTCGATTCACGATGTTTCTTTTTTAATTGTTCCCAATTAACAAATATTTCAATTCCTAATTCTGTTACGTATATTGGTTTCTTCGCCTTTAGTAGTTGTACAAGTTTGAAAAGTATCACTCTCCCATCCTCTCTGAGCTCTATTTCAAAGGCTCTTTTTTCCGGCTGCTCTCAGTTGACCACGATTCACATTCCAGTCTCGGTCACTTCCATTGGAAACAATGCTTTTGCTGACTGTCCGAGCTCGATGACTGTAACCTATTCCGGTTCCAAAACACAGTGGGACGACATTACCAAGGGCAGCTACAACAACGTATTGGAAAATAATCTCATCTGCGCCATGCTGGAAGCTACTTTTACGGCGGACGGCACAACGCTTGCTCCCGCCCAGACCATTGACCGCGGCGGAAAGTTTACGGAACCCGCTGCTCCCTCCAAAGAAAACCACACCTTTGCAGGCTGGTACAACGGCGATGAAAAATTTGATTTTGACGCTGACACCACCAATGCCCCCAATGTGCTGGAGCTGGTTGCCAAGTGGGACATCAACCAGTACACGGTCAAATTCGTATCCGACCACGGTTCGTTTGCGGACCAGACGATTGAACATGGCAAACTCATCGACACCGGCAACCTCACCATTCCCGAGGCAGAGGGTTATACATTCATCGGCTGGTATGCCGACGCTGCCCACACCACAGAGTTTGACTTTACCCAGCCCATCAAGAGCAACACCACGGTTTACGCCAAGTGGACAGCCAACGATTACTACGTAAGCTTTTTCACCGAGCACGGCGACCCACCCACCAGCCAGAATGTTAAGTATAACGGAACCGCCGACGACCCCGGAAAGCTGACGGAAGAGGGTTATACATTCATCGGCTGGTATACCGACGAGACCTACACCAAAGAGTTTGACTTTACCAAGCCCATCACGAGCAACACCACGGTTTACGCCAAGTGGGAAAAGAACGCGCCTGTCCTTCCGGATACCTATGCGCTGAACGTCTCCGGCGCGTTCGTGTATGTGGACGGGGTGGACGTCACCGCCTCCGCAGGCGATACCTCTCTCCCGCTGGAAAAGGACGCCTCCGTCCGGCTGGTAGCCGACCCCGACCGGATGCCCTCCGGCATGGTGTTTGACCGCTGGACCATCCTGAACGGCGCGCTGAACGCCGATGACGCGGAGAAATTTGAAACCGGCCGGACACTGGAAGAGTTCGCCTTTACCATGCCCGCCGAGCCTCTGAGCATCGAGGCCACCCCCCGGATGCAGGAGGAAGAGGGCTCCGATACCGCCTCGGTCATCCTGGGCGTCACACTGGGCACTGCCGCCACCGCTCTGGTAGCCTGGCAGGCCTACGACCTGGGCATGAGCCTCTATCAGGAGCACTGGCTCCCGGCGGATTTCGTCATGCCCAAGACCCGCGCCGAGCTTGCCCTCCTGCTGTGGAACACGGCCGGCCGCCCCGCCCCTGCCGTACAGCCCGCCTTTACGGACATCCCCGACCCCGACACCGCGCAGGCCGCCCAGTGGGCCGTGGAAACGGGCCTGATGACCACCAATAGCGCTGACCGGTTCAAGCCTGAAAAATCCGTCACCCGCTGGAAAGCCGTCCGCAGCTGGAAGCGTGTAACAAACCAGAACACCTGATTTTGAAAGGGCCCGCCTTTTTCATCATTCGATGAGAGGGCGGGCCCTTTTGTTCTGGATTGATCCGGATGCATTTTGGCAATGGAACGTCATGGGGCTGTTGCAAAACAGCCCCTTTTTTGGATTTGGTTCGGAATGGATCCTACCGAGTTCTTTTCTGAATTGCAAGCGAAATCGCACATGAAATTTTCAAACCGCTGTGCTATACTAAGCCCAAACCTACACAGGAGGCACTGATTGATGAACACTCTGGATGCCATTCTCACCCGGCGCAGCTGCCGGGAATTTACGGATCAGCCCATCGAAAATGAAAAGCTGCATCAGCTGCTGGAAGCCGCCATGAGCGGGCCGAGCTGCGTCAATGCACAGGACTGGTCTTTCGTGGTGGTGACCGACCCGGAAAAGCTGGCTCAGATGGCAGACGCCAACGGCCGCCCGGCTGAACCCTTGCGGAAAGCCGCCGCCGGAATCCTGGTCTGCGGCGACCTGGACCGGGCATTCCGCTTTGCAAAGGATTACTGGGTCATTGACGGTGCCATTGCCGCCCAAAATATCTGCCTTGCCGCACAGGAGCTGGGGCTTGGTGCAGTCTGGCTGGGCACTTGGCCTCAGATGGACCGGGTGGAGGCCCAGAAGAAGCTCTTCGCTCTGCCGGAGACCATCGTGCCCCACTCCATCATCGCCCTTGGCTACCCGGAAGCGGACATTACCGCTCCGCGTGCAAGCCGCTACGAGGCCGACCGGGTGCATTTCAATCAGTGGTAAACCACTTTATCGCTGGTGATCTGATCTGCAAGACCTCTTATCCGCACTTCACGGCAGTCCTCCCGGTAGACGTTCCTACAGGCCTAGGAACCGCGCACTAAGCAGCAGCCCGCTGGGCTGTTGGTTGCCCCGCCTGCGGCGTGGCCGTGCTGTTCAAGTCCTCTTATCCGCTGTAGAGTGTTTCCAAAAGGACTACTGCAAAAGAAAAGAGACAGCCTTTTTGGAAAGCTGTCTCTAAAGTGCGGATAAGAGGACTTGAACCTCCACCGAGTTGCCCCGATTAGAACCTGAATCTAACGCGTCTGCCAATTCCGCCATATCCGCTTATTTTGTTTTTGTCCGTGAGCTGTTCGGCTCGGAACGTTGATAATTATACCATGGATTCCAAAAATGTCAAGCATTTTCTCCAAAAAAGTTCTACCTATTTTTATCCAGCGTATCTGCGGCAAAAATCCCCGCCGCAGGCGGAATTTCCGGCCACGGCGGGGAGCATTCATTTCTGCTTTTCCGTTCTTTTGTGCACCATGGATCCTCAGTGCTCTTCCGCGGCAAGGTCCAGCGGTTTGCTGTCACCGTCTTCGTCGATCATCCGGTAGCCGACGCCCAGCTCATTGAGGATATAATTGTTGCTGCCCGGGCGGCTGCCCAGCTTTTTGCGGATGTTGGCCATGTTGACCTGCAATTTCTTGGTGCTGCCGCAGTCAGTATCGCCCCAGATGGCCCGGACAATGGCGGCATAGGTCATCACACGGCCCGCATGCTCGGAGAGGAACGCCACAATGTTGTACTCGGTCTGGGTCAGCTTGATCTCCTGCCCGGCCACAAACACCTTACGGCGCTCATAGTTGATCTCCAGGTCCTGTGCCGTAAACGTCCCAGTGGGCAGGCTGCCCGCCGTACTGTAGCGGTTGACCCGCAGGGCGGCCCGGACACGTGCCAGCAGCTCGCCGGTGCCAAAGGGCTTGGTAACATAATCATTGGCCCCCAGGTCCAGCGCCTCGATCTTATCCTGCTCCGTGGTGCGGGCCGAAAGCACCACGATCGGAGTCATGTACTTCTGGCGCACGGTGCGGATCAGCTCCAAACCGTCCCGGTCGGGCAGACCCAGATCCAGGATCACGAGGTCGGGGTTGTGGGAGGCAAACAGGGTCAGCCCCATGGCACAGGTCTGTGCCACCAGCGCCTGATAGCCATTGGTCTCCAGCAGCGTCTCAATGAAGCTGCAGATATTGGCCTCGTCTTCCACCACAAGGACCTTGAATTTATTATTGCTCATCTTCGGTCTCCTCCGTCTCGATTTCTTCTGTCTCTAACCAGAACCGAATGGTCGTGCCCTCACCGGGTTTGCTTTCGGCTTTGATCTCACCGCCATGGGCCTTGATGATGGCAGCACAGACCGAAAGGCCAATGCCCATGCCGTGCTTGCCGCTGTCGGCCTCGCTCTCCGAGGGCAGCGTCCCGGTAAACAGGGTGCGCAGACGCTCTTTCGGGATGCCGCAGCCGTTGTCCGCTACCTCAAACACCGCCCGGTTGCCCAGCGTGAACACCCGGAGGGTGAGCGTTGTCATCCCCTCCGCGTGGAGAACAGCGTTTTCCAAAAGATTGGTCAGCACCTGCCGGATGAGCATGGAGTCCATGGGAATGACGATGAAATCATCCGGCAGCTCCACATGGATGTTCACCCCCGGGTGCGTCTTTTTGAATTTGACCAGCACGGTGTCAATGAGTTCTTCCAGCACCGTGGGGGTCTTTTTCACCGAGACCTTTTCGCTGTCGATACGGGTGACGGACAGCAGATTCTCCACCATCCGGTTCAACCACTGGGCATCCTCGCAGACCTCGCCCAGAAGCTTCAGCTTCTGCTCCCGGCCCAGGGAGTCGTAGTTTTCGATCACCGTGGAGCAGGCCCCGTAAATGGACGTCAGCGGGGTGCGCAGGTCGTGGGAGACGGCCCGCAAGAGGTTCGCCCGCATCTTTTCCGTCTCGCTCTCCATCCGCAGCTGCTCCTGTTTTTTGACGCGGGTGGTCAGGGTGCTGGTCATGATGGACACCACCAGCATCACGGCACCCGAGAACAGGTTTTCCGGCAGAGTGAAATTAAATGCAAAATAGGGCGAGCGGAACGCAAAGTTGACCGCCAGCATTCCGATGACCGACGCCGCCACGCCCCAGAGATAGCCCTCCGTATACATTGAGACGAAAAAAGCAGCCAGTACAAAGACCATGGATGCCACGCCGTCGATCCGGCCGCTGACCGCCTGAATGGCCGCCACGCCCGCAATCGCTGCCGCAAGTGCACCGCCCAACACGAGCATGTCTTTCCATGGGAATTTCCCTTTCACCCGCAGTCCCTCCTCGTCCGAGTTTCCTTTACCAGAAAAGTATACCACATTCTCATTTAAGATGCAGTAAATCTTCTTAGCTTGACACCCTTTTCATTTAGGGATACTATTAGGTTATCTTGATTTGTGGAGGGAAAACTCTGATGCTATACTTTGAAAACGACTACTGTGAGGGTGCCCACCCTGCCATTTTGCAGAAATTGGTAGAGACCAACTTTGAAAAAGTTTCCGGTTACGGCACCGACCCCTATTGTGCCAGCGCCAAAGAAAAGATCCGCGCGGCCTGCGCCTGCCCGGAGGCGGATGTCTTCTTCATCTCCGGCGGCACTCAGGCCAACGCCGTGGTCATCGGCTCCATGCTCCACCGCTGGGAGGGCGTGCTGGCTGCCACCACCGGCCATGTAGCCGCCCATGAGGCCGGTGCCATCGAGTTCACGGGCCACAAGGTGCTCAGCCTGCCCCACACCAACGGCAAAGTGGCCGCCAAGGATGTGGAGAATTTCTGCCAGACGTTCTACGCCGACGCCAACATGGACCACCTCGTCTTCCCCGGCATGGTCTACATCTCCCACCCCTCGGAGTACGGCACCCTGTACACCAAGGCAGAGCTGGAAGCGCTTTCCGCCGTCTGCCACACCTACCACATGCCCCTGTTCATGGACGGTGCCCGGCTGGGCTACGGTCTGGTCAGCGAGGGCACCGATGTCACGCTGGCTGACATTGCCCGCCTGACCGATGTGTTCTACATCGGCGGCACCAAGGTAGGTGCCCTCTGCGGCGAGGCTGTCGTCTTCCCCCACGGCGCTCCCGCCCACTTTATGACCATGGTCAAGCAGCAGGGCGCTCTGCTGGCCAAGGGCCGCCTGATGGGCCTGCAGTTCGACGTGCTCTTCACCGACGGCCTGTACACCGAGATCAGCAAAAACGCCATTGAGACGGCCGCCGTGCTGAAAAAGGGTCTGGCGGAAAAAGGCTACCAGTTCTTCATGGACTCCCCCACCAACCAGATCTTCGTGGTCTTCCCCAACGCCCAGCTGGAAGCGCTGGAGGGCAAGGCAAAGTTCGGCTTCTGGGAAAAATACGACGACACCCACACGGTGATGCGGATCGCCACCAGCTGGGCTACCCGGATGGAGGAAGTGCGGCAGCTGCTGGCCCTGCTGTAACTGCCAAAAACAGCGGCCTGTCTTTGTACAGGTTGTTGCTTGCATTTTCCCCGCTGGTATGATATCTTGAATTTTGAAAGGAAGGTAAGATACCCATGGGCTTTTTTGACAAGATCTTTGGCAGCAAGACTGCCGCCACCAAATTTTCCGGCCAGAAGATGACCGTTCTGGCCCCCATCGACAGCACGGTGATCCCGCTGGAGCAGCTGCCCGATGAAACGTTTGCCACTGCCATCCTGGGCCCCGGCTGCGGCCTGGAGCCCACCGGCGATATGGTCTACGCCCCCTTTGACGGCACCGTGACCACCATTGCAGACACCCTGCACGCCGTTGGCCTGATGAGCGATGACGGCATTGAGGTTCTCATCCATGTGGGCATGGACACCGTGGAGATGCAGGGCAAGAGCTTTGAGGCACAGGTCAAGGTAGACCAGAAAGTCAAAGCCGGCACCCCGCTGCTCAAGATCGACCTGGACGCCATCCGTGCAGCGGGCCACCCCACGGCCACGGCTCTCATCGTGACCAACGCGGACGACCTGCCCGAAATGCAGATCGTGGGCGGCGGCATCGTGGCCGCAGGCGCTCCCCTGTTCAAATTTGAAAAGTAATTTTTTACGCAAACAGCAGCGGCCCGGAGAGGCATTTCTCCGAGCCGCTGCTTTCTTATTTTTTATAAGAGATTTAATTTAAGAGATTTAATTTCCGCGCGGCGGCAAGAGCTTCCACCTTGTTGCTGGTACCCAGTTTGTGGTAGGCCTGCTCGCACTGGTATTTGACGCTCCGCTCACTGAGCTGGAGCTGCCGGGCGATCTCAGACCGGGTCAGGCCCCGATCCTGTAGCCGCAGCACCTGCAGGGCCCGCTCACTCAGCTGCACCGCGCCCGGCAGTGCCGCCGGGGCATTGGTGCTCAGGTAGAGCGGATAAGCCTCGGCCATGGCGCGGGTCTTGCCCAGCACTTCCTGCCAGTAGGCCTCGTCCACGCCCTCCGGGCAGCCAAGCTCCTGCAGAAGGGGCAGCAGCGCCGCGCCCTCCCGGCAGAACAGCCGGACAAAGTGGTAGCTTTCGGCCCGGCGGAGCACCTGGGTCAGCTCCGTTTTCCACAGCGGGTTCCCGGTGCGGTAACGGATGATGGATTCCAGCAGGTCGCCCTCCATCTGGAGCCAGGGCCGCTTTTCCATATTGGCATAGCTGCGCAGCCGCATCAGGATCTGCGCGGTTTTATCATACCGCTGCTGCGCCATGTACACCCGGACAAAGGTATTGTAGCAGTACCGTTCCAGCACATTGAAATGGATCTCGTCCTGGGGCTCGTTCTCCATCCAGCGGACCGCGTCCTCTACCCAGCCCTGCCAGAGCTTGATCCGGCTCTGCATGGCCCGCACGTTCCGCACCACGCGGCGGACACCACGCTGCTGGGCGCGGGTCTCTATCTCTTCCAGTGTCTTGACCGAGTCGCCCGGATGGCCGGTGACCAGATACACCCGGGCCACCAGCGCCGCGCCCACAAACTGCAGCTCAAACTTGCCGCCATTCATGGTCTCCATCAGGCCCCGGTTGGCAAGCTCCAGCACCTTGTAGATATTGCCGCCCTTTTCAAACAGGCTCTCCGCCAGGCCAATGGACACCAGCCCCTTGGAGTAGGGGCCCAGTACCTCGCCCACATGCTTTTCCAACTGGAACGCCATGGTCTGATCATCCCGCGTCCAATCGCAGAAGTCCTTGCTGCCATTGATGACGGAGGGCTGGCCGCCCGTCACCGAGAACTCCGGCATCACCAGACGCTCGGTTTGGATCTTCCGGGCAGCCTCGTCCAGTACCTCGATGAGGTTGGTGCTGCCCCGGTGGGGCAGGCTGATGTCCAGATAGACCAGCCAGCTCTCAGCCAGCCGGTGCTCCTCCGGGTCCGGGTGGCCCGCGGCATATTCCTGCAGCACGGCATACCAGCGCTCGCTCTCCGTGGCGTTCAGCGCCAACGAGTAGAGCATACTCCGCGCCGCGATCAGGTCGGGCGAGGAGCGTACTTCCTCCTCCGGCAGGGCCAGATAGGCGGGCGTCAGCTCATAGTAATAGCCACCGCCGGGGTAGCGGCGGGCGTTGTCGATGAGGAGGGCGTGGATCTCTTTCTCGCACTGGCCGTCCTGATACAGCTTCAGTGCCCGGGGGATGTTGCCCTCTTTTTCGCAGATGGTGCCTGCACGGCGGAGCAGCTCATTTTTCCGCACCCGATCGCAGACCGTCTCCATCCGCAGCTTCATGCTGTTGATGACGGCGGGCCGCAGGGTGTAACCGCCGTCTTTGATGCTGAACAGGTTGCCCGTCTCGGCAGCCTGGGCCAGCAAGCGGTTCACATCGCTCCGCCCGGTCATCTCTTCCGCCTGCTGGATGGTAAAATGCTCCAGCAGCGAAAGCTGCATCATCATCTCCCGGATCTCTTCCGGCCACTCGCTGTAAATGGCCTGATTGAGATACTCGTAAAACTTCCGGGTCAGGTCATTCACCAGCTCCTCCGTATAGCTGGAGCCCTGGCTCATCTCCACAGCCAGCAGCCGGGCCCCCAACGGGTTGCCCTCTACCAGCGGGATGATCCGCTTTTCCAACAGGTTCCGGGGCAGCTGAACGCCCCACGAAAGGTACAGCTGGGCAATCTCCTTCTCGGAAAGCCTCAGGTCTTCCTCCGGGATGACACTGAGACGGCCATTGACATAGGGCCGTGTCAGCCAGCTGGGCAGCGGGCAGCGGCCCGCCAGAACGAGCCACACACCCCCCCCCGGCTGATCCAGCATGGACACGATCTCCCGCCGGACGGCCGGGTCCAGCACCCGGGCCAGGTCGTCGATGACCATGGTGGCTTCTGCCGGCAGCGCGATTTCCTGCAGAGTCTCCACGGTCAGGCCCTCGCCGCTGAGCCAGATATGCCTGCGCCGCCGCAGATAGCGGTGGAGCAGCTCCGTCTTGCCATAGCCCGTGGCCGCGTAAAGGTAAACATTCTGCCGCCGCGCGCCTGCCATCCGCAGTTTATCCCATGCAGCTTTGGGGTGGATGTAATTGTCTTTCTGAAAATTTGGTAAATGTTCCATTTCCGCCATTCGCTATTCCCCCTTGGGAGAGTCCTCCTACGGCGTCTTCCCGCACTGCCGCAGGGCCGCCTGCACCTCATTCCCGTGACGGTGCAGATCCGATGCTCAGGTTTTCCGCGGCTGATACCGCAGCACTTTTTCCGAAAAATGCCCGTTGAAAAACTGGATGACCGGCCCCAGGCAGAACGCGCAGATCAGCGTGCCCAGCCCTACCAGGCCGCCCAGCATCCAGCAGGCCAGCGCGCAGACCGCGTCCGTGAAGACACGGCAGCCAAAATAGGGCACGGGCGTGTGGTCCCGCAGCTCCAGCGCCAGCGCGTCGTAAGGGGCGATGCCAAGGTCTGCCGTCTGGTAGAGCGAAGCCCCCAACGCGGTAACGATGACCGCTGCCGCCACCCAGAGCAGCTGCTCCGGCAAAGACGCCGCCGGGCCGAAAAACGCTGCAATGGGGTCATAGAACGCGGTGACGATGAAACCGATGCAGATGCCGTTGACGAATGTGCCAAGGCCGATGTACTGCCTCCCCACCCAGATCTCAATGGCGAACATCAGGAGATTGGCGGCAATATTCTGCACTCCCAGCGAGATGCCAAAGAGCTCTGCCAGACGCATGTTCAGAGCGCTGATGGAATCGTTGCCGAGGTGCGACTGCTTGAACAGGGCGATGCCCAGTCCAATGATGACGATGCCGACGACCATCCCGATCACCCGGCGGGTCGAGGGCTTTTGCAGGAGCGTACCATTCATGGGGGTCTTCCTCCCTTGTTTTGTTGGTTCCATTATACGCCAGGTATCGCAAAGAAGCAAATTCTTTCCCCACTTTCTTTGCCTGTCCGCTGCAAAAAATTCAGTTTCGCAGTTTCTGCTCGATCGCTGCCTTGTCCAGCCCCTCGCCAATCACGATGAGCACCTGCTGGCCCTGTGCCAGCGGGCTTGCCGTCAGGCCGTCGGCGGTAGCGTTCAGCTCCACCCACCGGCCGTTTTCCTCCACAAAGCCTTTCACCCGCAGCACCCGCCCGCAGGCCGGGTCCGTAAAGAGCGCCGGGATGGCTTTTTCCAGCTGGGCAAGGCTGAGGCCCAGCTCCAGAAAATAGGCCGAGGAAAAGGCCTCGTGCTCCTCAAAATGGAGCTTTTCACAGCTGGCCTGCCGCGCGCCGCACTGGGCGATGCGGGCCAGGTCGTCGTCTGTCAGCGCGGCCCAGTCTTTGGTCAGGATCTCCTCCGGCTGGAACACCCGGCTGCACTTGCAGGCCGTCAGTGCCCGTTTCAGGTGGGCCACGGCAGCTTCACACTGGCCGGGTTTGGCCAGCTGGCTGCGGCTCAGCAGCACAAGGCCCGCGTTGGCGCACTCGGAGGCCAGGACATAATCCGCCTGCGGCGAGAGCTGTTCCGGCAGCAGAGCGTCCACAATGGCGATCACATTTCCCAGCTGATACCAGCGGTCCAGCGGGTCGTCCCGCAGCACGTCAAAAAACTCGTCCACATCAAAAATGCCGCTGGGCTCCACCAGCACCCGGGTAAAACCCCGCATGGCCATGGAGATGAGTTTGGTGCGCATCCGGCGCTGGTGGGTGTCGCAATCGCACCCACCGCTGATCGTCTCGATCTCGCACCCCAGTTCCAGCAGGTCCTGTACCAGCATGGCGTCCACATTCACCGCGCCAAAATCGTTTTCCAGGATGCAGACACGCTCCCCCTGCCCGGCCAGGTACGTCGCGTACCGCCGCAGGAACGTGGTCTTGCCTGCCCCCAGAAAGCCTGTGATGAGGTCTACCTGTACCATCTTGTATCTCCTCCGTTTCCGGTCGATTCCATTCAGAGTTAGTATAGCCTGTCCAGCGGGCATTGTCAAAAGAAAACAGGCCATTTCCCGCAGGAAGTGACCCGTTTTTGCCGCAATGATCTAAATTTTACAAGAATTCCACACTGCCGTCCTCGATGTGATACATCGCACCGACCACCCGCAGGCCCGTTTCCTCCTCGATGTGGTGGATGCACAGGCTCTTCTCGATCTCCTGCACACTGTGCCGCACGTTCATGCAGCTGGCCTTGTAGGGGTCTTTTTCGTCACCGATGGCTTTTTTGATCTCATCGGTGATGTACTTGATATACCCCTCCGGCTCGTGGTGGATGGCGGCATCCACCGCGCCGCAGTGGGTGTGGCCCAGCACCACCACCAACCGGCAGCCCAGGTGCCCGGCCGCGTACTCGATGCTGCCCAGCTGGTGGTCGTCAATCACATTGCCCGCCAGCCGGATGACGAACAGCTCCCCGATGCCGGCTGAGAAGATGCTCTCCGGGATGACCCGGGAGTCCGAGCAGGTGACGATGATGGCGTAGGGGGACTGGCCTTTCGCCCAGGTGGCCAGCCGGACGCGGCGGGAGATATCGCCGTTACCGCTTTCCGCATTGAGATATTTGAGGTTGCCCGCCGCCAGACGATAGATGGCGTCGGCCGCGGTGCAGACAGGGGTTTGGTTCATTGCAGCAGCCTCCTTTGAGGGATTCAGAATGGGGATCGGGATTTTTCAAAAAAGCCGCCCGGGCTGCCCTTGCGGGAAGCGGCCGAGCGGCGGAATGGGAAACTTAGAAAGTGATAACGCCGAGGATCAGGCCCGCGACCAGGCAGATGAGGGACACGCCCCACTGCCAGCCAAAGCAGTACTTGATGTGATCCTTGATCTCGACACCGGCCAGACCGATGCCCAGATAGGTAGCGGGAGCCACCG
>OGJJ01002353.1_pt1 | contig 12296 bp, 10 predicted proteins | sample 1572081 | NCBI WGS metagenome assembly OGJJ01 (sample SAMEA2582122, study PRJEB24529) | metagenome | biome: Human gut stool | place: China | collected 2011
CCGACCTTTTGGTCCGTAGCCAAACGCTCTATCCAGCTGAGCTAAACGCACATCTTAGTTGCTTTTCCTTTGTGATATTTCGTATCACCGCTGCAACAATATGTATGATACTCTAAGACCTATAAAATGTCAAGGGTTTTTTGAAACTTTTTTTGATTTTTTTTAAAAATATTTTTTATTGCTATTTTTGATGCAAAAGCAACAGTTTTTTAATTCCGTCTAAGCGCCTCAATCGGACTCAGTTTCGCTGCCTTTCTCGCCGGATAGATTCCGAAGAACACACCTACCGCACAGGAGAACAGCGTAGCCGCCAGAATAGTTCCTGCACTGATCCCAGGTGCGATCGTCATTCCCATACTGCTGCTGATCACCGCACAGATCACATAGCCGCCTGCAATCCCCAGCACAATACCAATCAGCCCGCCTATGATCGTCAGGATCGCCGCCTCAGCAAGGAACTGTAACATAATGGACGAGGTTTTCGCTCCAAGGGATTTCCGGATACCGATCTCCCTGGTACGCTCTGTGACGGACACCAGCATGATGTTCATAACACCGATACCACCTACCAGAAGTGAAATGCCCGCAACAAAAGAGATAAACGCAGTCACCATGCCAAGCATCTGATTCATGGATTTCATGACATCCTGGAAGCTCTGTACCTGGAAATACTCATCTCCGGCACACTGGTGACGTCTCTCAAGAAGATTTATGATCTTGTCTGCGACCACCTGGGAATCCAGACTCTTATCCGCCTGAACTATGATCTGATAAAATTCTCCGCTGCTTCCGGTAAAGTCGTCCATAGCCGTATAAGGCACATTTATGGTCACCGGCATTCCATCGTAAGTATAGCTGACAAAGGTTCCGTTCTCCTTCTGTGTGGTGACTCCGCAGATGCGGAATGTCTTGGTCAGATCATAGCAGGTGATGTCCAGTGTCATTCCCACTACATCATCCGTTCCGAAAAGCCTTTTCGCATCGGCATCGGAGATCACGCAGACGTTTTTTCCCTCTTCGACCTCCTTCTGCCCGAAATAGCTTCCGTACTTCACAGAAGCATTATCCACCAGCTTGGCATCCTGGGCCTCCCCGGTCACTGTAAGATTAAAATCACCCTTTCCGGTTACGGTCTCGCCTGTATAGGAATCCGAAACATTAACACCTTCCACACCATCCAGCTCCCGGACTGCATCAATATCCCCCGGCTCGATCCAGACCTGGTCTGTTATGGCATCATCACTGCAGTAAACAGCGATCTGGCCGCCACCGATATCATCGATCTCACTGTTCATCTGATTCTTCGTACCCTCACCGATGGACACAATGGCGATCACTGATGCAATACCGATGATGATACCAAGCATGGTGAGAAAGGATCTTCCCTTGTTGGCCATGATGTTATGGATCGCCATTTTGATATATTCATAAATATTACTCATCGGCAGTCTCCCCTGTCTCTGCTGCACTGTCTGCAGACGCTGCCTCTGCCTTCATTCCCTCTTCCAGGGAACCCAGATCCTCGATGACCTCATCTCCGGCTTTAATTCCCTCTATGATCTCAACAGAATCCTCCGAACTGATTCCTGTAGTGATATCCTGTTTTGTGATCACACCATCCTTCAGCACATAACAGAAGGAACCATCCTTGCCGATATTTACCACGCCTGCCGGAACCGTTACCACATCCTCTGCCTTTTCTGCATAGATCTTTACCTTCGCATCTACTCCCAGAAAAATATCCTTGTCTGGCTTGTCGATGCTCACTGTGGCAGAGATCAGTGTGGAGCCCTTTTCGTTGGTTGTGGCAATATGACTGATCTTAGTCACCTTGCCGGTATATTTCCTGTCGCCGATGGTAATGTCCGCATTCTGGCCTTCCTTTACCTTATCGTAGTCATACTTGGACACATTGATATCAACGCTGACCTTATCTGTATTCTGCAGGGTAAAAAGCTCCATTCCCTGTGTTGCCGCTGCGCCCTGCTGGACTGCTGATTTGGAAATGACGCCGTTAAAATCCGCCGAAATGCCTTTCTTTCCTTCTTCTACCAGCTCTTTCGCAGATTTTGCATCCAGCTCAGTAAGATTGTTGCTGACACGCATTTTTTCTTTCTCTTCTTCTGTAAGGCTGGCAGAATCCGCCTCTGCAATGGATTTCTTGGAAGCAAGATCCGACTGCAGATCCGCCAGATCAGAGGTTGCCTGTTCGATCGCATTCTCAATGGCAGAAGTATCCACTGTACTTCCTGCAGAAGAAGCATCCGCAGATGCCTGATCCGTCAGCCCCGGTGTTTCCTCTGAAGCTCCATCGGTAACAAAATCACCGGCCGCACTACTGCTGTAATCAGAATACTCCGGCATTTTGGGCTGGCTGGCCTTCTTATCCTCATAAGCTTCCTTTGCTTCCTGGCAGGTGATTTCTGCCTGACTTCTTGCTGCTTCCGCTTCATCCAGCGCCTGGGCATTCTCATCGCTCTGCTCTGCCTGCCACTGTGCAAAAGCCATCTGATACCTGGTATCTGCCTGATTATAAGCATTCTGTGCCGTTACATAATCGGAATTCAGCTGTCCCAACTCCTTCTGGTACTGCGGAAGTGTCTCATTCTGATATGTAGTCAGCGCTTCTGAATACGCTCTCTGAGTCTCTGCATCCCTGGCAGCCTGGGCCTCTGCCTTTGCCTGGGCCTCTGCCTTTGCCTGGGCCTGCGCATCTGCCGCAGCCTGAGCCTGTACAGACGCCAGCTGTGATCTCAGGGAAGCCAGATAATTCTGCTGCTCCCTTACCTGATGTTCCAGACTGGAAACCTTTGCTTTTGCGCTGTTCTGCTTCTGCTGGGCCTCATTAGATTTATTGATGGAATTTTTGTAATCATACTGTCCGGACTGTACATTCAGCTCTGCTTTCTGATTATCCCTCTCCAGATCCTTCACTTCAAACTCTATCAGCTTCGTTCCCTTTGAAACCGTATCACCTTCTGCAAAGGATACGCTTTTGATCTGTGCGTTCACAGGAGAATAAAAGGTCTTCTGCTCATCACTGACAACGGTTCCGGTTGCATCTACGATCTCCTCCACATCTCCTGTCTCCGCTTTGGTAACAGCAATCTGCGGAGTCTGTGTTTCCCCACGGCCTGCACCGGATGCCGCATAAATACCGCCTGCCACAACAGCCACTGCTGCCACACCGATCACAATCTTTTTCCCTTTTTTCATTCTTAAGCCTCCTCGACAAATTCCTCATTGATCGTATCTGATTCAATTTTTCCATCCATGATCCGGACCACACGTCTGGCCTGAGCCGCGATCCCATTATCATGAGTGATCAGGATCAAGGTTTCTCCTGATCTGTGCATTCCCTTCAGAATTTCCATAATTTCCCTGCTGGATGCAGAGTCCAGATTTCCCGTTGGTTCGTCTGCCAGGATCACCGGCGGCCTGGCTGCGATAGCTCTGGCAATCGCCACACGCTGCTGCTGTCCCCCTGACATTTCATTTGGCTTATGATCCATACGTCTCTCAAGTCCGACTTTTTTAAGAGATTCCACAGCAAGCTTTCTTCTTGTTTTCCGGTCAATCCCGCGGTAGATCAGAGGAAGCTCCACGTTTTCCAGAGCCGTAAGATTTGCGATCAGATTAAAGCCCTGAAAGATAAAACCAATCTCCTTATTTCGTACCACCGAGAGATCGTTATCCTTCATTGTGGATACATCTGTTCCATTCAGATAATATTTCCCGGAGGTAGGGACATCCAGGCAGCCCAGCATGTTCATAAAGGTGGATTTTCCGGAACCGGACTGTCCGATAATAGCCACAAATTCCCCCTTATGGATCTCCAGGTTCACATGATCCAGCGCCCGCACCTCATTTTCTCCGGGATTGTAAACCTTGCACAGATCTACTACCCGTACCAATGCATCTTCCATAATAAAATTACTCCTTGTAAAGTAAATCAGTCCCAGGCAAGCCTCTCCTCTGCTTATTGCTTTTCGCCATTGAAGCAGAGAGCTTCCCTGATCAGGTAAAAAATACAGAGCGAAGTCTGCAGGGGATACTGCTGTTTCTCGTCGGAACGCTCCAAGCCAAAACAGCAGCAGGCAGACTGCTCTGTCATTTCCGGGAAATCCCCGCTCATTGATCTGTAACGAAATGATCACCTGAATGTCTTCAGAACTGACGCACATTTATACATCCGTTTACGCATCAAGTAAAAATGCCTTATATGCCTTGTATGCCTCATATACATCTGCCTTGCTGGTAACCTCCCACGGAGCATGCATACTCAGCACTGCCACGCCACTGTCAATAACCTCCATTCCGTAAAGTGCCGCAATATAAGCGATGGTTCCGCCTCCACCAAAATCAACTTTTCCAAGCTCTGCTGTCTGGAAAGCAACATTGTGATCATCAAAAATCCTGCGAACTCTTGCAACGTACTCTGCATTGGCATCGTTGGAACCGGATTTTCCTCTTGCCCCGGTGAACTTATTAAGAACAATACCACGTCCAAGATATGCTGCATTCTTTTTCTCAAAAGCCTCACCATAGGCCGGATCATAGCCGGCACTTACATCGGAAGAAAGCATGCTGGAATTACGGAGAACTCTTCTTAATGCAAGCTCGGAATAGCAGCCCATTCCGTCCAGAAGCTCTGCCACGCTGTTCTCAAAAAATCTGGACTGCATGCCTGTGGCACCAACGCTTCCGATCTCTTCCTTATCTACAAGGAGACAACAGCCAGTACGCTTCGGCGTCTCCTCCATCTCCAGCATTGCCGCAAGGGATGTGTAAGCGCATACACGGTCATCCTGTCCATATGCTGCGATCATGCTGCGGTCAAGTCCACAGTCTCTTGCCTTTCCTGCCGGAACGATCTCCAGCTCTGCCGAAAGAAAGTCCTCTTCCTCAATACCATATTTCTCATTTAAAATCTTCAGCACATTCTGTTTTACCGCATCCTTTTTTGAATCATCCGGAAGCTCTGCAAGAGGTCTGCTGCCGATCAGGATATCCAGCATCTCACCCTCAATAACCTCTGCTGCCTTTTTCTGGAGCTGTTTTCCGGAAAGATGGATCAGAAGATCTGTGATGTAAAGTACCGGATCCTCCGCATCCTCACCAATGCTGATCTCCACAATGCTTCCGTCCTTCTTTGCAACAACGCCATGCATGGCAAGAGGCAGTGTCACCCACTGGTATTTCTTTACGCCACCATAATAATGGGTATCCAGATAAGCCAGGTCCGTATCCTCGTACAGAGGATTCTGCTTGACATCCAGTCGCGGAGAGTCGATATGTGCACAGAGAATGCTCATACCTCCGGAAAGCTCCTCGGTTCCTACATGAAACAGAGCAACGATCTTCTTCATCCCTACTGCATAAACCTTGTCACCGGCCTTGATCTTCTCGCCTTTTTCAAGCTTCGACTCAAGAGATTCATATCCGGCAGCCTCTGCTTCCTTTACGATTTCTGCAACACATTCACGTTCCGTTTTTCCTTTATCCAAAAATTCTCTGTAAGCCTTCGCAAGCTTCTCCATTTCTGTTTCTTCTGCTTCCTTATAAGAAAGCCACGCATTTCTTCTTTCCATTTTAGTGGTCCACCTTTCTTTATAGCTTCCGGCAGCTGCCGTTTCTCATCATATTATCTGCAATCTGTCTACTATTATAGGTCAAACATTTACGAATTTCCACCGCAATTCCCATTCTTTACAAAATCTTTATGATTCGTTATAGTAGTTCTTAAGAATTGGCCCTGTATCCAAAATTTTCAGGTATCTTACACACGGAAAGCTTTCTGTTTCACCGTAGACTTTACCTGTATGCTCCCACAGGGCAAAGGAGGAAACAACATGCAATCATCTGCTCAGTTAAAAGAGCTTCTTCACAGCATCAACCGCAAAAGCTATCCTGCATACAAGTCTCTGCGGGGTGCATACCAGTTTGACCGTTATATTTTGTCCATTGACCACGTACAGGGGGATCCTTTTGCCTCTCCCTCTCACATCAGTGTAAAGCTCTCCCACCGCGACACCGGATTTCCGGCAGAATATTATAAGGATTCCCTGACCCGCATCACACTGGGAGACTTTCTGAACCGCCAGTTTGAACAGCAGGTAAACCGTTATACCTTCCGTGCAAAGGGTTCCGGAAAAAGCGGCCTGATCTCAGTAAGCCACTGCGGTCAGGAGGTTCTTGCACGTACTGCCTGTGAAATAACGGAAAAAGGCATCACTGCACGTTTTTTCATCGGTTTTCCGGCCAATGGCAGAACCATCAGCTCCCCCGAACTGGAAAAAATCCTCTTCGATTTTCTTCCGATCTGTGTTCACAAGGCATTTTTTTACCGAAATCTTGACCCGGAAGCGCTGAGAAAAGCCATCTGCCTTGCCGAAGATCAGGCATTTATCCGTCAGGAACTGAAAAAGCGTTCTCTGGCTGCCTTTGTCAGTGACGGCGCTATCCTCCCCAGGGAAAGCGGTATCTCTTCACGCCCGATGAAAAACTCTGTTCCTTTTGTTTCTCCGGAAAGCCTGAGAGTTTCCATGAAGCTGCCCCACAGAGGAACCATCACAGGCATGGGCATTCCCTGCGGCATCACCTTGATCGTAGGTGGCGGCTACCATGGCAAATCCACCTTACTTAACGCACTGGAGCTGGGAATTTATGATCACATTTCCGGTGATGGCCGGGAATATGTCATTACCGATCCTTCTGCCCAGAAGCTCCGCTCCGAGGACGGCCGTTTTATCAAAGATGTGGATATTTCTCTTTTTATCAACGATCTTCCAAATAAAAAAGACACCCTCTGCTTTTCTACAGAGGATGCCAGCGGCAGCACTTCACAGGCTGCCGGTATCGTGGAAAGTATGGAGGCAGGAAGTAAAGTCTTTCTCCTTGACGAGGATACCTCTGCTACCAACTTTATGGTTCGTGATTCCTTCATGCAGCGGGTGATCTGTCGGGAAAAGGAGCCCATCACTCCATTTCTGGAACGTGCCCGGGATCTCTATGAAAAGGCAGGGATCTCCACTATCCTGGTTGCCGGAAGCTCCGGAGCTTTTTTCCATATTGCGGATACTGTGATCCAGATGGATAATTATCATCCGGTGGACATCACAGCAGTTACCGGAAAGCTCTGCCAGGAATATCCTCTCTCAGACATTGAGGCCCCTGCATTCCGCCTGCCGGAAAGCCATCGCATCATGACCAGGGCCAAAGTGGCTCCATCCCGCCACAGCCGTCCCGGACAGCCGGAAAGACTGAAAACCAAGGTTCACGGCAAAGATGGCTTTTCTCTTGGAAAAACCGAAGTGGATCTCCGCTATGTGGAACAGCTGATCGACTCCGAACAGACTGCATCCCTGGCGTTGCTTCTGAAATATGCCTGCGAACATCTTATTGACGGAAAACGTACTCTGCCGGAGATCGTCGCTTATCTGGATGCTCAGCTGAAAAAGCAGGGATTGTCCTTCTTCTCGGAAGGCTCTTATATTCCATGCGGTTATGCCATGCCCAGGATTCAGGAAATCTACTCCTGCTTTAACCGCTATCGCAGGCCGTAGCCGTGCCTGAAGCTGTATATTCAATAATCTCAGCCAACAAAAAAACGCTGCCGATAAACATTGGAAACCTTTATCTCCTCTGTCATTCGGCAGTATTTTTCTGCAATGCAAAACCACCGTCCTGTCGGCTCTGTCTTGCCAATGGAACGGTGGTTTATCTTCATACATATTTTAGGGAAAGGAAAGAGTTTTTCTTAAGAGCTTCTGTTCTCTTAAGATGTTTATATCATACAGGATAAATGTGAGAGAAATTTGTACAATTTCTAATAAATTTATAAAATTTATTAACGAAGTCTAATCATTTCCCAAAATAATCCTGCTGTTCATTATTTTCTATGGTTATTACAACCATTTCTTTCGCTTTTTAATCGTGTCTCTGCTCTTTGTTATCATATGTCTCACAGAATCTGGCAGCAAAAGCCGGCGGCTCCTGATGCGCATACAGATGAGAAATATCTCCAAAAGAGCTCATGCGGAAGGACGCGATCCCTTTTCGCCTCTCCTCTGTAACAATGGTGCTCACCGATGACGGCGCCGCACAGAAATTCTGCAGCATCACCAGCGGAGAAATACTGAGAAGATAGCTGATGAGCACACAGCTTACACCGAAATGGCAGAAAAACACAAGCGTATCTTCATTGGCTTTTTCTGCTCTGTAATAATGTCCTTCCCGCACATAGCCATGCTCTGCCAGAACTTTATCAAAATTCTGTGTAACCCAATCATACTCTTCTTTCATTTTTCCCTCTCGCAGGATGTCATTATCCCACCAGCGGTCAAAGCTGTAGAAATTTTCGATCTTCGTCCAGTCCTGGGGAAGCCAGTCCCAGGGAATGATCTTTTCCCCATGAAGATCCGGTCTTCTGATCTTTACATCGAATTCTCTCAGCCACTTGCATTCTGTAGCTGTTCTTCCGTTTTTCTTCAGCGTGCAGGATGCGGTATCCTTTGCTCTTCCAAGCGGAGAAACATAAAAATCCCTGACATCAAGAGCTGCGATCTTCTCAGAAAGAAATTCCGCTTCCTTCCAGCCCTTTTCGGTCAGGGAATCTATTGTGTAATCCGGGTCTCCATGTCGTATAAAAAGTAATTTCATCTCTTGGTGTCCTCCATTTCATAACCTGGATTTCCATTATATTCTTATTTTTTCAGTTGTCAATTCCTGATATCTTCTGCTGCAGGGATCAAACCTGATCTGCGGTTTCTCCATGGAGCGCAGCCTGCTGCTCCCTCAGCTCATAAACTGCCTTTTTCAATGCCAGAAAGCTCTCCTCACTGATTATGTGCTCGATCCTGCAGGCATCATGAAGCGCTGTTTTTTCCTGGACTCCCAGCATCATCAGCCAGGAAGAGATCAGCTGATGACGTTCATATACCTTATCGGCAATCTTATGTCCATCCTCTGTCAGACGGATATCTCCGTTGTCAGCTACTGTGATGAGATTTTTCTGACGAAGATTCTTCATGGCAACACTGACACTCGGTTTCTTAAAGCCCATCTCTGCCGCGATATCCACAGCTCTTACAAGAGAGCTCCTGTTTCCAAGGATCAGGATCGTCTCTAAATAATCTTCAGATGATTCATTTGATCTCACGTTATTTACACCTCCCTCGGTTTGTCAAAACTAACCAAGTTAATCATAACATACTTCGGGAGAATGAGCAATGGTTTTTACTGCTTTCTGTTTAGTTCTGCCTCAATTGCCAGAAGGCTCTGGCTGGAGCATATCTGCAGAATTCTGGAAATTTCCAGGAGTTTTTCCCTGGAGCAGTTTCCCCGGAGCAGTTCACAATATCCCTGAAATTTCATCTGTACCAGGATATGTACCAGCTCGTGATCAACTTCTTGTCCACATTCCTTTTGAAAACGTTCATTAAGGATCTGCTCCATTTTCGTGCAGGCATCCTCACGGAAATTCTCATATCTGGTACCTTCAGCTCCATCTATGAGGATTTTTGCGATATCCCTGTTTTCCCAGATAAATTCCATAAGTATCCTGTCATATTCTTCCGGATGCAGTTGTTTTTCCTGATCCGTAAAGTCTCCCATGATCCGCTTCAGATCCTCTGCCGTCTCTTCCACGATTTCTTCAAAAAGAGCTGCTTTACTTTCAAAGAAGAAATATAGCGCTCCCGTAGTCACATCTGCTTTTTTGCAGATCGCACGAAGAGAAGCCTTCAGAAATCCCCTGTCTCTGAATTCTTCCTTCCCCGCTTCCAGAAGTCTGCTCCGCACAGCATTTTCTGATTTTTCCATATTTTACGCACTCCATCATTATTCCTGCATTCCGCTTTGCAGGAAAATTCCACTTATTTCTGACTAGTTGTTAATATTTTAGCAATCTGGTCTTACTTGTATTTTACCTTAAATCGCTGAAAAAAGAAAGTATTTTGTGCCCAGTGTCAGTCTGTCATCGGGGAATCTCCACGATCTGTAACGATTTCATAACCTACAGACTCCACACGTCTGGCAAGACACCCTCTGCACTCTGCTACTTCCTCGCCTGTACAGATCTTGTTATCATAAAGTTCATACTGTTTACGGTTCTTCACCGGAGAAAGATTGGGCATTACTACATTTGCACCCGCCTGAAAACCTTTTTCCCTGCCTCTGGGGTCCAGTGTCCCCAGTGCTGTGGTTGCCGGAAGAAGTACCTGTGGAAGCATGATCCTGATGACAGACAGCAGAAACAGTGTCATATCCACACTTCCTGCCGGTTCCTCTGCAAATTTCGTATCATGGTGCGGGATAAATGGTCCGATCCCCACCATATGCGGATTCAGGTCTTTAAGAAAAACAAGATCTTCCGCCAGATACTCCAGCGTCTGTCCCGGCGCACCTACCATAAATCCGGCACCTACCTGATATCCCAGTTCCTTCAGGGTATAAAGACACTGTTTACGGTTTGCAAGACTTAAACACTCCGGATGAAGATAACGATAATGTTCCTCGCTGGCCGTCTCATGACGGAGTAAATAGCGGTCTGCTCCGGCATCTTTAAACCTCTGATAGCTTTCTTTTGATTTCTCCCCAATGGACAGCGTGATCGCACAGTCCGGATATCCCTGTTTGACGGACCGAATGATGTCAACCATCCGGTCATCATTAAACCATGGGTCTTCCCCTCCCTGGAGCACAAATGTCCGAAATCCCAGCTCATAGCCATTCTCGCAGCACTGCAGGATTTCCTCCTTCGTAAGGCGGTAACGGCTGGCATTCCTGTTAGAACGGCGGATTCCGCAGTAATAGCAGTCATTTCTGCAGTAATTGGTAAATTCTATCAGACCTCTTGTATATATTTTGTTTTCAAAATATTTTTTCTGTATACGGACAGCCTCTTCCCGAAGCAGACGAATCGCATCCGGATCCTGATATAAGTGCAGAAGTTCCGGATATTCTTCCTTTGTCAGCTGTCCTAATTTTATAAATTTTTCAACGATCCCCATACTTTATCTGTCCTTCTCTTTTATTTACAAAACTATCTGTAAAAAATATTTTATCACAAAAAAACAGATATTGCACAATATAAGTATACATGCAATATCTGTTCTTACAGAATGGTTACTGTTCATTCCGTTCTCAGTAACACAGAATGATTCAATTTTTATTTAATAAGATCCTTTACAACCTCACCGGCAATGATCAGTCCCACTACGGAAGGCACGAAGGCATTACTTCCCGGTACCTGACGTCTCTGGGTACATTTTCTTTCTGTTTCCGGAGGACAGATGCAATGAGACTTGCAGCTGATCGCCATATCATCAATTGGAGTCATGGGCTTCTCCTGTGAGTAAACCACCTTCAGTTTTTTGATCCCCCGTTTTTTCAGTTCACGACGCATAACCTTTGCAAGGGGGCAGACAGACGTTTTATAAATATCTGTCACCATGAAACCTGTCGGATCCATCTTATTTCCGGCCCCCATAGAGCTGATGATCGGTGTTCCTGAAGCCTTTGCCTGCTCTACGAGCATCAGCTTTCCGGTTACAGTGTCGATCGCATCGACTACATAATCATACTGAGAAAAATCAAAGGAATCCGCTGTCTCCGGCACATAAAATGTTTTGTGGATATTTACAACTGCATCCGGATTGATTTCAAAAATACGTTCTCTGGCTACATCAACTTTATATTTTCCTACGGTCTTTCTTGTTGCGTAAATCTGGCGATTGATATTAGTGAGGCATACTTTGTCATCATCAATGAGATCCAGGGTACCTACGCCACTTCTGACCAGTGCTTCCACCGTATATCCGCCAACACCGCCAATTCCGAATACTGCGACTCTGGAATTTTTCAGCTTTTCCATTCCTTCTTTTCCGATTAATAATTCTGTTCTTGAAAACTGATTCAGCATTTTCTGACCTCTCCTTATATTCTTTCCATGTATATTTATACCGACAACGGATATTTTTTTATATCTGTCCGATTCGTTTTACAACTGTCAGGATTCTATCATGGGAAAATAGCCTTGTCAATATCCCTACTAATAAGCTAGGAATATTTTCCCGTTTTCATCAATATATTTTATGACACAAAAAAAGATCCCTGAAAAAGGAATCTCACTGATACTGCGGGTAGCCGGACTTGAACCGGCACGGAGTTGCCCCCGAGAGATTTTAAGTCTCTTGTGTCTGCCTATTCCACCATACCCGCATATTCAATTAATTTGTTCAAAAATGGGGCCTATAGGGCTCGAACCTATGACCCTCTGCTTGTAAGGCAGATGC
>OGJJ01002358.1_pt1 | contig 12280 bp, 4 predicted proteins | sample 1572081 | NCBI WGS metagenome assembly OGJJ01 (sample SAMEA2582122, study PRJEB24529) | metagenome | biome: Human gut stool | place: China | collected 2011
AACATCATTATGAAGCATCTGACAACTGTTTCATTACATTGTTCATGTGGCAAGATCCGTACGGTATCCGCTGGGCTGAGGAAAACGGCGTATTGTACATCCAAGGTGGCGGTAAACGTGAACCATTCCTATTGCCTCCGTTTGCCGGTAAAGATGCAAAGTTCCTTGATGGTTTGTTACGCGCTAAAGAATGGTTCGTAGAAAATAATTTGCCATTCCGTTTCAAAGGTGTTAGCAAAGTTGTAAAAGAGCGTATGGAAGAGTTATGTCCTGGTCGTTATGAATTTACACCTGACCGCGACAACTACGAATACATTTACAAATCTGAAGATCTTATCAATTTATCTGGTAAGAAGTTCCGTCAAAAGAAAAACCATTTGAACCAATTCCGTATGCAATATTCTAACTATGAATATATGCCAATCACTGAAGATATCATTCCATTGTGCCGCGAAACAGCAGCATCTTGGGTAGAAACTCATCATGAAGAAGGTATCGAAGATGAATTGGTTGCTATTAACTTATTATTCGATAATTGGGAAACACTAGGCCTTAAAGGTGGCGCCATCAAATTGTTTGGCCGCGTTGAAGCTTTCAGTATCGGTGAATTATTGAATGATAAAATGGCGTTGATTCACATTGAAAAAGCAAATCCAGATATTCGTGGTTTGTATCAAGCTATCAATAATGAATTCATTCGTCATGAATTTAGCGAAGTAGAATTTATCAACCGCGAAGAAGATATGGGTTTGCCTGGCCTTCGTCAAGCAAAAGAATCTTATAACCCAGATCATTTTGCTGAAAAATATGACGCAGTATATGCTAACGAAGCTGATAATGCGACAGGCGGTAAATAAAAATTTGAGCTATGAAGCCGATGTGCTCCATAGCTCATTTTGTTATAATAGAATTGTTAGCCTATCTATTTGAATGTAACTATTGTATCATCATGACGATATGGCGATATGGCGATATGGCGATATGACGATGCGATGTGCTTAGATTAGATATTATACGCTGTGAAACGACAGATAGATAATGGCTCTTATGATATAACGAGGATATAAATATGGAATTTAGAATTGCGACGGCTCAAGATACGCCTCATGTGGAGAATCTATGGGCGTACTGCTTTGAACCAAAGGAAGATCCATTCTTCCAATATTATTTTACAAATTGCTATGAACCAGAAAATACAATGGTCGGCCTAGAACAGGGCCAATTGTTGAGCACTGTTCATTTGCGTCAATACAATCTTAACGTTCGCGGTGCTGTATTACCTACGAGTTATATGGTAGGCGTAGCAACACATCCTGCGGCTCGCCGTGGTGGTGTAGGCGGTGCATTATTGACCTCTGCACTAGAAGAGCTTCGTAAACGCGGCCAAGCTATGACGATTTTGATGCCATCCAAGGCGGCATTCTATCAACAATATGGTTGGGAACTTTATGCTCATCAATGGGTGAACACCATGTCGCTAGACGACTTGCGCCCTATGACAGATAAAACGTTGAGCTTTGGCTTGCTAAATAGCGTAGATCAATGGACTTTGTTAGATCCAGTATATAAAACCTATACGGCTCGTCTTTCCGGCTACGCAGAGCGCGGTGAAAAGGAATGGAAACGATTATTAGGCAGCTTCTTTGCAGAAGGCGTAAACATTACTGTAGTGCGCAACGATGATAACGTCATCGAAGGCTATGCAGTGTATCGTTTAGGTCAGCCTGAAATTCCTGTTTCTGAATTGGTTTACACGACACGCCGTGCACAACGTGCATTATTGAACTACTTCTATAATCACCGTTCTCAAGGCACTTCTATTCGTTGGAATGAAGGTCTTCATGATACATACTATCGCTTTTATCCTGATGGTAGAACTGGTCACGCTACGATGCCGTATATGATGAGTCGTATTGTAGATGTAAAAGCTGCTTTTGAAGCGATTCCTGTAAATCCAGAGGCATTGATGATGCCTATAACAATGACCTTTGCAGTAAAAGATGGGCTTTGCAGCTGGAACGAAGGCCGTTATGAAGTGGAATATGGCGGTGCATTGACTCCATCCGTTAAAAAGATTTCTGATACATTTGATGGTGAAGCGGATATTACCGTTGAGGTCGGTGCATTAAGCCAGTTATTAATGGGCACTCTTACGGCTCGAGACCTTGTTTTTGAAGGGAAACTTTCAGTAAGTGAAGAATGGTTAGACTATTTCGATATTCTCTATCCTGAACAAAAAACATATATTAACGAATGGTGGTAATATGAGCTGGAAAACGTATACGGTGAAAGAACCGACAGAGTTGACGGTTTCTAAATATGTAAAGGAACGATTTTCCTTATCCTCTCGGGATATCCAAATGATGTTTCGCAAGAAACGGGTAAAAGTTAATAGCCGTGTGGCTCATTCGCAGCGAGCACTTAAAAAGGGTGATGTATTAACCTTAGAATTACCACAAGATAAGGATTATGGAGTAGACGTAGAAAAAGGACCGATTACCGTTCTCTACGAGGATGCTCATACCTTAGTTGTAAATAAAGCTCCTTTTATGCTCGTTCATCCAGCAGGGCAAACAAAGTCTTGCACTTTAAGCAATTATATAGCTGGTTATTATGCGAAAAAGGGTGTAGTTCATAAGGTTCGCCCTGTGCATCGCCTCGACCGAGATACATCGGGGTGCATTCTCTTTGGTAAAACAAAAGAAGCACAACAATACTATACGGATGAGCTACAAGCAGGTCGTATCGACCGCATTTATACAGGCCTTGTAGAAGGGGGTATTGATGCGGATGGTATGGTAGATGCGCCTATCGGGGTCGATCCAGTATTTGATAATCGCCGCGTTATCGATGAATTTGGGCAGCCTGCTCAAACAGAATATATTGTTCTTAATCATGAGGGAGACAATACTCTGTTACGTTTTAAGTTATTGACTGGTAGAACTCATCAAATTCGCGTACACATGGAACACATTGGTCATCCTATCGTAGGTGATGCTATGTATGGTACGCGCAATAAGCCTTATACACGCCAATGTTTACATGCATCGGAGCTAACCTTCGTGCCGTATGGTAAGGACGAAGCTATCACGATTACTTGTGAAGTAGGGGATAATTTTGGTCGAGAATAATAACCGTTGATTTTTCTGTTCTAAATAATATGCCTATCGCATCTATCGGACGAGATGCTTATTATCCCTGTATCCTTGTATACAAAAAACAATAGTGATAAAAACTCATAGTCTATGCATGAAAAGCATAGACTATGTTTTTTTTATATTTTCAATTCACAGTGGACAGGAGTATACTGTGTATAGACATAAAATTCTATAGAATGTTAAATTGATAATTTTATAGAGAAATAGTTTGTTAGTTATACTTTTACCAAGACCGAACGGAACGATGCCGCAGTGCTTGGAATAATCAAGTGATATGAAGGAGTGCACGTTATGGATATGAAGCAAAGCACAATAGAGCAACAACGTCTAGATCAAGCTAGACTCGAAGCCAATGGCATGTACAGCAGCCAATTTGAAAAGGATGCGTGTGGCATGGGCTTCGTTGTTAATATTAAGGGGAAGAAATCTCATGATATTATCGACGATGGTTTGCGCATTTTGGAGCGCCTTGAACATCGTGGTGGTGCCGGTGCCGATAAGGACACAGGGGATGGTGCCGGTATTTTGGTACAAATTCCGCACGAGTTCTTCAAGCGTGAGTGCGAAGTGCTTGGTATTCAACTGCCTGCAGCTGGCGAATATGGCGTAGGTATGGTCTTTGCTCATAAATATGAAAGTCTCCGTAACGAGCAAAAACGAATTCTCGAAGAGGTCGTACGCGAAGAGGGGCAAGTTGTCCTCGGCTGGCGTGAAGTACCGGTTGATGGTACAAAGGTCGGTAAAGAGGCAGCTGCGATTCGACCTTGGATGATTCAAATCCTTATCGGCAAAGGTCCCGATGTAACTAACAATAAGGAATTTGAACGTAAATTATATATCATCCGTAAACTGGCGGAAAAACGCATCATTCCATTAAGCAAGGAATTATCTAGCGATTTTTATATCGCATCTTTGTCTTCTAAAACAATCGTATATAAAGGTATGTTAACACCTGGTCAATTGCGAGACTTCTACCTTGATTTGAGCGACCTTGACTTTACATCTGCGTTGGCAATGGTGCACTCTCGTTTCAGTACGAATACATTTCCAAGCTGGGCTAGGGCACATCCTAACCGTTTCTTAGTTCATAATGGTGAAATCAACACCATTCGCGGTAATGTAAACTGGATCAACGCTCGTGAAGGTAAAGCGGAATCTCCATTGTTCCCAGATATCAAAAAGGTATTCCCCGTAGTAGATGATAGCGGTTCTGACTCGGCTATGTTTGATAACACATTGGAATTCTTGCACATGACAGGCCGTTCCTTGCCTCATGCGATTATGATGATGATTCCTGAGCCTTGGGAACGCAATAACCTCATGAGCCGAGAAAAACATGATTTCTATGAGTTCAATAGTTTTATGATGGAACCATGGGATGGTCCTGCGGCTATGGGATTTACGGATGGTACAGTTATCGGCGGTGTCCTTGACCGCAACGGTTTACGTCCTGCTCGTTACTATGTGACAACAGATGACCGCGTTATTATGGCTTCCGAGGTTGGCGTTGTAAACGAAAATGCTGAAAATATCCGCGCTAAAGGCCGTTTGGAACCAGGTAAAATGCTTCTCATCGATACAGATGAACAACGCATCATTTCCGATGAAGAAATCAAACATCGCGTTGCTACTGAATTACCGTACAATGAATGGGTAAAAGAACACGTCATTCACTTATCTGAAATTACTCAGGCCGATGAAAGTACCATTCCAAAGGTAGAGGATTTGTTCAAGGAGCAACAAGCCTTTGGGTATACTCAAGAAGACCTTGTGCGCATGATTGTGCCTATGGCAAAAGATGGTAAAGACCCTGTAGGTGCTATGGGTGCCGATGCACCTTTAGCTATCTTGTCCGATAAACCACAATTGCTATATAGCTACTTCAAGCAAATGTTTGCGCAAGTAACAAATCCTCCTATCGACTCTATCCGTGAGGAGATGGTTACATCTACACGGGTTATGCTTGGTAACTCTGGTAATCTAACAGAGCCTAACAAAGCAGGAACCTATGCGCTGTCTATGCGCACACCAATCCTTACGAACCAAGAGTTGGCGTCCATCAAAGCTCTTGATTGTCGTCGCATGAAATCCGTAACCTTGCCAATTCTCTTCGATCCTACTAAGGGTGCTGAAGGCTTGCGCGATGCGCTAAATGATTTATGCGAAAAGGCAGAAGAAGCAGCTCGTACAGATCAAAATGTGTTGATCTTATCCGACCGCGGTGTCGATGAAAATCATACACCAATTCCAGCGTTGTTGGCTGTAGCTGCTGTTCACAATCACTTGATTAACAAAGTGTTGCGTACAGAAATTGGCCTCATCCTTGAATCTGGTGAACCACGCGAAGTTCATCACTTCTGTACATTAATCGGTTATGGTGTAACAGCTATCAACCCATACTTGGCGCTTGAAACAGTTCGCGATTTGCAAGCTCGTAAACGCCTTGGAGATATTACACCAGAAGAAGCAGAAAAGAACTATATTAAAGCCGCTGTAGGTGGCATCATGAAAGTTATGTCCAAAATGGGTATTTCCACAGTTCGTTCCTACCACGGTGCACAGATCTTTGAAGCTTTGGGCTTGAATACTAACTTCATTAATAAGTTCTTTGTAAATACGCCAACACGTATCGGCGGCATTGGTCTTGGCGGTGTAGCACATGAGGCATTAGCTCGTTATGAACGGGCTTTCAAATCCGACGAAACTGTACTCGAACCAGGCGGTTGGTATGGTCCAGTAAAAGATGGGGAAGAGCATCTATTTAACCCTAAGACTATCGACCTGTTACAAGAATCCCTTATCGGAAAGGATTATGCAAAATATAAAGAATACTCCAAAGCGATTCGCAATGATTACCATGTTACATTGCGTTCTTTAATGGAATTGAATTATCCTGTAGGCGGTGGTATTCCTATCGAAGAGGTTGAACCGGAAGAGTCTATCGTAAAACGCTTTAAAGCGGGCGCTATGAGTTACGGTGCCATCAGTAAAGAAGCGCATGAAGCGATCGCTATCGCTATGAATCGTTTAGGCTCTACATCTAACTCTGGTGAAGGCGGCGAAGATGTAGATCGTTTTAAACCATTGCCAAACGGCGATAGTATGAATTCCGAAGTAAAACAAATTGCATCTGGTCGTTTTGGGGTAACTGCAAACTACCTCATTCATGCAAAAGAATTGCAAATTAAATGTGCTCAAGGCGCTAAGCCAGGTGAAGGTGGACAATTACCAGGCAAAAAAGTATATCCTGAAATTGCTAAGGCTCGCCACTCCACTCCAGGTGTTGAGCTCGTATCTCCACCACCGCATCATGATATTTACTCCATCGAAGACTTGGCAGAGTTGATTTATGATTTGAAATGCGTTAACAAAGATGCGCGTATTTCCGTTAAATTGACATCTGAAGCAGGCGTTGGCACGATTGCTGCTGGTGTAGCGAAAGCGAAAGCGGATAATATCTTGATTTCCGGGTATGATGGTGGTACAGGTGCGGCTGGTCGTACGTCTGTAAAACATGCAGGTGTGCCTTGGGAACTTGGTCTGTCTGAAACTCATCAAACCTTGATGCTCAACAGATTGCGTGACCGTGTTCAATTAGAAGTAGACTCCAAGCTGATGACTGGTTTCGATGTGGCTGTGGCAGCTATGCTCGGTGCTGAGCTATTCGGCTTTGGCACATTGCCTCTCGTAGCAGTAGGCTGTAAAATGGCTCGTGTATGTAATCTTAATACATGTCCTTATGGTGTAGCTACACAAGACGAAAAATTGCGTGCTCGTTTCACAGGTAAGCCTGAATATGTTGAAAATTTGATGATTTTCATTGCTCGTGAACTACGTGAAATCATGGCTCGTTTAGGTATTCGTTCCGTAGCTGAACTCGTTGGTCGTATTGATCTTGTGCGTCAAAAATCTCAAGATGATAACTTCAAATTGTCTCGCGTCGATCTTAAACGCATATTGTTCCGTCCATACATTGATTCCTCTGTGGGACATATGCACATGGTTGACCAAGATCACGAGTTGGAACGCACCTTGGATATGTCCAAACTTTTGCGTATGTGCCGTCCTGCTATTGAGGATCAAAAACCGATTCGCGCTAAATTGGCTATCACTAACATCAACCGCGTTGTAGGTACCTTGGTTGGTTCTGAGGTGACACGTCGTTATGGTGAAAGCGGCTTGCCAGACAATACAATCAAGTTGAATTTCGAAGGCTCTGCGGGTCAATCCTTCGGTGCTTTCATTCCTAAAGGCATGACACTAGAACTTGAAGGTGATGCGAATGATTACCTCGGTAAAGGCTTGTCCGGCGGTACCATCACTGTATATCCACCTAAGAAATCCATCTTTGAAGCTGATGAAAATATCCTTATCGGTAACGTTGCCTTCTATGGTGCAACCTCTGGTACATCCTACATCAACGGTGTGGCCGGTGAACGTTTTGCCGTTCGTAACAGCGGTATCACTGCCGTTGTGGAAGGCGTCGGCGACCATGGCTGTGAATACATGACTGGTGGCGAAGTACTCGTACTTGGTAAAATTGGCCGTAACTTTGGAGCAGGTATGTCCGGTGGTTATGCGTATATCCTCGATTGCGATGAACGCTATGTCAATACAGGTCTCGTAGAATTACGTACAGCCAATAATGATGACCTTAAACGCATTAAAGAACTGATAGAACAACATGTATTGCATACTAACTCCGCTAAAGGCCGTCATATTTTAGAAAACTGGAATAACTTTGTAAACAGATTCACAAAAGTTGTACCTGTAGCGTACGAAGAAATGCAAGCTGCTATTGAACGCTTCAAAGAACAAGGCTTGTCCTTAGAAGAAGCACAATTGGCTGCATTTAAAGAAAAATATGCATAATATATTTCTTCTTAGTTAATTTTTGTTATATAAGAATACAGTGAAAAGCCTCTATAGCTTTGACTATAGAGGCTTTTTCATGTATAATATTTATATTGCAATATTGGATCATGGCAGTTCTCGGGCCTGTGCAATGGGGGCCTGTGAATCGTGTCAGGACTGAGAGGTAGCAGCACTAAGCGGTAACCTTCATGTGCCACGGGGAACCCGGGGGCTGTCGTGATCGAGTATTGCAAGGCGGCCTGTGAGGTCGCTTTTTTTATGTCTAATTTAGGAATGTATGATACTTTATTCTGGACTATACGATGTTTTATTGTGAACCATATGATGGAATTTTGACTAGTAAATATCTACAAAGTTTATAAATAAACATATCACTTTGGAAATGTGGAGAGAACTATATTAAAGAAGTCAGATTTTCTTGAATATGGTATAATAAAGTATTGTAAGTTTCGGAAAAAGGGGGTGTTCCAATGGCATATATTGCGCTATATCGTAAGTATCGACCGCAGACATTTACCGATGTAGTCGGTCAGCATCAGGTGTCTGATACATTGATGCGCGCTATCCGGGAGGATAAGGTAGCTCATGCCTATTTATTTGCCGGTCCGCGGGGGACTGGTAAGACGAGCATGGCGAAGATTTTTGCGCGCGCTATCAACTGCGAGCATGGTCCAACGGATCACCCTTGTAACGAGTGTAGTGCTTGTCAATCGATTTTGAGTGGACAGTCCATGGATGTTCTTGAAATCGATGCCGCATCTAATCGCGGTATCGATGAGGTGCGTGCTCTTCGTGAAAGCGTCAAATTTATGCCTGTTGAAGGGCGAAAAAAGGTGTTCATCATCGATGAAGCCCACATGCTCACTACAGAGGCGTGGAACGCGCTTTTAAAAACCATAGAAGAACCTCCTGCTCATGTGTTGTTTATCTTTGCTACTACAGAAATTGAAAAATTGCCTGTTACTATCGTGTCTCGTTGTCAGCGCTATACCTTTAGACGCATTACCTCTGATGACATAGCTCAACGTCTATCTTACGTAGCAGAAAAAGAAGGCTTTGGCCTTGATTCTGCGGCGGCTCAGCTTATCGCTGTTCATGCAGATGGTGGTTTGCGTGATGCCTTGAGTATTCTAGACCAATGTGCAGGTATGGCAACGGGTTCTATTACACCGCAAGTGGTGGAAGAATTAATCGGTCTCGTAAGTAAAGAATGGATTATTCACTTCCTAGATGCTTTGCGCAACGGAGATGGCCCTAAAGTATTATCCTACGTTCACGATGCATTGGCAGAAGGTCGTGATGCGACGCAGATTATGGAAGCCCTCATTCAACATGTGCGCGCCTTGCTCGTTGGTAAGGTGGCTCCTGATGCGGATGAGCTCAAGGTATACGATGCCTTTAAGGATGAGTTCCTAGCTCAGGCCAATACTGTTGATTTCAATGAACTTAACCAATATGTGCGCAGTGCTCAATCCATCATGAATGATGCGAAACAAGTGGATAATCCGCGAACCATCATTGAAATGGGTCTACTCGTGCTTTGTGCTAAATTAGGCTCTGTTGATGAAAGTTTGGAAGATCGCGTATATGCATTAGAGTCTTCAGAACGGTCTGAGCGTAACGATTTATTGAACCGCATGGCTCAATTGGAACAACGCGGCCCAGCGGCTCCTACACCAGCTTATAGTGCTAATGCATTTGGTCCACCTAGTGGTTATGCGAACAGCTTTGTTCCTGTAGATAATGCTGCTGTACAGAATACTTCCATGAGTAGTATTCAAAATACTGCTGTTGACACTGTGCCACCTCCAAGTAGCGTAGGCATGATACCACCGCCTGCGAATGTGGGTATGACTCCACCGACTGCGAGTGTAGGCATGACTCCACCACCAATGGGAACACCAGGTAGTACACCTCCTCCGATGAATGGAGTGGGTATGGCTCCGCCACCAATGGGCGGTGTTGGCATGGCGCCACCGCCAAACAGTGGGGATACGGCTTCCCGAAAACCTACAAAAAACCAAGCTAAAGGTCGCGGTAAAAAAGGCATTAGTACACAGGCCATCATTAGTGACCAAATCTTGTCTGCTCAAGAGTATCGCAATGTACAATCTAATGTGATTAAATACTTGAAGGATAGCAATCGCAATATGACCTCTACCGTTATTGGACAAGGTCAACTTGTATATGTAGACCAAAGCAAGGCGGTTATGGCCTTTAAAAATACATTGCATCTCAATGTGATGACCAATGAAGTGAACTTGGCGGAAGCGGCTGATGCTTTCACCTATACACTGGGCTATGCGGTACACGTAGAAATCGTGGATGCCCTCACGCAAGTTTATAAAGACTATAAAAAGGCTGCTGGTAGCACCACACAACGCCAAGTAAAAGCACCCCAACGACCACAAGAGCCGATGGTTGACGTAAAGACGACCTCTGGCGGGCAACCGACACAAATGGATTTAACCAATGATCCTCAAGAGAGTAAGCCTGATTCTGTAGCCGTGGACGCGGCTAAGGCTGCGGCTATGGCATTCTTAGCCAAGAAAACCGGCGGTGCTGTTGCAAATACAGTAATTAGTGATAGTGCGAATACAACTACAATAGCTGCATCAGAAACTGCATTAGGAGCTGGCGTAGAAATAGAGCTAGCATCCGGTGGAGATGTTCCAATTACATCCTTTGATGGCAGTCCATCTAATCAGGTTTCTGATGGTGAAATTCCTATTGAGTCTCTAGCGTGTTCTATTGAAGGGGATGATATTCCGGTTCATTCCTTTGATGATGTGCCTGTAGACGATATGGAGGGTTCTTATGTATCATCCTTAGATGATATGCCACCACATCCATTAGATAGTGTGACTGTTATTAGCGAGGATGGCGAAGTGTTAGAGCGCCCTATGGATAGCGGTGTACATATCGAGGTGGAAGCTGTCCCAAAGTCTGATAGGGGTGAACCTAATGAGGGAACCCCGCATCAAGGTGATGACAAAGCTATACTTTCACCAGCACCTGTTGAAATAGAGGCTATCGATAGTGTTACGGTGGCTCGAGAATACGCCTGGGATCCAGAGCATATGACAGAAGAGGAACGAAATAATCCTCTCTTGGCGGAAACATTAGAAAAACTATCTGAAGACCATGACATTATAGTCGAGGTCATCGAAGAATAGATGAAAAAGTAATTGTTATATAATAACCTTTGGCTTTCGAGCTATTAGATGACACATATGTTATAAACCTATGTCATATAGTATTAATGATATGGACTTAGAATATTAGTATAGGACGATGTCTGAAAATGAGGAGATTGGACAGCGAGGTGATGTTGTTTTTTCGATAATGGTAGAACAAGTCAGGCAGATAGATGGCTTTTTTTACCCAAGTGAAATAATACACATTGAAGAGTAAGTCCTCTGTACCGATTTGTCTGACAGGAACAAACCGAAGGCCATGTTCTTTGATGAGTGATGTCTTATATAGTTTTCCCCAAGCTGTAGACAAACTGTCTATCTTTCCGGGCAAACGCAATTCTTGATCGTTAGGAGCTATAAGTCGCGCATAGAGCCAGTGAATTGAAGATTCTTGATAAACCATCTTTTTGTCGCTGAACAGATATTGAGGAAAGGACTGGTTGGCAAATTCACGAATGTAAGAGAAAAGACAGACATCCGTTTGTTTGTCGGTGTGTGAAAGAAGTGTTTTGCAGCAGTCTGTTCCTATCCAGTCATCGCTGTCCACAAACATCACCCATTCTCCACGGGCACTCTCCAGACCTTTGTTCCGAGCGCCTGATAGTCCTAGGTTCTCCTGATGGATAACAAGGATCCGGCTGTCCCTTTCCGCGTATGCTTTCAGAATATCCGGTGAATTATCCGTCGATCCGTCATTTACACAAATAATCTCAATGTCCCGATAAGTCTGGTTCACTAACGAATCCAGGCATTGGGGCAGGTAAGTGGCTGTATTATAAACCGGTACAATGATATTGATCATGATAATTTTCGTGCTTTATACCGTATATATCCATACCAGGTTATTCCCGGAAGCAAAGCGGATAGGGTCAGCCATTTGCGTGGTGACTCCGATAGAAAATGGGGATTTCGTGCCAACAAACTGTCTGCTACATAGTGCATCGCTTCGATGAAACGTCGTTGTGAGGTAGGAGCCAGTTGCATGGAACTTTTGCGGATAAAAGCAAAGCCTCGCGGGTTACGTATGTATTGGCGGTACATGTTCAAGCT
>OGJJ01002367.1_pt1 | contig 12245 bp, 7 predicted proteins | sample 1572081 | NCBI WGS metagenome assembly OGJJ01 (sample SAMEA2582122, study PRJEB24529) | metagenome | biome: Human gut stool | place: China | collected 2011
AAGAAACGAAGCCAAGCACAGAGTCAAGTACAGAACCAAGCAAGGAAGAAACGAAGCCAAGCACAGAGTCAAGTACAGAACCAAGCAAGGAAGAAACGAAACCAAGCACCGAAGCAAGTACCGAGCCAAGCAAGGAAGAAACGACACCAAGCACCGAATCAAGTACAGAACCAAGCAAGGAAGAAACAAAACCAAGCACCGAAGTAAGTACAGAACCAAGCAAGGAAGAAACGACACCAAGCACCGAAGCAAGTACGGAACCAAGCAAGGAAGAAACAACACCAAGTAGTTCAACTACTATTGTTCCTACAAACAGTAACAGTGTTAGTACCGTTGGTCGCCCAGTTTTACCAACAAATTCATATATTTTAGTAGACCAAGCAACAGATATCGTTTTGCAAAACCCTGATTTTGCTCAAGGTGGCTATAGTCTCCTTGTTGAAGTTTTGAAAGATGTCAAAGAACTAGCTGGTAAAGATTACAAGGCATATAATATTCAATTATCGAACCAAAATAATCCTGTACATCAAATTAGTCCAACGGTTGTGACCATTCCAGTCAATGGGCAAAAAGAAGTAGAAGCAGTTTATGGTATCGGTGAAAATGGCCAATTGGAATCCTTCCAATTCCAACTAAATGAAGATAAGTCAGCCGTAACATTTACAACCTCTCATTTCTCAACTTATGGTGTAGTTTATAAATCTGCAGCAAAAATTGAAGTGAAGAAAGGTGAGAAAAAATTACCATCAACCGGACAAAGTATCTCAATCGCGACGATGGTAGGCGGAGTTATTTTGACAGTTTTTGGATTTGGCTACTACATCGAAAAACGTAGAACCCATTAAACGATACAGTTTATAAGATACAACAAAAAAGGAAGTGAGAATGAAATCTCTCTTCCTTCTTTTTTAGTCTGCAGTTTGTTCAGATGCTTCTAATTTTTTTCCAAGGTCGATAATATATTGTTTAAGATCATCTTTGACTTGAGGGTGTTTCAAGGCATAGTCAATCGAAGTTTTCATGAAGCCGAATTTATCACCCACATCGTAGCGTTGGCCTTTAAATTCACGGGCAAAGACTCGTTGGGTCTTATTGAGGGTGTCGATCGCATCCGTCAATTGAATTTCATTGCCAGCACCTGGTTCTTGATTTGCAAGAATATCAAAGATTTCAGGAGTCAAGAGGTAGCGCCCGATAATGGCAAGGTCACTTGGTGCCTCCTCTGGGTTCGGCTTTTCGACAAAAGTTTCAACGCTATAAAGACCGTTAATACCTTCTCCTTGAGGTGCAATCACACCGTAAGAAGAAACCTCTTCGTGAGGGACTTCCATCACAGCGATGGTTGACGCATGGGTTTCATCGTAGTCATTCATCAATTGTTTGGTCAATGGCAAGGCATCATCATTAGTGATGTCCATCAGATCATCTCCCAACATAACGACAAAAGGCTCGTTTCCAACAAAGGCCTTGGCTTGAAGAACAGCGTCTCCTAAACCTCGAGGGTGACTTTGGCGGATGAAATGAAGATTGATCGCTGTTGTATCATTGACCAACTTGAGTAAGTCAGTCTTGCCCTTTTGCTCGAGATTGTATTCCAATTCGAAGTTAGAATCGAAATGGTCTTCGATCGAACGTTTGGCCTTCCCTGTTACGACAAGGATTTCCTCGATCCCAGATTTCAGAGCCTCTTCTACGATGAATTGGATCGTAGGTTTGTCAACGATTGGCAACATTTCCTTTGCCAAAGCTTTGGTAGCTGGGAGGAAGCGTGTCCCCAAACCAGCCGCAGGAATGACTGCTTTTCTAACTTTAGTCATATAGTTTCCTTTCTAAAAGGTAGGATTGATGTTAGGGTGGTTGACTTATTTCCACTCATTTTCTTCTTTAAATTCATTGCTCATCATGTGGTGGATGGCTTCGCGGATATCTTTTCCTTCATAGATGACTTGGTAAATGGCTTGTGTAATCGGCATGTAGACATCCAATTCTTGGGCCAGCTCGTGGGCGACTTTGGTCGTAGAGATCCCTTCAATGATCATGCCCATGTTGGCTTCGATATCTTCCAATTTTTCGCCACGTCCGAGAGCATCCCCAGCTCGCCAGTTGCGAGAGTGAACAGAAGTTCCGGTAACGATCAAGTCACCGACCCCAGACAAACCGCTATAGGTCAATGGGCTAGCTCCGAGCTTAACGCCAAGGCGCGTGATTTCAGCGAGACCGCGCGTGATGATGGCTGCTTTGGCATTGTCCCCATAACCAAGACCGTGCAGGGCTCCAGCTCCGACCGCGATGATATTTTTCAAGGCTCCAGCAGTTTCCACTCCGATGACATCTGTATTGGTATAGAGGCGGAAGTAGTGATTGCTAAAGAGTTCTTGAACATAGCGTGCAGCTTCTAAATCTTTTGAGGCTGCTGTAATGAGGGTGATGTCCCGTACGATGGTTTCTTCCGCGTGACTCGGTCCAGAAACGACCACTACCTCACTGCGAAGAGAGGCAGGGATTTCTTCTTCGAGGATTTGAGAAATCCGATCGTGTGTACCAGGTTCTAATCCTTTAGAAGCGTGCATGACTGTGACAGGGTGATCCAGTGTTTCAGCAACTTGTTTAGCGACCAAGCGGGTCACCTTTGTAGGAACGACAAAAAGGATAGCATCCACGCCGTCCAAAGCTGCTTTCAGATCGGTCGTAGCGGTAATTTGATCGCTAATAACGATGTCTTTGAAATAGCGTTGATTGGTATGAGCGGTATTGATTTCATCGATTTGTTCTTGGATATTTCCCCAGAGACGGACTTCATGGCCGTTATCATTGAGGACTTGTGAAAGGGCTGTTCCCCATGAACCAGGACCCAATACTGCAACGGTTTGTTTTTCCATTGTATCTTCCATTTCTATGTCTATTTTTTCAACAAGGCTAGGAATCTAGCGCTTGCACCTTCGAAACGGCCTAATGTGTGCCTTGAAGGACGATTCTATTTTCCTCTCTATTTTAACATAATATAGGTAAAAAAACTTGTATGATCATCAATTGTTTTGTGAGGAAGATGAGGGTGATAAATAAAATCTATCACGGTTTTAAAAAATACATATTAGACACTATCACTAATGGGTGGTAAGATAAGTAGTAGTTAAAATGAAGGGGGAATGAATATGTGCAGAACAATTGTTGGAGTATCTGCTAATCTCTGTCCGGTTGACCCGGAAGGGAAAAACCTTCATTCCTCCGTGTCTAGTCAATTTGCGGAAGGGATACGTCAAGCAGGTGGACTTCCAATGGTCATCCCGATGGGAGATCCTTCCTTAGTTAAGGATTATGTTGAAACGATTGACAAGTTGATCCTAAGTGGAGGTCAAAATGTCGATCCTAGTCTCTATGGCGAAGAAAAAACCATCGAAAGCGATGATTACAATATCGAACGGGATCAATTTGAGCTTGCCCTGCTGAAGGAAGCGGTTCGCCAAAACAAACCGGTTCTAGGAATCTGCCGTGGGGTTCAGTTGATCAATGTGGCTTTTGGAGGAACACTCAATCAAGAGATTGAAGGGCATTGGCAAGGTCTTCCATTTGGGACTTCCCATTCTATCGAGACTAAAAAAGGTAGTGTGGTAGAGCAACTCTTTGGTCAGGCCAGTCGAATCAATTCTGTTCACCGTCAAAGTATCAAGGATCTTGCACCAAATTTCCGTGCGACCGCCTTTGATCCGCGCGATCACACCATCGAAGCGATTGAAGCAGTAGACGGTCATCGGATTATGGGCTTGCAGTGGCATCCAGAATATTTGGTCAATGAAGAAAAAGGGAATTTAGAACTCTTCCGTTATTTATTACAGGAATTATAAGAAAAAGAGAGGTTGGACTGGTATCAGCCTCTCTTTTAGTATGGTTATTACTATCTAGAAATAGTAAGGGTTTTGTGCTAGAATAGGAACTACAATTGGGAGGTATTGATAGAAATGAAACTTGCTAAGACAATGAACCTTAACTATTTATGGTTGCTTCTAGGTTCTTATTTTGTGGCCATGATGGTCAATCTATTGAGTTTTTCAACAAAGGAATTATTTCTAGAACTGGGTAAAGTGGGATGGACCCATACAGTGCTTGCTTTGTTCATTAGTTATCCTATTCTTTGGTTTTTGACGGAGAGTAAGAAGTATATCTGCATACAAAAATTGAATCTCTGGTTCGCGGCAGGTATCCTATTTATTTCTATTTTGAAAAGTCCGAGTCTCTTTATGTCATTGGGCCTAGTGTTGCTCTCACTGGTCTTGTTTCTATATTTTTATTTAGGAAAAGAAAAAATCGCTTATATCTTCTTAGCGGTAGATGTCTTGTCTTTTCCGAAATTGTTGCTACAAACCAGTGCCAATCTTCAAGATAAGGAACTGGGAATCTTTACGTTTACGATTTCTGAATCGAAGTTGCCTACCTTGATTTGGCCAGTATTAGTAGCCGTTATCGTTGCCGTCCTGATCGGTTTTCTTCTCTCCAAGGTTTCTTTGGCTAAAGTTAATGAAACCTGGGTTCGAAGACTCACAGTGGTGACACTAATCGGTGGTGTTTTCTATGTGCTCTATCTATCGATTGTTGCCTACTATAAGATTAAAGCCAATGCGGTCTCTTCTTTTGATATTGGAATCTTTTCACAGATGTTTGAGAGAATGAGACATGATTTTTCACAAGTTACCACCCTTGAAAGAGATAGGGCCTTATCGCATTTTGGAGTCCATATTTCTCCTATTTATTATTTGATCTTGCCCTTTTATATGCTATTTCCTTATGTGGAAACATTAGATATCGCTCAAACAGTGATTGTCTTTTCTGCAGTTATCCCGCTTTGTTTGATTCTAAAGAAAATACAATTGCCAAAAGTCATGAAGCCACTCGTGCTTGCCCTCTTTTTTGTGACTCCGGTCATGACAACGAGTGGTGGATTCCATTTGCATGAAAATTGTTTTTTGCCTCCATTGATACTTTGGTTGTTCTACAGCCTGATCTCTCAGTGGCGTGGCAGAACTCTTTTCATCACCTTATTGCTTCTCTTTGTGAAAGAGGATGCCTTTGTCTACGTGCTGTCCTTAGGACTTTATTTTGCTTTTCAACATCGTTTTACCTTCGAGGCCAAGTTTAAAAAGTGGTTGTATCTCAGCCTGTTTGCCTTACCAATACTTTATTTTGCATTTGCCATGTTCCTCTTAGCAAGATATGGCGAGGGAGCTATGGTTTCTCGATACAATAATCTATTATTAAGTGGCGAAAACGGCCTCCTGATGGTTGTGAAAAATGTAGTCCTAAATCCGCTTTATGTTTTGGGAAGTCTATTTACAGCGAAACGACTTGGTTACCTCTTTTTGGTCCTATTTCCTTTTAGCTTTTTACCACTGATTCAGCGACGTTGGTCTACCTATTTTCTGATGTTGCCCCTTTTTCTCATTAATTTATTGATGGATTGGCCTTACCAATATGATATTGGTTTTCAGTATAGCTATGGTTCGGTCACGCTTCTGTTTTTGATGGCTTTATTGTCTATCGATCAATTAAGCAAGAATCAGTTGGCATCAGATAATGTATTGGTGGCTCTACTAGCTTCTTCCATCATTTTTTCAAGCGCCATTCTATATAGTTTCACGCATAATTGGAATTTTGAAATCCAATACTATCAAACACGCAAAGACTATTTTGATGGGCTCGAAAAGACCCTGCAGGCTATCCCTAAAGATAAAGCAGTCTTAGCAGCAGGTGGCTATACGCCGAGTCTTCGCAGCCATGAAAAATTGTATGATATTTTCTACCATAATGACAAAAAGCTTGATTCTAAGATTGACATAGTGGTAGTTCCAAGGGAAATGCAAGAGGAAAAAAATGGCTATTCTGAAACAGCCACTCTAAATCTCTATAAAGAATCAGGGTATAAAGAAAGCAACTTATCTACAAAAGATGTGTTGATTTTGGAAAAATAACTGTTTGAAAGAGGAAGAGTTACTTAGAAAAATTCAGAAGCCAAATAGCCCTTAAATATACAAAAGATGGATTTTTTGTTCAATAATCTTGACTTTCTCACTATGTTTTGCTATATTATATGCGTTGATTTATAAAAAATCAGCCTAGAAAGGGAGAAAAAATGAAAAAGTTAGCAGTTTATTTGTCAATAGTTTGTTCGCTATTGATTGTGTCATTGACACTTTTTTCTAAAACTGTACAGGCGGAAACGTCTAAAAAAGTCGATGTCATCACGGAGATCAAGATCCAAAATAGCAAAGGTGAAGAATTAGCAACCGGTCTAGGTCGTTATGACACTTTCCGTCTGAATGCAAAATTTGCTTTAGAAGGAAAAAATGTTAAAGCAGGGGATACAACTGCAGTCACTATCGATGGACCAATCGATATCAAGTCTCAGGATTTTGAAATCAACGATACAATCACTGGTAAAAAGATTGCCGATGCAAAAGTTGATGCAAAAACTGGTAAGATTGTCTTGACATTCACAGATTTCGCTCAAACGAAAAATGACGTTTCAGGTTCATTCTTCTTCTACGCTGGTGTTAACAAAGATAAATTCCCAAATGATGGTGAAGTTCCTGTTAAGGTTTCTGTTAACGGTAATGTAAAATTCAACGGTAAAGTAACAAGTACAACAGTTGGTGAAGGTAAACGTTACACAATCATCAAATCTGGTTGGGATAATGGAGATCACAAAAACCTTGGATTCCGTATCTCTGTAAACAGAACTAACGAAGCAATCAACAATGCAGTCCTTTCAGATTCAATAGCATCAGCAGGGGTTACCTACAAAGCTGGCAGTTTCAAAATCTTCAAAGGTACTTGGGTATACGCTAATGGAAAATGGACTCTTAACAATAAACAAGACGTTACGGCTAACTATACTGTAAACGCAACAGATAAGTCATTCTCTATTGATTTTGGTAATATTTCTGTTAACGATCACTTTGCAGTAGAATATGAAGCAGTTGCTAACTATGAAACTGTTGACGGCGAACAAATTAAGAATACAGCGACTATCGCAGGTGACAACAAAAAACCTTACGACTCAAACAGTAAAGTAGATATTCAAATCGCTGGTGGTGAAGGTATCGGTTACGAATTTAGCATTAAAGTGAAAAAAGTAGACGAAAACGGTGCTCCACTTAAAGGTGCGAAATTCCAAGTCGTTCGTCAGGCAACTGGTGAAGTTATTGGTGAATTCGAATCAGATGCGAACGGTGAATTTACTGTTAAAAACATCTTGCGTGACAAATATATCATCAAAGAAATTTCAGCTCCAGAAGGTTATGACTTGGCGGCAGATACTGTTGTGGAAGCTGGAGAATTTAAAACACCAAAAGCTCCAGTAGAGAAGACGATTGTAGACCAAAAGACAACGACTACAACGACTACAACTACCACAACAACGACAACCACTACAACGACTACTGCAGAGCCGACAACCACTACAACGACTACTGCAGAGCCAACGACAACCACAACGACTACTGCAGAGCCAACGACAACCACAACGACGACTACTGCAGAGCCAACAACGACAACAACTACTGCAGAGCCAACAACAACGACAACAACTACTGCAGAGCCAACAACGACAACAACTACTGCAGAACCAACGACAACGACAACAACTACTGCAGAACCAACGACAACCACAACGACTACTGCAGAGCCGACGACTACTACAACTACAACAACAGAAGAGTCGACGACTACCACAACTACAACAACAGAAGAGCCGACGACCACTTCAACTACAACAACAGAAGAGCCGACGACTACCACAACTACAACAACAGAAGAGCCAACGACTACGTCAACGACCACTGCAGAACCAACAACAACTACAACAACAACTGCAGAGCCGACAACCACAACCACAACGACAACTCCGGAGAAACCGGTGACTCCAGGAAGTGAAGAATCAACCACGACGACCACGACTGGACAACCAGGACCAAAAGGTGGAAACAATGGAGGAGGGCGTAAAGCGCTTCTTCCTAATACAGGTGAAGTTGCAGCAACTGGATTTGTATTCTCAGGAGCCTTTGTGTTAGCAGGTGCAGTCGTATTGAAACGAAAATTGTCTATTAAATAAGCAATGAGTTTCTATATAAGGGGAGAGCATAAGCTCTCTCTTTTTTGGGAATGTATTATGGAGAAAAAGGGATGAAATTATCAATCTTAATAACCCTCTTGAATGAGGAGCTAGTACTTCCTCAAACCCATCGTGAAATTTCTAATCAGCTTGAGAAAATGTTAGGAAAAGAGCTCTCTGATTATGAAATTCTCTATATCGATGATGGAAGTAGTGACAAAACCTTTGAGTTGATTGAAGAATTTGCAAGAGAAAACGACCGCATCAAATATATCCGTTTCAGTCGAAATTTTGGACGAGAGAGTGGCATCTTGGCTGGTTTTAAATATGCCAGTGGGGATGCGGTGATGGTCATGGATGGGGATCTCCAGCATCCACCATACTTGATTCCCTTATTCTTAGAAGCTTATAATGAAGGCTATGATATTGTTAGTGGCCAACGAACTCGTGAAGGGGAATCTTTTGTAGGAAGTTCCTTTGCACGTTTGTTTTACTTCTTGTCAAACCGCTCCATGGATGTTCACCTAACAGACGGGAAATCGGAATTAAGACTGCTTAGCCGAAAAGCGATGGAAGCCTTTGTGTCAATGCCAGAGTACAATCGTTTTAATAAAGGTTTGTATGAATGGATTGGTTTCAAAGAGAAAGTAATTCCTTATAAGAATGAAACCCGTAAGGCTGGAAAGAGCAAGTTTGGTTTTAAGAAATCTATGAATTATGCCATTCAAGGAATTATTTCTTTTAACGATCGTCCTCTCCGTGTTTGTATTCAATTCGGTTTTATCTGTTTAGGGCTGGCTCTTTTATATCTAGTTTTTGAGTTGATGAAATATATCTTCGCTGCTGGGAATTATGTGAGTGGTTATTTCACAACGATTGCGGCTATTATATTATTTAGTGGAGTTCAACTCATCTTCATCGGGATTCTTGGAGAGTATATTGGAAAGATCTATTACGAAGTGAAGCGTCGTCCTCATTTCATCATTGAAGAGACCAATATCGAACAAGCGAAGAAAAATCATATCGGCTAAAGAAGATAGGAGAAAACATGTTAATCTGGTTCATGCGTTGGCAAGAGTTTTGGAAAAAGCATCCAAAGAAAGTTCTCTATGCCGCAAGTGCCCTGCTCCCAATGACCATTATGCTGGTTGTGTGGGCCGTTATAGGGATGTACCCTTTTGGAAGTAAGAGTCTGATGGCTGTTGACTTTGGACAGCAATATATCAGTTTCTTTGGCTTGCTAAAAAATGCCATCCTGACGGGGGATCTATCTAGTTTGAGTTATTCTTTCACCAAATCTCTTGGTGGAGATATGGTCGGTGTGCTCGGCTACTATTTAATGAGCCCCTTCAACATCATCTACATTCTAGCTCCCCTCAAATATTTTGGGGCAGCAGTATTTTTAACTATTTGGCTCAGATACGGGGCAATTGGTTTATCCTTTGCTTTCCTTTTAATCAGACGTTACAAAGGATTAGAATCTAGAAAATGGTTGGTTCCATTATTCTCGACAGCCTATGCTTTGTCAGGGATGTTGGTTTCCTATCAAATGAACGTCATCTTCTATGATGCCATGATCATGTTACCAATTGTGATTGTGTATTTGGAAGAATTATTAGATGGGAAATCTCCTTATCGGTATGCTTTTGCTTTAGGATTGACGGTTTTGCTTCAGTTTTACATGGGCTATATGATCTCCATTTTCATCGCTCTGTATGCCTGCTACTATGTATCACCAAGATTGCTGATTGAGGGAGATCTAAAGGCGAGGATTAAAAACTTTAGTATCCCTTTACTACAAGCAGTGATTTATTCGATTATTGGGATTGCGACAGCCTCAGTCTTGCTCTTGCCAGTATTTTTCAACCTGATTGAAAGTAAGGGGCAAGTTGGCGGAGGCATGACCTTCTCATTTGCCTTTCAAATTAACCCCTTAGATATTCTTTCTAAGTTGGTTGTTGGTGGCTTTGATACAACATCAGGATGGTCAGCGGGTCCCAACCTTCCCAATATTTATATTGGAGCGCTTGGTTTTCTTGGTTTTATCTTTTATTTCCTATCGCAAAAAGTTGGAAAAGCAAAAAAATGGGCTGCAGGGATTGTTACTCTCGTTTTCCTGATTTCCTTTGTGAATGAATTTATCAGTAAGATATGGCATATGGGACAAAATCCAGCCGGTTTCTTCTTCCGTTTTTCTTGGCTATTTTCATTCTTTATGCTAGTCCTAGCTTATCAAGCGATGAAGCAGAAGATCGTTATTTCCAAACGAACCAACTGTATCATCGGTTTGGGCTTGCTCTTGTCGGTAGTTTATCTCTATTTCCATCAGTATAGTTTTATCTCAAAGACCCAACCGCAAGCGATCAGTCGTTTCCTCTCTAAGTTCTCTATTCTAAGTGTTCTGGGAATAGCAGCAGTGACCTGCTTCATCTTCTATGCGTATTGGGAAAAATCTCAGAAGAGCCAATTGGAAAAAATGATTCGAATGGCTCTAGCAGCAGTATTTCTAGTACTAGCTGCCGTCTTATTAAAGACAGGTTATCTCTTGTCGCAAGTGGGGATTACAGCGATGCTCTACTTGAGCATTCTCTTTATCCTAAACTTTAAGATCTCACGTTTGTCCATGATTGTCGTATCTGTGCTCACAATCTTTGAGTTTGGCTATAATGCGTATTTGTCCCAAGTAACATTTGGGTATGATGATGTGCACAAGTTTGCAGATGCGACCGTTTCGGTCAAGCGCGTGACAGACAATATCCAAGAAAATGCAGATCAAAAATTCTATCGGATTGCCACAGATTTTGCCTATTCCAGAACAGTTCCTTCCTTGGTGTCCTATCCAGGCTTAAGTACCTTTAGCTCAAGTTTGGAACGTAGCACCATGGATCACTTTGCTTTCATGGGAGATCTGGGTGTCAATGCGGCGACTCAATATTCAAATGGGACACCTTTGACAGATGCTTTATATGGTGTTCGTTACTTTATGAGTGCCAAGGATTTTGATCCCAAAGAGATTGAAGCCAATCCAGATAAGATGTACTTTTATCGATTTACAGACCGCTTTGATCTGCATCGCTATTTCACAGACAAGGTCTATGAGGACAAGCGTTATGTCGTCTATAAGAATCCAAATTCCTTCCCACTTGCATACGGGACGAACAGTCTGGTAAGGAATATTCAATTTGGTGCCAATAATGCCTTTGCCAACCAGAATATTATTTTGAACTCCATGGAGGGACATCAAAAGGCCAATAATGATACCGTTGAGTACTTTAAACCCTTGGCGTTCAGCTCGATCGAGACCGAAAATGTGATTGAAGAAAAGGTCAATAAGGAAACGGGAGAAGCCATCTATAAGAGAGCGGATTCGTCAAAAGATGCCATTATTCGTTATAAGGTCACTCCACGTACCAATTACACCTATTATTTCTTTACTCCTGTATCTTTGATCCAAAACCAAGATTACTCGGTTTTACTCAATAATAAATGGTTGCTCAATGCTAAAATTTTCACGCAAAGACAAATTTGGCAGTTGACAGATCAAACTGAAAACCAAGAAACTGTTATTGAATTTAGATTTAGAACAGATCACATCGATATGAGCAATGCAGGTGTTTATCGCGCTGACGTTGATCAAATTCAACAGGTATTAGAAAACCGTAAGAAACAAGGTTTACATGTAACCAAGTTTTCAAATACCCATATTGTTGGTGATGTGTCTATTACAGATGATAGTAACTATATGATGACTTCTATTCCATACAGCGATGGCTGGAAAGTGAAAGTGGATGGGAAGTTTGTCAAAACTGAAAAAGCATGGAATGCATTCTTATCGTTCCCAATCTCAAAGGGAAATCATAAGGTTGAATTCGTCTTTAGACAAAAAGGAGTGATCCTGGGTGCCTTGCTATCTATTGTTTCCGTTGCTTACCTCGTCATTCAAATGAGAAGAAGTAGAAGTGATGAAGAACGATAGGATTTAAGAGAATCAAAAATAGTTGTCAACACAAAAAGAGAGTGGGACAGAAATCGGACATTCGTCAGAATTCGATTTCGTCGTCCCACCTCCGCACAGTTGAGTAGGGCTGTAAAGCTGATGAAATCAGCGTAGTAGAGCCCACTCAACCACTGCGTCTTGCTCGAC